>OFFZ01001123.1_pt1 | contig 15194 bp, 17 predicted proteins | sample 1521631 | NCBI WGS metagenome assembly OFFZ01 (sample SAMEA3504102, study PRJEB24116) | mouse gut metagenome | biome: mouse gut; feature: mouse-associated habitat; material: faeces | place: Denmark | collected 2011 | reverse complement strand
CCCGCCAGCACCACGCCCACCGCCATCCCCTCCGGGATGTTGTGGAGGGTGACGGCCAGCACCAGCATGGTGGTCCGTTTCAGCCGGGTATGGGGTCCTTCCGGCTGACTGCTGTTTTGGTGCAGATGGGGGATCGTCCTGTCTAAAACCAGAAGGAACAGGTCGCCCAGCCAAAACCCGATGACAGCAGGGAGAAACGCCCACCGGCCCATATCCTCCGCCTGATCCATAGCGGGAATCAGCAGGCTCCAGACGGACGCCGCCACCATGACGCCCGCCGCAAAGCCGGTCAAGGCTCGCTGAACCAGCAGATTCATTCCTCTTTTTAAGAAGAACACGCATCCCGCTCCCAATGAAGTTCCCAGGAAGGGAAGGAGCAGTTCCAGGATCACATTCTTTGTCATTTCTGAACACTCGCCTCCAGATAGCACAGCGGCGCAAGGCTTCCGCCAAGCAGGGTTGTTTGTGTGATTAGAAAATTATACTCCGAAATGAACCGTTCAAATCCTTCCGCCGTCCATTTGGAATAGACCTTGAATCCCGCCAGGGTCAGCAGCCGCGCCCTTAGACGGAACCCAGCGCCCTTTCCATGCACGAAGGTCGGCGCATACAAAATCCCGTTTGGCTTCAATACCCGACTGATCTCTGCCAGCACCAGCTCCGGGCGGGGCATGATATGCAGGGCGTTGGCGATAACCACTGCGTCAAAGCTGTCCGGCGCATAGGGCAGGGCTGTGGCATCCTGGACGGAGAAATGCAGCCGACTGGAGCGGGGCTGCTTTCTGGCCTCCGCGATCATTCTTTCGGAGAAATCCGTGGCCTCCCAAAGCCGGACGGCCCCGGCCACCCGGAAGGAGAGCTGCCCGCTGCCGCAGGCCAGCTCCAGCACATTCATATCCCTGGTCAGGCCAGGACGCATTTTCTCACAGATCGCGTCATAGAGCTTCCCGCTGTGCTGCATGAACGGCCCGTAGGATTTTGCCATCCTCTGCCAAAATTCTTTGTTGTCTCCCGCTTTCATGGATCGTTTCTCCTTTATCTCGCTGTCACGTCCTGCCAGCCAGCCGCTTCCGGCAATGCTCCGGCAGATTTACCACCATTGTGCGTATAAAGTCCTGCGTTTCTTCCTCGGTCAGATCAAACCCCATTGCCGGAAGCCGTTCACGAATCAGCTCGACACACCGGAGCATATCCTTTGCCAGCAGGAAGCCGGTGTCCGTCAGGTAGATTTTCCCGTATTTCTCCCGCACCAGAAGATTCATATCCATCAGAGTCGCCATCATCTTCGTGACGGAGGCTTTCGAGCAGTTCAAAGCCTTTGCCACGGCCTGCGTCCCCACATCTGGATTGCTTTTGCCCAATTCATAGATTGCCAGCAAATAGCGAAGATGGGCTTCTCGTAGTTCTGCCATAGAATTGTTCCTCCCCAATGAGAGAAGGCATGAGCAGATTCTACTGCCCATGCCTCCTCACCATGTCTTGCAAGATTTGAAGTTTTAGTGACAGCCGTGGCAGTTGCCGCAGTCGCCGTTGCAGCCTTCACCGGACTTGTGGGACTTCCGCAGGGACCGGACAGCCAAAACCACAACGGCAATCAGTACGGCGATCACGATGATATTTCCCAAGATAGTAGGCATAACCAGTCGCTCCTTTCCCCGTTGGTTATCTTGCGGCAGCGGCCACAGAGCTTAACTGGCGGGAGCGGTCCTCCCCCTGATAGCCCTTGCGGACCAGCAGATAGATGATCGCGGCCAGAGCGGCCAGAGCAACCACCGTCCACACACCGAAGGTCACAGCTCCGGTGAACAGGCCACCCAACTGGTAGACGATCAGAGAGGCTACATAAGCAAAACCGCACATATATCCGATAGCGGCCCAGGTCCACTTGGCGTTGTTCATTTCCCGCTTGATGGCACCCATAGCGGCGAAGCAGGGGGCGCACAGCAGGTTGAACACCATAAAGGAGTAGGCGGAGGCGGCGGTAAAGGCCATGGCAATGTTGGCAATCAGGTCACCGGGGTAGAACACCTGCATGGTGCTGACCACTTCCTCCTTGGCGATCAGGCCGGTGATGGTCGCCACAGCGGCCTGCCAGCTCCCGAAGCCAAGAGGAATGAAGATTACTGCGATCACGCTGCCCACCGCAGCCAGCAGGGAGGCGTCGCTGTCCTCCACCCAGCCAAAGCCGCCGTCCGCAAAGCCGAAATTGCTGAGGAACCAGAGGATAATGGTGGACAGGAGAATGATGGTTCCGGCCCGCTTGATGAAGGACCAGCCCCGCTCCCACATGGAGCGCAGGACGTTACTGGCAGAGGGGGCGTGGTAGGCGGGCAGCTCCATGACAAAGGGGGCGGGTTCCCCGGCGAACGCCTTGAACTTTTTCAGCATGATACCGGAGATCACCACAGCGGCCACGCCGATGAAGTAGGCGGAGGTAGCAACCAAAGCGGAGCCGCCGAACAGCGCCCCGGCGAACAGGGCAATGATGGGCATTTTGGCCCCGCAGGGGATGAATCCGGTGGTCATGATGGTCATTTTCCGGTCACGATCCTGTTCGATGGTCCGGGATGCCATGATACCGGGAACACCGCAGCCGGTGGCTACCAGCATGGGGATGAAGCTCTTGCCGGACAGGCCAAAGCGGCGGAAGATGCGGTCCATAATGAAGGCAATCCGGGCCATATAGCCCACGTCCTCCAAAATGGCCAGCAACAGGAACAGCACCAGCATCTGGGGCACGAAGCCCAGGACAGCGCCCACGCCGCCCACAATGCCGTCCAGGATCAGGGACGCCAGCACACCGCTGACCCCCATGGTATCCAGCAGGCCCTCTACCAATACTGGCAGGCCGGGGACCCAAGTTCCATAGCTGGCGGGGTCAGGTTCCTCCACGTTAAGGGCCTCGGCATAACTCTCCGATGTGACCTCCAGGGCGATGGTCTCCCCGGCCTCGTCATCGTACAGATAGGCTTCCGTCTCTCCGGCCTCGTAGGCGGCGATGATGGCGTCCGCCTCCTCAAACGCGCCCGCGGCCTCGTCATAGCCGTCCACGTCGGAGCCGGAGAAGGGCAGGAACCAGCCGTCCCCAAACAGGCCGTCGTTGGCCCAATCGGTAGCGGCGGTGCCGATGGAGATGCCCCAGCCGCCCATGGCCAGAGCGTACACCAGGAACATCACCGCCACAAAGATGGGCAGGGCCAGGATACGGTTGGTGACGATCTGGTCGATTTTGTCAGAGACGGACAAACTGCCCTTGGCCGCTTTCTTCTTCACGGCCTTGGTGACCACAGAGTTGATGTAGGAATACCGCTGGTTGGTGATGATGCTCTCGGCGTCGTCGTCCAGCTCCTTCTCGCAGTCGGCGATGTGCTGTTCCAGGTGGGCTTTCAGGTCGGCGGAGAGGTTCAACTCCTCCAGGACCTTTTCATCCCGCTCGAAAATCTTGATGGCGTACCAGCGGAGATAGCCCTCCGATACCTTGCCCTGGATGGATTCCTCAATGTGGGCCAGGGCGTGTTCCACGCTGCCGGTGAACACATGGGGCAGTTCCCCGGCCTGTTTCCTTTGGGCCAGAGCCACGGCCTTTTCCGCCGCCGCCATGCCGCCCTCGCCCTTGAGGGCGCTCATCTCCACTACCTCACAGCCCAGGGCCTCGCCCAGCTTATTGAGGTTGATGGTATCGCCGTTTTTCCGCACCAGGTCGATCATGTTCACCGCCACTACCACGGGCAGGCCCAGCTCGATCAGTTGGGTGGTAAGGTAGAGGTTGCGTTCGATGTTAGTGCCGTCCACGATGTTGAGGATGGCGTCCGGCTTCTCGTTCACCAGATAGCTCCGGGCCACCACTTCCTCCAGGGTGTAGGGGGACAGGGAGTAGATACCGGGCAGGTCTTGGATGACCACATCCCTGCGGCCCTTCAGCCTGCCCTCCTTCTTTTCCACGGTGACGCCGGGCCAGTTGCCCACATACTGGCTGGAGCCGGTGAGGGCGTTGAACAGCGTGGTCTTGCCGCAGTTGGGGTTGCCTGCCAGGGCAATTTTGATGTCCATTATTCTTCTCTCCTTTCAAATGTTAGCTATGGCTAACTTTTGCTCTAAAGAATAGCGGCATCCTGCCGCATTGATTTACTGAACCTCGATCATCTCCGCGTCGCCCTTGCGGACGGACAGCTCGTAGCCCCGGACGTTCAGCTCCATGGGGTCACCCAGGGGGGCCACCTTGCGGACGAAAATCTCCACGCCCTTAGTGATGCCCATGTCCATGATCCGGCGCTTCACCGGCCCTTCGCCGTGGAGCTTCGCCACAGTCACGGTTTCGCCCACCTTCACATCTTTTAATGTTTTCATGCTGCTCTCCTCCTTTTTGATTTCTTAAACCATAATGCGGTTTGCCATGGTCTTATCCAGCGCGATGCGGCTGTCCTTTACCTGCACGATCAGATTTCCTCCAATCTCGCTGACCACCGTCACATCGCTGTCCACCACAAATCCCAGCTCCGCCAGATGCTGGCGCACCTCGTCCTTGCCGGAGATTTTGCGGATAGTCGCGGTTTCTCCTGCCTTTGCCATTGTCAGCGGCATCATTGCCTCGCCTCCTCCGGGACATGGTTAGTAAATTCTAACCTTGAAATCGGCCTTAGTTTACTACCGCTAACTGCCAATGTCAAGACCCTTTTCAAAAAACTTGCATTTTTGGTTAGAATGTGCTAACCTATGCACGGAGACTTCGGTGGAAGGAGGATTTTTTGTGAATATCCACGAATCGGCTGAGAATTATTTGGAGGCGATCTTAAAACTCCGGGAAACGCATGGGATGGTGCGCTCCATTGATATTGTCCATGAATTGGGCTTTTCCAAGCCCAGCGTCAGCATCGCAATGCGAAATCTCCGGGAGAACGGATATATCCACATGGACGATGACGGCTACATTACGCTTTTGCCTCCCGGTGAAGAAATTGCCCAGCGTATCTATGACAGACACAAGCTGCTGACACAGGTTTTTATTCAGTTGGGTGTTTCCCCGGAGACAGCGGCGGCGGACGCCTGTAAGGTAGAGCATGATCTGAGCGATGAGACCTTTGAGAAAATCAAGGCCCACGCCGCTGGCGGAAATTGTCCCCTGAAACCGATTTGACCGCATAGGAGAAACCGGCCCAAGGCTTTTGGGGCCGGTTTTCTTATGCTATTTCAGCTTGATTCTAACAGACTTGTCATGCTCCGCAGGCTGACGCCTAACGTAGAGAGGTTATGCAGCATGGCGGAGGTAGCCGGCGGCAGGACGCCGAATGCTCCAAGGGCAATCAGGGAGCCGTTGAAGCCCATGACAAAGCGGTAATTGGAGCGGATGCGCCCGGTCAGTTTGCCAGCAATCCGCCGCAGGCTGACCAGCTCATGGAGATCATCCGCCGCAATGGTGATGTCCGCGATCTCTCTGGCAATGGCCGCGCCGTCACTGATGGCAATGCCCACATTGGCCTTGGACAGCGCCGGGGAATCGTTGATGCCATCCCCGATCATGATGACCGTATGGCCTTTCGCCCGTTCCGCCTCCACAAAGCTGGCCTTATCCGCAGGCAGAATTTCCGCATGGTATTCGTCCACGCCCACCTCTGCGGCAATGGCGGCGGCGGTGCGTTCGCTGTCTCCGGTGAGCATAACGGCCCGCCGGATGCCCAAGCCGCGAAGCTGCCGAATCACAGCTCCCGCCTCTGGCCGCAGGGGATCGGAGATACAGACCACAGCGGACAGCACGCCGCCGATGGCCAGATACAGATGGGAATATTGATCCGGCAGGGAATCGTAACGCTCCTGTTCCCCCTCCGGAATGGCACATCGTTCGTCCTCAAAGACAAAGTGGGCGCTTCCGATGATCACACGCTGGCCGTTGACTTCGCTGACAATGCCGTGGGCCACAATATACTCCACCTCGGAGTGCATTTCCTCATGGGACAGCCCCCGCTCCCGTGCGGCCTGGACAACCGCGTTGGCCATGGAATGGGGGAAATGCTCCTCCAGGCAGGCGGCCAACCGCAGCATATCCGCCTCATTCTGCCCTCCGAAGGGAATGACCTCCGCAACCACCGGGCAGGCATGGGTCAGTGTGCCGGTCTTGTCAAAGACCACCGTGTCCGCCTGGGCAACCGTTTCCAGGTACTTGCCGCCCTTCACCGTCACATGGAACCCGCCGGCCTCCCGCATGGCGGAGAGGACAGCCAGGGGCATTGCCAGCTTCAGGGCGCAGGAGAAGTCCACCATGAGAACAGACAGGGCGCGGGAGACATTCCGGGTCAGCAAATAAGTGAGCAGACTGCCCGCCAAGGTATAGGGCACCAGCCGGTCCGCCAGATTTGCCGCGCGGCTCTCCGCCGTGGATTTCAGGGATTCCGACTGTTCAATCATGGCAACGATCTTGTCATACCGGCTGCTGCCTGACTGACCGGAGACTTGGAGAACGCACTCGCCCTCCTCCACCACGGTCCCGGCGTAGACCGTCATGCCTGTGCGCTTGGGAATCGGAATGGATTCCCCGGTGAGGGACGCCTGATTGACCATGACCTCGCCCTCTGTAATCACTCCGTCCAGAGGGATCAAACCGCCCAGCCGGACGCATACCTGGTCGCCGGTCTGGATCTGGGACAGCGGCGTAAGGATTTCACCTTGGGGTGTTTTCAGCCACACCCGGTCAATGTTCAGCGACATACATTGCGCCAGATCGCTGACAGACTTTTTGTGGGTCCATTCCTCCAGCAGTTCGCCAAGGCCCAAGAGGAACCGCACTGAGGACGCGGTGGAGAAATCGCCGCGGAGCAGGGAGATACCGATGGAGAGGGCATCCAGCACCTCCACAACCATCTGTCCCCGCAGGAGGCATCGCAAACCACGGAACAAATGGGGGGTCGCTTTCCAAACGGTATAGGCGATCCGGAGAGGAGCGGGGAAAAAGAGGACGGAGACAGCTTTTGCCGCTGCCATGCCCACCAGCTTTTCCTCATACGTCCGGTTCAGTGCGCGGCTGCTGCTGACAGGAGGATGGAGGTTCTCCATCTCATAGGAAAACCGGCTGAATGCCAAAAGAATCTCCGTCTGGGAACCTTGATATTCCACAATGGCACACCGGGTCCGCTCATGGACGGAAGCACGGATAACCTGGGGAAGTCTCTGGAGATAGCACTCCAGCAGATCGGCCTGCTCCAGAGACATTCGGGGCTGGGCCATTTGGACCCGGATACGGCCCCGGCTTCGGTGTTTGATGATTACTTTCATTTCAACCTCCAAGGGCAAAAGACAGGGGGCCGCAGCCCCCTGTCCTGTGTATATGGGTCAGGTTTCCTCGGCGTCCGCAGTTTCCTGCTCCGTCCGCTGGGCGTTCAGGTCCTTGGCCGAGGCCAGTATGTCGGCAGCGTTCTCCTGCACGGTGGTCACGGTTTCCATGACCGATTCCTTCATCCGCAGAGCGGCGGCTGTGGCATGGGTATAGGCTTTTTTCGCATCCCGGCTGGACAGCAGCTTCAGTCCGGCAGAGCCGAACAGGACCCCGCCCGCAAAGACAGCCAGGTTTTTGACGCACTTATCACAATCCATAAAATTTCCTCCTGATTTTTTTCTTACTTGCGCTTGTACCCTGTGAGCATCACCATGACCATGCAAAAGACGGCGCCCCAGGCCCAAAAGCGGTGCTGCTTCATCGGAATCACCTCCACCTGACGGAAAACCGCCGTTTTTGCTGGCGCTGCTGGTATATGAGGAATGACTGTTTGCTTGGATCAAGTGAATTATATCGGTCAAAAACACGGGGAGTCAAGACGAACCGTATGCTTTTTCAAACTTTCTATTCGATCATGCCATGTTAAGGGATTTCCTGCGGATGCTCCAGTGCCTGCATCAGCTTACGAAAACTTTCCTCGCTGATGGCGTGCTCCATGCGGCAGGCGTCTTTCTCCGCAGTATCAGGAGCAACACCCGCTTCAATCAGCCACTGCGTAAAGAAGCGGTGCTTTGCGTAAATCTTCTCCGCCGTTTCCTGGCCGACCTCGGTCAAGTACAGGTAGCCGTCCGCGTCCCTGGTGAGGAACCCGCCCTGGCGCAAAAGCCGCAGTCCATGGCTGACGCTGGTCTTGGCGTAGCCCAGGTATTGGGACACATCAATGGCCCGCACCTGTCCCATGCGCTGACCTAAAATCAGGACCGCCTCCAGATAATCCTCCCCAGAAGCCCGTAATTCCATTTCGATCACCACCTCTTATGCTGGGACTGCCAGCTGCTCAAGGGGGATTCCCTGCTCAAACATGGCTACATAGGTCTGGATGCACCTGCGGTAGCAGGCGAAGCACACCTGCATTTCCGCCGGATCGCCGTAGGATTTCCAGAAGCCGCAGCAGGTAAAGTTCCGGCCATGGTTTTCAATAAAGCCGATCACATCCCGGAGAGGGTATCCCAGGAATACGCCGATCTCATGGGGGAACTCCGGCTGTGTCCGTAGACGCTGGGCAAGCTGTTCCAACAGGCCGTCCAGGTTTGTCCTCTCATATCCGGCCTCCGCCAAAAACCTCTGGTAAGCATCGTCAGACAGCATTTGTTCCAAACAGTCATGCCGGTACACAAAGACGATTACCGAACCGGAACCGGGCCGCTCCAAAAGTATCTGAACGGTAAGGCCGAATGGGGCTAACTGTTTGTTCCATTGGCAAACCTTCTGTCGGGAGACTTCCAGCGGGGAATGATTGAAGCAGAAGATGCTTCCCGGCTTCATCCCCGCCAGCGTAGGGGCGCACTGCCGGACCAGCACGGCCTCAAAGGTCCGGGAAATGTCCTTGTTCACCACGCCGCCAGCTTCCGGCCCAGTTCCTTGCAGGCTTCCTCGCCCTCTGCGTCCGGGGCCTCGTTGACCGTCAGGCCGTTTTCGTCCAGGAGGTTGGCCCCAGCGTCGTCACAGCGTTTGCACCAGTCCCTCATCCACTGGCCGTCTCCCCAGCCATAGGAGCCAAACAGCGCGATCCGCTTGCCGCCGAGGGAACCCTCCAGAGCGGAAAACATCGGCTCGAACTCCGCCTCCTCCAGTACCTCGCTGCCCATGGCGGGACAGCCGAAGGCCACGGCGCTGTAAGCGGAGAAGTGACTGGCCGAGAAATCCCCAGGCCCCAGCAGCTCCGCCTCGCCGCCAGCGGCCCGGACGCCCTCGGCAATGTAATTGGCCATAGCCTCCGTGTTGCCGGTTCCGCTCCAGAATACGATTGCGATCTTGTTCATGTCGAACACTCCTTTATAGAATATTTTTGGCTGTAGTTAGCTATAGCTAACTTTTCCGGTCAGAGAAACCCCAAGGGGAGATAGCCTTGGGGGAAGAAAGAAAGTAGGAGGTCGTCTTGCTATTTTGGTTAGGTATTGCTAACTACAAAGCAAACGTTAACACAGTCAGCTACTTTTGTCAAGGGGCAAATTGGAAATTTTATATGATGCTTTTTTCTTGGATGGTTATAGAGATAATAGATAAAATTTCACATTCTGTCCGCTTTTTTCTTGTTCAATCATGCGGTTGTGTATGACTAACCCGGTGTGTTATACTGACTTCGCTGTGCGTCGTGATGGGCAAGCCTTTCAGATTGCCGTCTGACGCATTCCTTTATACCTTATAGTTAGCAATAACTAACTTTTGAGGAGGTGGCTGTCATTAAAAAACATTTGACTACGATTGTTTTGTTCGCTCTGCTCCTGGTTCTGGCCGTTTGGTCGCTGTTCGTTGGTGTTCTGGATGTGGAACTTTCAGGGCTGTTACAGGGGGACCGGGAGCATTTGGAGGTATTCCTGATCTCCCGCCTGCCCCGCCTTTTGGCAATCCTCTGCACCGGCATCGGCATGAGCGTGGCGGGCCTGATCATGCAGCAGCTCTGCATGAACAAATTTGTCTCTCCAACCACAGGGGCCACCATTTCCTCCGCACAGTTCGGTATCCTGCTGGCGCTGCTGTTCCTACCCAATTCCACTCTATGGGGAAGGGCCGTTTTTTCCTTTGTTTTTGCGGTTCTCGGCACCTGGATATTCGTCTGGTTCATCCAGCGCATCCAGTTTAAGGACGTGGTGATGGTTCCGCTGGTGGGCATCATGTTCGGCAATGTGATCGGCGGCATTACAAATTATCTGGCATACAAGTATGAAATGACGCAGGCGCTCTCTACCTGGCTGGTCGGCCACTTCTCCATGGTCCTGCGGGGACGGTATGAGATCGTTTGGCTGACGGTTCCGCTGGTGGTGCTGGCCTTTCTGTTTGCAAATCATTTCAACATCGTGGGTATGGGGAAAGACTTTTCACAAAATCTCGGCGTTCCATATAACTTTGTGCTGTTCCTGGGTTTGACGATTGCCGCGATGATCACCGCCTCCGTTGTTGTGGTGGTAGGCTCTATTTCCTACATCGGCCTGATTGTTCCGAACCTGGTGGCGATGTTCAAGGGAGATAAAATCCGTGGTACATTGATCGATACGGCCCTGTTTGGAGCGCTGTTTGTGCTGGTGTGCGACATGGTGGGCCGAATGGTGATCTTCCCCTATGAGCTGCCGATTGAACTAATTGTCGGCATTATTGGAAGCGTCCTCTTTGTGGCGCTGCTGCTCTATCGCCTCCGTCATGGGCGAAAAGCGATTCGCCTGAGCAGGAAAGGGGGCGGTGCGGCATGAATACAAAAGCGGTGCGCGCCAATCGCCAGAAGCTGGCCATCCTCGCCGCGCTCGTCCTGCTGTGCGCCGCAGGGTATATGCTGGTGGGGGTCCATTTTGACAACGCAAAGTTATTTCAGTATGCGATGAGGATACGCTCTCCCAAATTGATCGTTATGCTCATTACCGCCTTTGCCATTGGCGGGGCGTCCATTGTGTTTCAGTCTGTTATCAACAATACCATTGTTACTCCCTGCCTGCTGGGTATGAACTCCCTCTATACGCTCATCCACACCGCAGTTGTCTTTGCGGCGGGGTCCGGCAGTATTCTGGCCGTAAACGCAAACTGCTCGTTTGCAGTGGACTTGCTGCTGATGGGCGTGGCGGCAACGGTGGTTTACAGTTTCCTGTTCAAAAAGACAAAGCACAATGTACTCTATGTACTGCTCATCGGCACAGTTTTGTCCTCTTTCTTTTCCAGCATCCAGAGTACCCTCACCCGCGTGATGGACCCCAATGAGTATGACAATCTTCTGGCAGCCCTTGTGGCCAGCTTCAACAACATCAACTCAGAGATCATTGTCATATCGATGTTCGTGCTGGTGGCTATTGTTTTTGCCCTTCGGAGAGAGCTGGCCCTGCTGGACGTGATTACGCTGGGGAAGGATCAGGCCATTAACCTGGGCGTGGACTATGACCGGTGCGTCCGCCGCCTGCTGCTGGGGGTCACGCTGTGCATCGCCGTGGCTACCGCCATGGTTGGTCCTATCTCCTTTCTCGGACTCATCATCGCCAACCTGTCCCGGCAGCTCTTGAAAACCTACCGCCACGCTCAGCTGATCCTCGGTTCCGCTTTGTTCGGTATGATCGTGCTGGTGGGCGGTCAGCTCCTTGTGGAACACGCCTACTCTTATACGATCCCGGTCAGCGTGTTTATCACAGTGGGCGGCGGCGTGTATTTCCTCTATCTACTTCTTACCAACAGGAGGGCATGACCATGCAGGTAAAAGATTTGACCAAGCGGTACGATGGGAAAACGGTGGTAAACCAGGTCAGCTTCGCCATTCCAAAGGGGAACGTGATTTCTTTGATTGGCCCCAACGGAGCGGGGAAATCTACCGTTATGGGCATCATCTCCCGGCTGATTGCACGGGACGGCGGAATAGTGGACTTTGAAGGGTCGGACATCGGGAAATGGAAAAGCCGGGAGTTGTCCAAGCGGCTGGCCATCCTGACGCAGACCAACAATATCCAGATGAAGCTGACGGTTCGGGAATTGGTGAGCTTTGGGCGCTTCCCCTATTCCGGGGGGCGGACCACGGCGGAGGACCAGGAGATCATTGACCGGGCCATCTCCTACATGGAATTGGGGGCCTTTGAGGACCAGTTTATTGACGAGCTTTCCGGCGGCCAGCGCCAGCGGGCGTATATCGCCATGGTGATCGCCCAGGATACGGAATATGTTCTGCTGGACGAGCCGACCAACAATCTGGATATTTACCACGCCACCAACATGATGAAAATCGTCCGTCGTCTCTGCGATGAGCTGGGCAAGACGGTGATTTTAGTGCTGCACGAGATCAACTACGCGGCATTCTATTCTGATTATATCTGTGCGTTTAAGGACGGCAGGATTGCCAAGTTCGGCACGGTAAAGGAGGTGATGACCAAGGAAAATCTATCCCAGGTGTACGGCGTGGACTTTGAGATCATGGAGATCGCAGGCCGTCCGCTGTCCATCTATTACTAAGCCCCCACATTTTTCGGTACTTTATTTGAAAAGGAGAACAACGCTATGAAAAAATTGATGTCCCTGCTCCTCGCCGCCGTGCTTGTGCTTGGCCTCGCCGCCTGCGGCGGACAGGCCGGCGGTGCGCCTGATACGAACCAGCAGGAGAACAGTACAGCTCCGGTTTCCGATCAATCGACTCCCTCTGAAAATCCCTCAACTCCTGCCGCTCCCGAAACCATCACCATCACCTGCCTGAACGGCAACCAGGAGCCTGCGGAGCTGGAGGTCCCCTATGACCCCCAGCGCATCGCCATTCTGGATATGGCCAGTCTGGATATTCTGGACGCGCTGGGCGTGGGAGATCGGGTGGTCGGATCCGCGTCTACCAGCATGGATTACCTCCAGAGCTATGTGACGGATGTGAATATCTCCAACCTGGGGACGATCAAAGAAGCTGATTTAGAGGCGGTTATGGCCTGCGAGCCTGATGTGATCTTCATCGGCGGCCGTCTGAGCAAATCCTATGACGCCCTCAGCGAGATTGCCCCGGTGGTCTATCTGGCTACTGACAGCAGTATCGGCGTGGTGGAATCGGTCCGCAAGAATGCCGCCACGATTGCTTCCATATTTGGTCTGGAGGATCAGGTGGCCGCGCTGATGGGCGGTTTTGACAGCCGCATCGAAACGCTGAAAGCCTTTGCGGAGGGCAAGAACGCCATTGTGGGCCTGTGTACCAGCGGCGGCTTTAATGTCCTGGGCAACGATGGCCGCTGCTCGATCATCGGCGTGGAGATCGGATTTGAGAATGTGGGGGTGGATGCCGGCATCGATACCTCCACCCACGGAAACGAAGCGTCCTTTGAGTTCATCGTGGACAAAAACCCGGAGTACATCTTTGTCATGGATCGTGACGCCGCTATCGCCACAGAGGGGGCACAGCTCGCCCAGGAGATCCTGGAGAATGAGCTGGTCATGGGAACGGATGCCTACAAAAACGGGCACATCGTGTATCTGGCCCATCCCGCTGTGTGGTACACCGCCGAGGGCGGCGTCACCGCGCTGGATTTGATGCTGGCGGACCTGGAGAGTACCCTGCTGCAATAAAGCAAAAAGCTCCGGCGCGGTTCATGCAGACCATGCCGGAGCTTTTTACTGCAATTAGAGCTTCAGAGGGTAAGTTCCGCCTCCTGCCAACAAAAATCGGGAAGAATGGGGCGCGTTCCGGCTCAATGGTGTCCGCGGCCGCGGCCCTGGGAGGCTCTGGACAATCCCTCGGGCATCCGCTTCTCCCAGTCAGCCAGCAGTACGGACAGCATACGCTCTAGCTCTGCACGTTCTTGGGGATTCAATGCGGACAGAGCATCCTCTTGCTCCAAATTGCCATGATGGAGAACAAGGCCGCATTTTTGCAGCAGGCCCAGAGGACCATCTAACCTCTTATGTTCCACCGGCTCCTGCCCAAAGCGGATTCTTCCCTTGTTGCACCGCAGAGAATCTATGGGGCACCGGTTGTCGCACTGGTCACAGCAGTGTTGTTCGCTCATCATACGCTCTCCTTTTTGTTATTGCTTTTGTAGAAAGAAAAAAAGCGCAAATCCAGGCAAAAGCTTGGATTTTCGCATCTCTATCATGCTACTCAGCATTTTTATTATACCAGATTTCCCGGATTTGTCAAGATTTTTCCCAAATAACTTCAACGGAATTATCAACTTCGATTCGCAAAGCAGCGGTTGAAGATTATCAAAAATCAGGCTTGACTTTTGGGATCGTCCAGTGCTATAGTATCAGTGCAACGTGTAGCGTCACTGCGTAATTCCAGTTGATTGCTGCTCGTTGTTTTCTATTTGCCACAAAATCAATACCGGAAAGCGCGCGGCCAGAAGGCATAAGTCCAGCTCTTCTTGCCGGGCGCTTTCTCATGCTCAAAGGAGGAACAAATTATGGAGCAAAAAGCAAACACTTTTCTTGAAACTGAGCGGATCGGCAGGCTGATGGCAAAGTATGCTCTGCCCTGTGTCATCTCTCTTCTGGTGGCGGCGCTCTACAACATAGTGGATCAAATATTTTATTGCCAATGCGGAATATCTTGGTTCCTACGGCAACGCTGCCAACACCGTGGTTTTTCCGCTGACGGTAGTGGCGCTGTCCATTGCCGTGATGATTGGAGACGGCTGCTGTGCGTTTGTCAGCATCAGCTTGGGACGGAATGATCAGGAGTCCGCCCACAAGAGCATCGGCAGTGCAGTCCTGCTGTGTGTCATCTCCAGCCTGGGTTTGACGGCAATCTATCTGTCCTTTCAGGAGCCAATGCTGACCCTGTTCGGCGGATAAGTCAACGAAGAGACGTTCTGCCATGCCAAAGAGTATTTCTTTTGGATTACCCTGGGGGTACCGTTCTATATGTTCGGTCAGGCCCTCAACCCTATCATCCGCTCGGATGGAAGTCCTAAAGCCTCTACCTTGGCGGGGGCGCTGGCCAATGTCATTTTGGACCCCGTGTTCATCTTTGTGTTCCGCTGGGGGATGATGGGCGCGGCAGTCGCCACAGTGCTGGGACAGATCCTTACCGCCGCGCTGGCTGTCTGGTACCTGTACCACATGAAGGCTGTTCGGCTGGAAGGGCAGAGCTTTCGGATTCATGGCAAGCTTGCGGGGAAATATCTGCCCTTGGGCATCTGCAGCTTTCTGTCTCAAATCTCTCTGGTCATGGCGATGGCGGCGATTCAGAATATGACGCTGAAATACAGCGCCATCGACCCGATCTTCGGGCAGATACAGTATACCCAGATTCCCATGGCGGTGCTGGGGATCG
>OFFZ01001120.1_pt1 | contig 15210 bp, 5 predicted proteins | sample 1521631 | NCBI WGS metagenome assembly OFFZ01 (sample SAMEA3504102, study PRJEB24116) | mouse gut metagenome | biome: mouse gut; feature: mouse-associated habitat; material: faeces | place: Denmark | collected 2011 | reverse complement strand
TGCATACGCATCCTGCGCAGCTCATGGGGCGCTAATGACAAAATGCTTTTCCCCTTATAGAGGATATCGCCGGAGGTGGGTTCAATAAGTCGGAGGATTGTGCGGCCAAGTGTGGACTTTCCACACCCAGATTCTCCCACAACACCAAGGGTCTCGTTTTCATGGATTATCAGATTGACATCATCAACCGCATGCAGAAGACGCCCTGATACTTTGAAGTATTTTTTCAGTCCTCTTACCTCGATCAGATTTTTTCCTGTAATCATTTTTGACCACCGCCTACAAAATGTTATGGCATTTGACCAGATGGTCATTCACCACTCGCTCTTCGGGCGCTGTCTCGCGGCATATATCCGCCGCAAGGGAACAGCGCGGACAGAATTTGCAGCCCTTTGTGATAACGGTTGGGTCAGGCATAAGGCCGTCTATAGGACTAAGCCTGCGCACCTTTTGAGTAAGGGATGGGATAGAGGCAAACAGTCCTTTTGTGTAGGGATGTTTACAGTCGGTAAAAATCTGGCGTGTCGTCCCTCTTTCTATGATCTCGCCAGCATAGCATACGGCCACTTCATCACACATCCGCGCAATCAGTCCAAGATCATGCGTGATGAAAATCATAGAGGTATTCGACCTCTGCTTAAGCTCATTCATAAGCGCAAGAACCTGTGCTTGAATGGTGACATCCAGTGCCGTTGTTGGTTCGTCCGCAATCAACAGCGCCGGGCTACAGGCAAGCGCCATCGCTATGACAATCCGCTGCTTCATACCACCGGAAAATTCATGGGGGTACTCATTCTTTCTCGACGGAGGGATCCCCACCAATTCAAGCATTTCATCTGCCCGCTGGGAGCGAATCTTTTGATCCTTTTCTCCGTGGATCTTTAAAACCTCCTCGATTTGGTATCCAACCGTCAGAACCGGATTGAGTGCGGTCATGGGGTCCTGAAAAATGAGGCCAATCTTATTTCCCCGCAAAGCCCGCTTTTCTTTTTCGCTCATTACGCGGTCTTTCTTTTCCTTACCGCCGACCGCTACCAGTTCAAACGCCTCGAACAGATCAGACTGATTTACAAATTTACGCCCGTGTTTTACGGCGTTAATCGCCGCTTCATTGATCATATTTGCAAGATCCGACCCTACCAGTCCCGCCGTGGCAAGCGCAAGCGCTTCCAAATCCACCGTTTCATCCATCATAACGTCTTTGGCATGTACTTTTAACGTTTCCAGGCGTCCTTTCTGATCCGGACGATCCACAATAATCCTGCGGTCGAAACGTCCCGGACGCAACAGTGCCTTATCCAATACCTCCGGACGGTTCGTCGCCGCTAAGATCAAAAGCCCTTTGGAAGTATCGAATCCGTCCATCTCGGCAAGGAGCTGGTTCAATGTCTGCTCCCGCTCATCGTTCCCGCCGAATCTTGTATCACGGCTTTTTCCGATGGCATCGATCTCGTCAATAAATATGATACACGGCGCCTGTTTCTGCGCTTCTTTAAACAGATCCCGGACACGGGATGCTCCGACACCGACAAACATCTCCACAAAATCAGAACCTGCCAGCGAAAAAAACGGTACTTTCGCTTCTCCGGCAACTGCTTTTGCCAAAAGCGTCTTACCGGTTCCCGGAGGTCCCACCAATAACGCCCCTTTCGGCAGCTTTGCGCCGATATCGCGGTATTTTTTCGGATTGTGCAGAAAATCCACAACTTCCTGCAGCGATTCCTTTGCTTCATTCTGACCTGCAACGTCTTTAAACGTTACCCCCGTAGATTTCTCTACGTAAACTTTTGCCGTACTCTTACCGACGCCCATGACACCGCCGCCGCCCATGCGCCGCATAAAAAATGCAAGCAGTATCCAGATCAGCACGAGCGGAATCACAAAGCTTAAGATATTATAAATCCATGTGGACGTATTGTCCGGAATATAACCGAAAATCTCAACCTTATGCTCCTTTAAGAGCGGAATCAGCTCGCTGTCATTGACCATTCCCGTATAATAGGTCTGCTTAAACCGAGCGTTCTTTTTCGTCTTCTGCACAATATTGATCTGAGAACCGGTGAATTCAATGCTCTCTACTTCTCCGCTTTCCACTTTTTCCAAAAATTCCGAATACGAAATTTCCTGATTAAACTGCTGCGTGACTTTATTTGATATGATGCTCATAATAAACAAGGCAACAAGCGATACCATAATAAAGATCAAGATGACCTGTCCGTTTTTGTTATTGTTATTACGGTTATTTTGGTTATTGGGTTCCTGATTATCCATAATCTCCTCCGCGGGGCAGTCCGCAACTGTGAAACTGCCGCCATTTTTACTGCATATTTACAGCAATCTGCTTATGTAGGATTGACTGCTATTGTTTATTATATGTGTTAGACGGTTTAAAAGCAATACGGAGTTCATGAACTTTTTTTTATTTTTCTTAATAATTTCTAAAAAAGGCTTCCTGCAATATCGGAAATCGTTTCAAAAAAAGGAGAAACAGAAGCTTCTTATCCTCCTGTCTCTCCTCTTTATTCTTTCTTATTTCACTTTCAGGCCTTGTTTCTTTAATGCCTTTTTCAGCTTATTCTTTTCCTTTGCTTTCATGCCTTTGGGCCATTTTACCGTTGCTTTTTTTGCCGTATTCTTAAATGCATTTTTTCCAACGGTCAATTTTTTGCCCTGCAGGGTTACTTTCTTTAACTTTTTGCATTTCAGGAAAGCATTCTTTCCGATCTTCGTCACATTTGCGCAAATGGTAAGTGTCTGCAATTTTTTACTGTTGCTGAATGCACTGTCGCCAATTGCAACTACTTTATAATCCTCCGTACCGACTTTTACAGTTTTGGGAATCGTAACCTTCTTGGCATCTTTTCCTTTTTTCAGCGTTACCGTCTTTCCTGTCACACTTGCCACTGCATATGTTCCGGTTTTATGCGATACGGTATCGCCAACCTTGGGCTGATTGACTGCCGGAGGGTTATCTATTCCTCCTGGAGAGCCGCCTTTTTTCGTCCATTTTGCATACAGAGTGATATCTGCATTTACAGGCTCAGCAAAATTATACTTGATACTTCTGTTTGCATCGCTGTACCAGCCTTCAAACTCAAATCCTTCCTTTACCGGTTTTGCAGGTTCCGAAACAGCGGTTCCTTTCTTAACGGTCACATCAGCAATCTTTGTACCGCCGTCACTGTCAAATGTAATTGTAACGTCATCTTCTACCGGCGGAATGTCGTCATTGCTCACTTTCACAATAATTGTTTTGGTGTAGGTAGATTTGCCGCCGTTTGGAATCGTAACCTCCGCTTTCACTTCTACAAAAACAGTTCCTTCCTCTTCTCCCGCAGAAATGGTTCCCGTATCCGATACGGTACATGCAGTTCCTTCCGTTATCGTATAAGAATAGACGGTTCCTGCTTCTGTCACATGATTCTCATCCAACGCCTCGCAGCCCTCTTTGCTGATCGTCAATTCCGGACTAAGCTGAAGCGTCCCGTTCGGCCGAAGAGACACTTCGGCTGCAATGCCTGTCAGCTCCACTTTACAGGTACATAGAATCTGTCCGTCTGCTCTCTCCATTCCCGCAATCGTAGTCTGCAGCAGATGAATCAGCTGATTCATGCGCGCTTCGGTATAAACGCTTCCTTCCAGGCCTCTTACCGCCTCTAAAACAACCATATAAGATGTCCAGCTTGCTTCTGTATAATCCGCTTCTGTCGTCACCTTATCCGTTTCTTCTTTGATCAGTCTCACAAGCGCGGCATCCAGCGTCTCAAGCGCACTTTCTGCATCGGTCAAACTCTGTATGGTTCCCGAAATCTCAGCATCCGATGCGTCCGGTTTCTGTTCCACTTCCTTTGCAGCTTTTATTACGTCCTGTAATCCCTGCCAGCTAGCCTGCGTATATTTCTTTGCGTCTTCGTCGTTATATCTGTTGGAAATCTGAGCAATCGCGTTCGTCAATTCAGCTTTTGCAGAAATATACTCCAGTTTCTGCTCCGCCTGAACCAATTCGTCTATCGCGGCGTTCATCTGCACTTCCGTAAACATATTTTTCGTAAGAAGCCTTTCCGCCTCCTGAATCTTGCTGTTTAACGCCTCCAGCGTTTCCGGTTTGAATAATCCGGCGCCGATTTTCGCCATTTCGGTATACTTTTCAATCTGTTCGTAAAGTACGTCTTCCAATGTCTGTAAATCTCTGCGCGCCGACTGTATCATAGATCTTCCGTCGATCAAACCTTCGCCTGTAATCTCACCCTTGCCAAGTTCTGTTTGCACTGCAATTACGGCATATCTGTATCTTGCCCAGCCGGCGTCGGTATAACGCCCCTGCTCCTTAATTGTTTTTGCAAGAATTGCCGTCATGGCCTCTATATCATTTGCAAGCACGCGTACTTCAAATCGCCTTGTCTGGTCTCCGACTTTTAACATAACCGGATAATTTCCAATCTTTAACTCCGGTTCAATCGTAATCTGGCGTTTGTCCGCATCCCAGTTGATTTTCTGCTCGCTGCTTCTGTCAATGACGCTTACCTCGTTTACATCTCCATGAACTGCAAAGCTGTTGGAGACTGCATCTTGATATCCTTCCACCAGTACTACACTGTCTGGTCCGTCCACAATCTCAGTATCGTACGGCTCTGTTAAAACAATAGACGGCGCCATGATCTCTTCTCCGTTCAGGGCAATCTTGTTCGTTAAATTTGCAGCGCCTTCTTTACTGATAAAAAGTTTCTGGTTACTGTTATTATTCATAATCAACGTCAGTTCATGATTGGACGCATTTTCTTTATATTTTTTCAACGCATCCTGAATAATGTCCGTAATATCGACCTTTACCCTTGTTCCCACACTTTCTGCAAAATTATTGTCCACCCAATTCGGATAAACCATTGTAGCATCCTTGATGCTGTAAATTTTAGAACTCTTGTAACTATCTTCGTTTACAGCAAAGTTATTTTCATCTCTCCAGGCTTTCCATCGATTCCAGGTAACTGCAGGCGCGCTCGGTGAAACCGCAGCAGCCGTCTCTCTTTCCGACCACCGAAAATCATGATCTGTTCCAAACGGAAGAGCCGCCACACGGATTCCGGCCACACCGTCAACCTTTTTAAGATGGTCACTCTGAGTATTCGATCCGACTGCCATATATGTCATGACCAGCTGCGCTCCGGTATTTTCATCCATCTTGCTTGCAAACTGACTCAGATCAAATTTTAAAAAGGAAAGTTTTGCATCTGCATTTTCACCTGCCGTCCCTTCTCCCAGGTAACCGCTGCCTTCTGCAAGATTGGTTCTCAAATAAATTTTGTCTCCATGGTTCTCGTCTCTTTCAGAGTTCCAGGAATGAACGGATGCATCCTCTGTTACAGGAATTACCGTATCCGTTTCCCCCATCTGAGCGCTTGCATCCACCTTGATATTTACCTTATGGCTTACCGGTATTTTGCTGTGATCGTATGCATAGAACGTCAATTCATACGTCTCGTCCCCATTGTCCACTCCGGGCGTCCAGACAAATCTTCCCGTCTTGGAATCGAACTGTGCTCCGTCCATCTCCTGCAGCTCATCTTCGTTGACTCCAAGCGTTACCATGTCTCCAAAATCCTGCGGATTCTCCGCTTTTGCATAAAAAGTCAGCTCTCTTCCGACAAATGCCTGAATCTGTTTCCTTGGACCTGTAAACGTTGGAAGCGTCGTATTGCTTTTAACGTATACCGTATATGCATGCTCTTTTTCGCCCAGCGTTAATTTCATTTCATATGCGCCAGTCGTCAATCCTTCTGAAATCTCTAAGCGCTGTTCCTGTACATTATATGTAATCTTTCCGCCTCCCGTATTGCCGGATAATTTCATATCCTGTACAGAAACGCCTTCTTTTGCGCCTAATACCGCAAAACTATCCGAACCGGTAGCCGCATAATTCTCAGGAAGAACCATATAATTCTGACCGGAGATCCCAAACTCCTGCTGCTGCGCCAAATATGACACTACCAAGGAAGGTGCGGTATTTTTCATATCTGCCACCGCATCAAAAGCTCCATACTGCGTATTAAAGCTCTCATTCAGTCCTGCTCCTTCCCGGCTGACGAAATAGTGCTGTTTACCGCCCGTTTCATGCAGTAAAAACGACACGTCTCCGCTCTTGACGGTTCCGCCGTCTTCCTTCAAAAATTTCGTAACATCCGTTTGTATCTGCCGGCCACTAATCCCGAAAGCCTTTCCGGCGGAAGCCCAGCTTTCCTTAAAAGGCGCCCACGACGCATTCTCTCCGTTCGGATTACTCAAAGAATATTCGGCAAAAGAAATCACTTCCTCTTCCGTATATGTTTTTCCGCTTAACATAGTTTTCAAACTGTTTGCCGTAATGCTGTCTGAAGAAGCCGTTTCCCGCCCCGTTCCTTCTTTCCAGTCATTGCTTGGAAGGAGAGCTACGTTCAGCTGATCCGTCTGATTTAAATGTCCTGCATTCTTACAGGTTACGTAAGTGAGCATAAGTGAAGCGCTTGCAATCGTTGAAGTATTGACCGTAACGTCTTCCCCGGTGTCGATATCCTTAAACTGACCGCCCATATGAAACTTCAATACAGACAAATCTCCATCGGAAGCATCCACGCCTTCTCCCATCAAAGACGTCGCACTGCTTTTATCAACTACCAAAATAGGAAGTCCGCCAAAATTCTTTCCGGCATTTCCCGACCATGTCTGTACATACGCATCTTCCGCCGCAGGAAGCACTGCCGTTTTATAAATATCTCCGGCGCTCCCTACTTGTATCTTCACGTCTTTTACCGCAGTCTCTTCACCTTTTACCGCAGTAAACCTTACCGTATAATTCTTCGTTAAATCCTCATCCTTCGGGGTCCATATAAATTTGCCGGACGTACCGTCAAATACTTCATCTGCACGTTCTGCACCTAATGCCTCAAATCCCGTAATTGTAAAACTTTCCGCTCCTTTGGCACGCAGATAAAATACCAACGGCTGCCCGACATATGCGTTTACCGTATCGCCGGGATTCGTAATCACAAATTCCGACGTATCTTCTGCCTGTTCTGACACAACAACATAGTCTGCGGCAACCGCATTCATGGGACTTACCGGCAGTACAAGCGCCGCCGAAAGCGTCAATGCTGCCGCGCGTTTAAAAAAACCCTGTTTCATTCTCTTTTACCTCCTCATTTTTTGTTCTGCTAAATCATACCCACAAGTTCCCCATAAAATATGTTCCTACAGGGCAGGTCTCATAAAGTACACTTTTTGAGACAATCAAAAAAACCTGAATTTCTCAAACAAAAAATAACATAAAAACGCAAGGTAAGCCGTGAACAAGAGAATTTTCAACGCGTATAATAACTTCCTGGTATCCTCTTTTTTCAAAATCCTACTTTACCCCGTACTCTTTATAGTATTCATCAATTGCTGATTTTATCGTATCGTCAATTATGATACTGCCCTGACAGGGGCGGTTATAAAGATGCTCTGTGACTTCCGCCATACTTACAATGGCGTTTGCAGGAAAACCGTAAGTTTCACGAATTTCATCCAACGCCCCTGCTTTTCCCAACAAGCCGACTTCCATCCGGTTTAGGGAAACCATTAAACCTACGATTTTCACATCTGCCTGCGCTTTTAAAATAGGATACGTTTCTTCGATGGATTTGCCGGATGTGGTCACGTCTTCGATGATTACGACACGGTCGCCGTCTTTTAGCCTGCTCCCAAGCAAGATCCCGGTATCCCCATGATCCTTTACCTCCTTGCGGTTTGAGCAATAACGTATCTCTTTGCCGTACAGCTTAGAAAAAGCGATACACGCCGCAACACAAAGCGGGATCCCTTTATATGCCGGCCCAAATAAAACGTCAAAATCCGTCCCATAATGATCGTGGATGGCTTTGGCATAAAATTCGCCTAAACGCATCAGCTGCGAGCCGGTCGTATATGCTCCCGCATTCATAAAAAACGGGGATTTGCGGCCGCTTTTCAGTGTGAAGCTGCCGAATTTTAATACGTTGCTTTCTACCATAAATTCAATAAATTCTGTTTTGTATGCTTCCATATATTCTGTTCTCCTTTTTTTTAGCTGTTTACAGGTATCCGCTTCTCTTGATCCTTTTGTTTCTGTGCCAATTTTGTGCCAATTTCCATTACCCCTGTTTTATTGTATTTTCATACTGTTTGACTCCATCAAACAATGCTTCTTGAGTAACATGCATGTATAGATCTGTAGTTAATTGCAGCTGCGTATGTCCGAGCAATGCTGATACAGTTTTTAACGGAACTCCTGCTTCTAAATATCTTGTAGCAAAAGTATGCCTAAAACAATGTGGCGTCATCTTTTCAAAAATCAAGTCCGGGTTATTCTTCTGTATTCTTTTGATTGTTCCAAAGATACATTCAGAAATAAGAAATTGTGTCGTTGGTCTATTATTTCGAGTAACAAAAACCAGATCCTCATATCCTTCCAATGCCTCTTTCCCTTTATTAATAATGCTCCGTTTTACTAATCGCTGGTTTTTTAACGCAGCAATCGCATTTTCTGTCAAAGGAATATCTCTCATCCCTTTATTTGTTTTAGCAGGATGCAGTTCAAACACATATTTTCCATCTGCATTAGAAAAGTACGTCATTGAATGCCGCACATGTATTACCTTGCTGCGGAAATCAATGTCTTCCCACTGTAGTCCCGACAATTCTCCAACCCTCATCCCTGTTTCTAACGCAACAATAAACAGATTATAATAAAGCGTACCCTTTGCTTCTATAAAGAATAGTTCTGTCTCTTCTTTTGTAAGAACTCTTCTCTCTTTTTTCTCTTCTTTTGTGATTATGGTAGTAATCTGTTTTGCTGTATTTTTAAGAATCAAATCTGAATCAACGGCTTTTTCAAGCATATCTACTAATATCTTTTTGGCATTTTTTCTTTCATTGTCGCTATTTAATTTATTAATAGCCTGTTGCATCACCATCAGATTCAATTGGGTTAATTTTCTCCATCCCAATTCATCCTTCACACGTTTATAATGTCTATAATAGGTATCTTTTGTATTATTCCTGCAATTGGCCTTATATGTGTCCAACCACTGCTTATACCATTCATCTAACGTTATATTTGACTCAACTACACTTATTTCCCTTTCATCAGCATACATGGCTTCCCTCATTTTCTTTTGGATACCATTATATGTTTATCATATATTACCTGCCTTTTACCAAACCTATTAGTAAAGCGTGCCTGATACAGACCATCGTTTCTCTGCCGAATACCCGTTCCCAATTCTTTTCCTTTTAACGATTTACCCATATCTTTCATCCTTTCTGATTTGTATAGCAAACCATGAAAGAAAAGCACAGATATATTTTGAAGTATATCATTAAATCCACTCCCTTTCAATATACAAATCCAATCTGTTTGACGAATAATGGGGGACAGCTTACTGCTGCCCCCCATTTTCTGCAAAAATTATTTTGTCTTAACAAAACGTTTTCCACAATATCTGGTATAAACCTTCTTACCATCCAATTTCTTATAAGCGCGCACACGAACATAATATCTCTTGTTTGCTTTTAATTTCTTAATCGTAACTGCCTGCTTATTTTTTACGGAAACTTTCTTTGCATTGCCAAAGTCTACTCTTGTAGCGTAGCTGATTTCATATCCTAACGCTCCGGAAACCTTCTTCCAGGAAAGCGCGATGGATTTCTTCTTGCCGGCTACTTTTTTCAGCTGAACTGTGCCTGCCTTAAACTCCAGCTTTTCAATCATAAGCTCTGCTTTGGCAAGCCGTTTTGCCGCGTCGTCCGCTGCTTTCTGGGCCGCATCCGCTCTTCTCTGGGCTTCTAACGCCAATTCGCTTGCCACCTGGGCCAGACGCATCGCATTTTCGGCCTTTTCTGCCGCCTGCGCTACCTGGGCGGTAATTGCAGCCGTTTCTTTTGCAAAATCCGCTACCGCTCTCTGGGCTGCCTCTACGGCTTTGGTTGCCTCGGCCTGTGCGTCCGCCGCCTGTTTTAACGCTTCCGCATTCTGCTGGCGGATTGCTTCTGCCGCTGCGTCCGTCACCTGTTTTGCGGCGTCAACCGCATTCTGAATGACAGTTCTTCCGGTTTCGATTGCTTCTTTCAGCTTATTCTCAGCATCTATTGCCGCCTGCTGTGCCAGATCGCGCGCTTCTTTAGCGTCGTCCATATGGATCTTGGCCGTATCCCGTGCTGCCTCTGCTGCTGCCGCGGCTGCCTGTACCAGGCTCTCCTGGCTCTGTACCAATTCCAAAGCCGCATTTGCCGCGCTTGCCGCAGTCGCTGCCGCTTGACTGGCCTGTTCCGCCATGCCAAGCATCAATTCCTGATTTTGTAAGGACGCCGCTGCTTCCGCCGCGGCTGCCGCATCTGCTGCAGAGTTTGCCGCTGCCTGCGCCTGTCCGGAAATCTCAATCATCGCCGTTTTATCTTCTGCCGCCGCCTGAGACGCCTCTGCCGCCTTCTGGGCGCTTTCCGCGGCTTTGCGCGCTTCTTCCGCTGCCTTTGCAGCTTCCTGCGCCGCTTTTACGGCTGCCTGCGCCAGATCGTCATCCGGCAGTTCCGGTTTTTCCAGAGCCTTAAACTGGCTTCCAAGTACGCTTGCCACATAATTTAACTGAACCTGCAGCGCATTTTCGTCTGCCGCAATCAGTTTTGCGGCGTCTAAAGCTGCCTGGTATGCATTCCAGCTTTCTTCGGTATAATCTTCCGCTTTTAATTCCATGCCTTCATACCCGGCGATCTGTTCCTGTAAGGAAGCGATATCCGCGCCTTCCCTTGCCCTGACTACAAGTTCGTAAATACATGGAAGCGGTTTTTCCGGATCAAAACTCAACTTGATTTCGGTAATACTGCCGTTAATCTCAAATACGTTAAGCTGATCGTCCAGGCTGCCGACTTCTTCCCATGTGCCGTCCGTTTTCTTAACGCTTACTGCCGCTCCGCAAAGATGCTCCGCATCCTGAAGAAGCGAAATAGATTCAATATTCGTGTAAGATACCAGTTTATAAATCAAATAATCGCCTTCGTTTATGCTGTCTGCCGTTACGGCCGTCGTATAGTCTGAATCGTAAAGATTCGTAATATCATCTACCGCAAATGACGCTTCCGCCAGGACAGAAGGCTGCTTGTTATAATAAATCTCGTGTACCTGTACCCAGTTTCCGCTGGACTGTGTCGCAGAGAACCGGATGTGCCGCGCCATTTTGCCTCCGGCATTGAATTTTACGCTTGCAACCTGCTGCCCGTCAATTGTTTCCACCACATACTTATCGTATGAAATAGCAGAGCCAATCTCTTCCCATTCCGTCCCGTCTGTAGAAATCTCCAGTTTCGTTGCCGCAAAAGCGTCTATGCCTTCACTAATTCCTTTCGGATTTACGGCATAACAGATCTTTACGTCAAACAACGGAATTGTATTTTCAAAATCGGCACGCACATAATCGGAAATACGGCTTCCGTCAGAGGAATAATATTTCGTCTTAATATCCCCGTCCACAGCGTTTTGAATCGGGTTCGAACCATAAGTACCCATGTTTGTACTTGCCGTAACGCTTCCGGCATCAAAATTGGTAGAAGCGGCAAAATCGTTTATGGCTACTTCAAGCTCTGCTTCCCCGGTATTAACCACACGGACAGAAGAAGCAATCACTGCCGCAGTCGTCTTTAACACGCTGCCTTCCGCAGCTCTCTGGGTGTTTTCTTCCACAACGGTTTCTACTGTTTCCCAAACGGTACCGTTTAAGGAATACTGCAATTCAAGCGCGTCTGCCTGTGCTGTGTTTAAGCTGATTTCCGTAAGAAGCTCTTCACACGGCAGGTTAAATCCAACATATCCGCCGGCTCCTAACGTAACCTGTAAGCTGTCTACGGAGTATACGCCTTCTTCTTTTACTACGTCTTTGTCCAGTATTGTCCCGTTGTTCCAGAATACGCCGCATTCTACTTCGGGATTTTCTACTGCCATAATCAAATTCCATGCTTTATCCGGGACTGTTTCCAGTAAAGGCTTAATCTTGTGTTCGCCTACTTTAACAATGTTCTTCTTAATCGTCCCGTCTCTCTCCAGGCTGTCTACCGTAAATTTCTGGGTTTCTTTTAACTTATTGCTTAATAATTCCAGTTTCTCCAGCATGGTCTCGTGATCTTTTGCAGAAGCTGCTTCTAACGCTTCCATGCCTGCCGTACCTGCCTGCGCCAGTACTTCGTATGCGTCCAGGAACGGGTTGATCTCTTCCTGAAGTCCTTCATTCTTAAGGCTGCGCAGCGGAGCCACATCTGCCTGCATCTGATTAAATTCTTCTTTTAAAGCTGCAATCGCCTCTTCGGTTCCTTCCCCGCTTTCAACGGCTTCATCCAAAGCGGCCATTTTGTCCTGCAGATAACGGGATTCATCTACGGTAAGGCCTTCCATCTTAATATAGGAAATATTATCTGCAAAACGCTCAAATTCTTCGTTCGCTTCCGGAGCAATCCTCTGAATAGAAGTTTTCCAGCTATCCATATATTTAAAATCCGCTACGTTCCAGGAATAATCCGCTCCGGAAAATACTGCCACTTTACTTGCATCCGCCTGGGACATCGGGTTTAAGAAGAAACCGCTTATATTGTCCACATCCGTACCAAGCGCTTCTAACGGAGCCATCATCAAGTTCCCAAAGCAGTAATCATTGGTCGGATAATTCCACCATGCTGCCAAATCACGGGTAAAGATTTGGGTCTGTTCCTTCGGCCATTCAAAGCCTTCTCTCGTAATATCACCAATCGTTTCCGCACCGGTCCACATAACGACTACGTCTTCATGCAGATCCCTTAAGAACGGTTTGAAATAAGTCTGCATATTCGGTCCCCAGGCATTTGCATACCGGGTTCCTACAACAATAAGCGGTTTCACATCGCTTTTTGTCTTGACAAACTCTTCATCTACCCTGTTGATTACACTGACATGCTGCGGCCCGCTGTAACCGCTGGCTAAGTCGTCGTACGAAACGCCAAACTGCCGGACGCCCAGCTCATACAGCTGTTCAAACTTTGCGATCAATGCGTCAAAATCAGCGTCTGTATTGTAATTATAACCATTCCCCGGATGAACGTTCCAGCAAAAACTCATATTGTTCTTATCCGCTTCTTCTGCAAGCTGACGGATCTTTTCTGCTTCTTCCTCCGGATACGGTTCACGCCATCTGTCCTTATGATATGGATCGTCCTTCGGCGCATAAATATAAGTGTTCATTTTCAGCTTGGAGGTTTCCTGTATAATACTCAGCCTGTCCTCATAAGACCACGGGAACCCATAGAAGCCTTCCACAATACCACGCAGCTTCACGCTCGGGTAATCATAAACCGTAACCTGTGCAAAACCGCCGTTTTGCGTCTTCTGATCCAGAATCTGCTGTAATGTCAAAACGCCATAGTAAGCGCCTTCTTCGTCGGCTCCCGTAATCGTAACTTTTCCTTTGGGATTCGTATCAATTTCAGAAGTCAGCACATATCCCTGCTCTTCTTCCAGAACATGCTCGCGGTCATTTACATCCGAACATACCTCACAGTGATCTTTATCGGAAGTAATAAAGATAACCGCTCCGTCCTCCGGTATCTGTTCGCCCTGCTCATATGTAATTTCTTCGGCTTCAAGCGTTTCTTTTAATCTCAGAAGCGTATTTGCAGTCTGCGTACCATGTGAAACCACCGTCACTTTTCCGTCGAACGCCATTCCGTCTTCCGGATCAAACGTCAGTTTATGCGGCGTCGGATAAATATCCGCTTTTACAATATCTTCCGAAAGCACCGGAATCTTCTCTAACGCATTGTATTTGTCTGCCAGTTCGCCCGCAGCGGCATTGATCTGGATCTGCAGTGGATTTTCTACCGCCGCAGCCTTTTTCGCCGCCTCCAAAGCCGCTTTAAACGGCCTCCAGCTCTCTTCGGTATATCTTCTGGCTTTTAAGGCAGAATACTTTTCAATCATCGTATCCAAGCCGCTCTTATCTATACCATCTCTGGCTTTAACCAGGATTTCATAGAGGCATGGCAGCGGTTTTTCGGGATCAAAGCTAAATTTCACTTCGGTAATACTGTTGTTTACCTCAAAAATATTGACTCTCTCATCCAGCGCCCCAATCTCACTGTAAGTACCGTCGAAATTTTTTACGCTTACTTTTGCGCCGCAAAGCTGTTCGGCGTCCTGAAGAACCGTAATGGATTCCACATTGGTATAAGACGTAAGCTTATACGTCAGATAATCGCCTTCTTCGATACTATCCGGTGCAACTGCGGTTGAGAAATTGGAATCGTACAGCTTACCGATATCATATACGTCAAAAGACGCTTCCGCTAAAACTGCGGGATTCTGGTTGTAGAGCACTTCATAAACCTGTACCCAGTTGCCGCTGGATTTAGCAGCGGAAAACCGGATATGGTTTACCACTTTGCCGCCTGCATTGAATTTGACAGACGCCACCTGCTGCCCGTCGATTGTTTCCATATCATAATTCACATAATCAATGGCGGAGCCTATCTGTTCCCAGTTTGTCCCGTCTGCGGAAATTTCAAGTTTTGTCGCTGCAAATCCGTCTACGCCCTCGCTTACGCCTTTCGGATTTACGGCATAACAAATCTTCAGATCGTACAGCGGGATTTTATGCTCCATATCCACACGGATATAGTTGGAAGTGTTTGCCCCTCCGTAAGAATAAAATTTGGTCGCCATATTTCCGTCAACAGCATTCTGGATATTGTAGTTTTCATATGTCCGCAGGTTTGTACTTGCCGTCAGCCTGCCGGCGTCAAACCGGGTCGACGCGTTAAAGTTACGGATTGTAACTGCAAGCTCCGAAGCCCCTTTGTTGACGGCCCTGACATAGGATGCAAGCACCGGAACCGTCGTTTTCAGCGCGCTGTCTTCCGACGCCGCTTTTGCAGCGGGAGTTTCGCCCTGCTCTATTTCGGTTTCTGCGGTTTCCCATGATACGCCGTTTACGGAATACTGGATTTCCAAAGCGTCCGCCTGAGCCGAATTGAGGCTGATTTCAGGAAGAATGGAAAGAGCCGGAAGGCTGAATCCAACATATCCGCCTGCTTCCAGCGTAAGCCCAAGTTCTGCTACGGAATATACGCCGTCTGTAAACGCCACTTCTTTGTCTGCAAATGTCGCGTTGTTTGAAAATACGCTGCTTACTACTTCGGGATTTGACGTCG
>OFFZ01001118.1_pt1 | contig 15232 bp, 9 predicted proteins | sample 1521631 | NCBI WGS metagenome assembly OFFZ01 (sample SAMEA3504102, study PRJEB24116) | mouse gut metagenome | biome: mouse gut; feature: mouse-associated habitat; material: faeces | place: Denmark | collected 2011 | reverse complement strand
CCCAATCTGGCCCTGCCGGAGCAGCCGGACCGGGACCTGGGCAAGTACGGGAGGATGCGCCGGACGTATCTGAAGGAGCATCGACCGGGCCTGTTCAACCGCATGACGCTGAACGGGACCCTGTTCAGCCACCTGTTGGAGATCGAGGACGCGGCGAACAGCCGTCTGGAGCAGATGATGCCACAGTTGGCGAAGGCGGCGGGGGCCACGGAGCAGTTGAAAGCCAGCGATCAGATGAAGTGGGTGGGACTGATGAACACCTGCAAGGCACAGGCGGAGGAAGTTATCATGTCGGAGCTGATTTACAGCTAAGTTTTATGCCCCCGGAAATCCCGTCCCAACGGGAGCAGATGGAGGCCATTCAAGAAGCAGAGAGCGCGGACGCGCCCTCTGCTTCTTCCATTTCCCAGGCAGAAATTGACACGATTCTGCGGCAGTATTCGGGCAGGCTGCGGATTTTCACCATGTATCAGCGGAACATTTCTGCCAAAGACGCGGTTGCTGCGCTCAAACAGGAATATGGATATTCCGGCGGCAATCATACATTCCTGGATGGCGCATCGGGTATCACTGATTACCGCCCTGACACCGGGTTGAGATTGGTGCGCTACCATCCAAGGACGGAAGTTACGGTGAAGTGGCCCGCTGTGGAAAAACGTATTCGCCAGCTCATCCAGGAGGGCAGTTACCTTACGCCGGAGGAATTGGAGAAGTACCAGAGCGACCACTTGGAACAGCTCCCAGCCCTGGAGATCACCCAGGCTGACATCGACGCACAACTCCGATTTGAAGCGCCGCTTCATTTCCAAAATCTGCGGATTTATGAAATCTATCAGCAGAATTTGAGCGTTGAGGACACGGTGGGCGCGGTCAGTGCAGCGTTTGGCCGTGTTGCCGCAGGGCATAAGCTGCCGGATGGGACACAGGGATGGGTGGATTATCGCCCTGATGTTGGCATCACAATACAGAAAAACGGCGAGGACAAAGAGACTGCGGAAGTCACTATATCCTGGTCTGACGCTGAAAAACGGCTGCGGCAGTTGATTGAAGAAGGCCGATACCTGACCCCGGAGGAATTGGAGCAATACCGGCAAACGCACCCGGAGCAGACGCAAACGGCATCAGCCCCGGAAATGGAACGTCCCACTCATATACCGGGGGCCACACCGCCTATTCCTGCCACAATACCACCGAGAGAAATCACCCAGGCCGACATAGACGCCGCCCTCCAGGAGTGGAACGGTGATATTGCCAGCAAGCGTCGGGTCCAGCAGTACATGACCGGCCATGCCCGTGACCGGGACACGGCGGAGTGGCTGAAAAATGAGTACGGCGATAGTCTCCCTGCGTTTCCTGTTACAGTAGAGGGCGCGGCCACCGATCTGCCCTGGACAAGAGTACAGCGCTGCCTTGCCCGTCTGGTGAAGGAGGACAGATTTTTCACCGAGAAGGAACTGGACAATTTTGAGGACATAGACGCCGCTGCCATCCGGGAGCATCTGGAACAGGACAGCCCCTCCGAGTTTGTGGAACAGGTCGTGGCCGATGCGGAACGGCTGGCGGGGCAGGATTCCAGCACCGCGCCTACCATCCGGGAGACCTATAACCGCTATAAACCTATCATCCGGGATTTGGTGCTGGCAGATGTGGCCTATCAAAACGCCTGCAAAAATTCGGACCGGGAAAACGCGATAATTGAGGGCGATGCGGCAGTCAAACGGGCGGCACTCACCATTACAGAGCCGGAGTTTATGCGTCTGTATCACGATATGCCCGACTTCCGCTACCGGCTGCATCGGGAAATTGTGGACGAAACCTATGCCGCCCTCACCCAGCCCCAGCAGGAGCAGCAAACCGCCCCGCCCCATGCGATGCCCGATACAACAGGGTATGAGGAAGAAACGCCGCCCTGGGGGACAGAGATAGGCGATCATTCTCCCTGGGGCAAAGTGCAGATGAGCGGTCAGTTTGCAGACGGTGTGTATGAAGTCAGCACCGCCCGTCATGGCGGAATTATGATACGGGAAACGGATGCAAAAAAACTGCTTTCGCCCGAAACCTTAGCCGCTGGCGGAACTGAATATGGATGGTGCTACTATGAGGAAGATGAGGCCGCGTCCGTTGTTATCCGTGAATTGCTGGACAGGGGCATCCCCGCAGTACCGCCGTATGTTTGTTGTGAGTTCAGCGAAACGGGTGTTTTTAAGGCCGACAAAATCTATTCTGTCCACGAATTTGACCGTCTGATGAAGCAGGCGGATGATAAGCGTGTAGCAGGCAAAAAAGCTGCCATTAAAAAATATGGGACAGAACAAAGATGGATTGAATCCAAAGACCCGGAGTTTGATGAATTTTCCGGCTATGACAAGGTTTCGTTCGTCATTGTTTTGCCGGATGGCGTAAGGGTTTGGGGCCGTCAGGATGTAGGCGATGGCTACGGCGGACTGCTGGACTACCTCCGTCAAAATGAAAAATATCGTGATATTGTTCCCATTTTGCAGCAGGCCGCAGAGCGGGAACAGACGGCGGCGCTGCCCCCGGACCTTTCTGACCGGCCCGTTACCCGCGAGGGGGACACCATCACCATCGGGAGCGGAGACGCCGCCCATGAGGTTGACATCACCGTTTCTGATGAGAACCGGCAGACCATCCAGGAGGTCATCGGCGCGGCGGACCAGCCGCCCCACGACCCCTTTGCCCCGCCCTACCGTCCGGGCGATATGGTCTATCTGAACAATACCGCTTTTGAGATCACGGGCATCGGGCTGCTGGATGTGGAGCTGCGGGACCCTGCGCTGCCTATCCCCCTTTTCCGCACCGAGAGTAAAGAAAACTTTGAGCGGCTGCTGCACCAGGATACGCGGAATGGCCGGATCACCAGCTATCTGCCTGCCGATATGAGCCGCGTCAACGATGATTTTCGGGAAGTGCTGACCTCCCATCTGATGACAGAGCGGGACAAGGGGTACATTTCCGGCTGGCTGCGCTCCGGCGAGAACAACCGGGGAATTGCCCAGCGGCTATCCCTTGCTTTTGCCAGCCGCGCCGAGACGGTGACGCTGGAAACCGGGGACATAGCGGACTATTTTACCTCTACCGTCAGTATGGCGGTAGAAATCCAGGACAAATTCGGCACAAAGCTGTCCCTGTCCTGGGAGGCCGTTGCCCCCATTCTCCGCGCCCTCTGGCTGCAAGAGCTGGACGGTTTTTCCCACGAGCCGGTTCAGCGGGAGAGCGTAGAGCTGGCGGGCCAGCTCACCTATCGAGAGGGAGACAAGGTGGCCTTTGGCTATGGCGACCACGATATTGCCGGGACCATCGAATACATTGGAGACTTGGACGTGCGCATCCACACCGGGCCATACGCCTGGAGCCATCAGACTGTTACCAAAGACTTTTTCGAGGACGCAGTTCGCCATGACGAGCGCAACGCCGCCCTCTTTATCCCGGAGGTTCCGGCCCAGCCAGCGCCGCCCCAGGAGGAACAGCCGGAGGCCCCGCCACCGGCTGGCGGCACCACAGCGACACCAGGAACCACAACCCTCTATCCCGGTGATAAAAACGGCCTGCCCTATGATGTTGTCGTTCAGACGCTGCGTTTTAACGAGCCGGAACACGCACAGCCGGAGCAGGCCCCCGTCATGGAACAGGATGTTGCCGCCGGGAATTTCCGCATCACCGATGACAACCTGGGCGTGGGCGGGCCGAAAGTCAAGTACCGCAGGAACGTGGAGGCCATCCGCACCTTGCAGCAGATCGAGGCCGAGGGCCGGTCCGCTACTGAAGCAGAACAGGAAGTCCTTTCCCGCTATGTTGGCTGGGGCGGCATCCCGGACGCCTTTGACCCGGACAAGGCTGATTGGTCCGCCGAGTATCAGGAGCTGAAAAGCCTGCTGACGGACAGCGAGTACAAATCGGCGCGGGCATCTACCCTCAATGCCCATTACTCCAGCCCTCTGGTTATCAAGGCCATCTATGAGGCCATCGGGAACATGGGCTTTGAAAAGGGAAACATTCTGGAGCCGTCCTGTGGCGTGGGCAACTTTTTCGGCCTGTTGCCGGAGAGCATGGCCGCGTCCAAGCTGTACGGCGTGGAGCTGGACAGCATCACCGGGCGCATCGCCCAGCAGCTCTATCCCAAGGCCCGTATCACGGTGCGCGGCTACGAAAAAACCGACTTCCCGGACAGCTTTTTCGACCTTGCTATCGGCAACGTGCCGTTTGGTAATTATCCCGTGGTGGACCAGCGTTATGACCGGGAGCGGTTTCTGATTCACGATTATTTCTTTGCCAAAACGATTGATAAGGTCCGGGCAGGCGGCGTGATCGCGTTCATTACCTCCAACGGCATCAGCGGCGGCACGATGGACAAAAAGGACGATCGGGCGCGGCGGTACATGGCGCGGCGGTGCGATCTGCTGGGCGCGGTCCGTCTGCCGGACGGCGTTTTCCAGGCCAATGCCGGGACAGATACCTCCATGTCCATCATGTTCCTGCAAAAGCGGGAGATTCCCCTGCGTGAAAATGAGCCTTTGCCGGAATGGGTGGAGGCGGAGGTCATTGAACGCCACACCTATGTCGGGCAGGACGGCGAGGAACGCCCCGGCTTCGTGAGTATGAACCGCTATTTCCAGACCCACCCCGAAATGGTGCTGGGCGATTTGGAGATCACCTCCGGCCCCTATGGTCCGCAGTTGGCTTGTAAACCCCGGAAGGACGAGGACTTTGCCCAGCAGCTCCGCACCGCTCTGTCCCATATCCATGGCGAGATCAAGCGTGTCGAGCTGTCCGAACTGGATGAGGAAATCAAGACGGACGCACTGATTCCGGCAGACCCCAATATAGAAAAATACTCCTTTGGCGTTGTTGACGGCGAATTATACTACCGGGAAACCTCAATGATGGCAAAGCCCAATCTGAGCGCCACGGCCAGGGGCCGCGTCATGGGCATGGTGGAGCTGCGGGACTGTGTGCATCGGCTGATCGACCTTCAGATGGAGGACGCCGATGAAAACTCCGTCCAAAAGGAGCGGCAGACCCTCAACAGCCTGTATGACGCTTTCTCTAAAAAGTACGGCCTTATCAACAATCGGGAGAACGCGCTGGCCTTTTCCGCTGACAGCTCCTATTTTCTGCTCTGCTCGTTGGAGATGCTGGACAATGACGGGCGGCTGGAGCGCAAAGCGGATATGTTCACCAAGCGGACCATCAAGCCCCACAGGGCGGTCACTCATGTGGACACCGCCAGTGAAGCCCTGGCCGTCTCTATCGGGGAAAAGGCCGGAGTGGATATGTCCTATATGGCCCAGCTCTCCGGGAAAACGGAGGCGGAACTGGAATCGGAGCTGTCCGGCGTGATTTTCCGGGATATTCAGTGCCAGGGAGACCCCAGCCGCAAGGATTGGTCCCTGGAGGATGTGGACAGCTTTCCCCTTGTTGCCGCTGATGAATACCTGTCCGGGAACGTGCGGCAGAAACTGCGCGCTGCCAGGGCCATGTTGGACGCGCTGCCCGAAGGGGAAAAACACCGGCTGCGCCCCAACGTGGAGGCCCTGGAATCCGCCCAGCCCAAGGACCTGACTGCCTCGGAGATCGACCTGCGCCTGGGAGCCACCTGGCTGGATAAGCGCTATGTCCAGCAGTTTATGTATGAGCTGTTCAAAACGCCGCCGGTCCAAAAGGGAAAAATCCATGTGAATTTCTCGGAATATACCGGGGAATGGAACATCACCGGCAAAAATACTGTAACCGGCTATGATGTTGCCGCCAACACCACCTATGGCACGGACCGGCTCAACGCCTATCACATCCTGGAGGACACTTTGAACCTCCGCGATGTGCGAATCTATGATACCATCAAGGACCCGGACGGCAAGGAACGCCGCGTTCTGAACCATAACGCCACCACCCTGGCCCAGCAGAAACAGCAGGCCATCAAGGACGCTTTTCGGGACTGGATATGGAAAGACCCCCAGCGGCGGCAGACCTTGGAGAAGCAGTACAATGAGCTGTTCAACTCCATCCGGCCCCGCGAGTATGATGGACGGCATATCGTGTTCGGCGGCATCAACCCGGAGATCACCCTGCGGGAGCATCAGCTCAACGCCATCGCCCATGTGCTGTACGGCGGAAACACGCTGCTGGCCCATGAAGTCGGCGCGGGCAAAACCTTTGAAATGGTCGCGGCGGCGATGGAGAGCAAACGCCTGGGGCTGTGCCAGAAATCTCTGTTCGCCGTCCCCAACCACCTGATCGAACAGTGGGCCAGCGAGTTCCTGCGGCTGTACCCCACCGCCAACATCCTCGTTGCATCCAAAAAGGATTTTGAGGGCAGGAACCGTAAGAAGTTCTGTTCCCGTATCGCCACCGGGAATTATGACGCGATCATCATGGGCCATTCGCAGTTTGAACGGCTCCCCGTTTCCTATGAGCGGCGGGAACAGTTACTCCAGGACCAGATTCTGGAGATTGAACAGGGCATTGAGGAATTGGAGGACAGCGGCGCGGAGAGATTCAGCGTCAAGCAGTTGGAGCGCACAAAGCGTTCCCTGGAGGCCCGTCTGGAAAAGCTCAACAACACCGGCAGAAAGGACAGCTCCGTCACCTTTGAGCAGCTTGGAGTGGACCGTCTCTTTATAGACGAGGCACATTCCTATAAAAATTTGTTCCTTTACACAAAAATGCGCAATGTTGCGGGACTTTCCACTACTGATGCGCAGAAATCCAGCGATATGCTGCTGAAATGCCGCTATATGGACGAGATCACCGGCGGGCGCGGCGTGGTATTCGCCACCGGAACACCTATTTACACACTTTAGCTATTATTTTGGATTCCCTAAACTTGCAATCTCAAAAGATGATTATTTCACGGTGTTCAATCATTTTTCGTCACAAATTCAAGGAACCCCTTCACGGTTAAATACTAAAATCAATGCTGATTCCGTCCTTGTCTGACACATATACCACGTTAATCATCGTAGCGGCCAGGGTATGCTTTTCCTCAGTGGAGAGAGTATCCCAACGGCTCATCGGGTCAGCTAACGGGGCAGTGTCAATCTCCTTGTGCTTTCGCGCCTTGGACTGACATTCCAATTCCAGGGCCGATTTCCTCTCATGAAGTTCATTTACGCGGTCCTGGATATACCGAAAAAGTGTAGCGTCTGCATCGGCAATCTTGTCCATCAGCTTTCGGATTTCCCCGTCAATACGGATAATCTCCGCCTTGATGGATTCAGCCGCAGCGTCAGGCTCGCGCTTTTCCGTTTTGGCAATCGTCAGTTCTTCTAAACGTTTTTTCATAGCCGCAAATACAAGCGATTCAACATCATCCGGCCTTGTCTGGAGCCGCTTTTGAATACACCCGTTAGCCTTATACGCCCCGCTGCAATCGTAGTATCTCCACCGTTTTGTCCTGGAGGCGTTCCACGAATAAATGAGAGCCAGGGCATAGTGGCAATGACTGCATTTTGCAAGTCCCGTCAACCATGAATTACGGGCGTTTCCGTTGTTGCGAAACTTTGAATTGCGGGATTTCTTATCCTGCACCATCAACCATGTTTCCGCGTCCACAAGCCCCTCGTGATACCCTATTTTGATATAATTGATACCATCCGCCTGTTTATGCCGGAAACAGCCGTGAACGCCGTCAAAAGCCTCCACATCGTCAATAATGCGATAACCCTTTGACACAAAATACTGATATACCTCTTTGTCCGCACGAACATAAAGCGGACTTTTGAGAATTTGCGATAAATGGCTCCTGTCCATGTTCTTTTTGGGGTCAATATTGACCTCAATGCCATTTTGGATGAAATACGAAAGTACATTGCTGAGTGAAATATCCGGGTTTTTGTAGAGAGTGTAAGCGGTTCGGACCACATCAGCCCTGTCGGACGGCACCAGCACAGAACCCGTCTTGCCGTTGACCGTCCGCCGCTCCGGTATGTATCCATAGTAGACCTTTCCACCCTGGTAAAACCCTGTCTCTGCTGCCCTGGTTCCATAAGCGTCCGCAACTCTGCCCGCGATTGTCTCGCGCTCAAATTCCGCAAAATTCAGCAGATTGTTGCGCATGAGCCGCCCTTCTTTTGTCTCCGTGTTAAACGGCTCTGTCAATGAAATTACGCTCACTCCATAACGGTCCAGTACGTCAGTTACATTGAGATATTCCCGCAGATTTCGGCTGAAACGGTCATACTTTTTTACAACAATGCGGCTAATCAATCCAGCTTTTGCGTCATCCATCATCCGTTGAAATTCGGGCCTGTGCGCAATGTCCTTTCCGCTCTTGCCATCATCACAGTAAAGACGGTATTTCTCCCCCTTTTTGAGTTGCTTCATGCAGTCCGCTTTTTGGCTGTCAATGGACAAGGAGTTGTTGCCCTTGTCCCTGTCGCTTACCGAGCGGCGCACATAAATCGCCACATATTTTTCCATATTATCAGTCTCCTTAAAATAACAGGCCGATAAATGCTACCTACTACATTAGTATAGCACTATCGGCCTGTTTTGGCAACGATCTTATGCTGATTTAGGGGTTAAAATGTCATAAATCAGATTTATTTTCTCCCGACGGACGCTTTCGCTGATTTTGTCAGGGATATGTACAGTTACTTTTATATCATCAACGCAAATGCGCTTGCTTTTTGCCTTTTTCTCGTTACTTTTCATTCGTTTCCCCTCCTTCTTCAAATTCCTTTGCACTTAAAAAATGGATTTGCGATATATGTAATTCCGCATGGATTGTTCTCGAAATTGCTCTTGATCGTCAGCGGATTGACGTTCAAATCTTTCAACATAGTCAGATATTTCAAGACGATATTGCGGGAAGCGTAGCCTTTCAGTGCGTCCATAGTGCCGCTTTGGATAACGGCAAGCATATCTGTCAGCCGCTTCTTGTGGCATGGGGTTAATCCGCTGGCCTGGATAATGTCAACGGCTCCGTCCATCGAATAGAAATCACCGGACAGAAAAACCGGCTCCGCTGTGGTCAGATATTCGGCCTCCATTTCCGGAGTGACCCAGTTTTCCCAGTCCCGGACTAATCCGTACTCCCGCTTCATATACTTAATCCGCGCCGCATGACACTGAACCTCCTGCCTGCACAGATTGATTTCCACCTCGCGGACAGGTAAGTCTTTCGCCATGCGTTCCAGGTCCTTGCGGTAGAATTGGGCATGGCGTGACTTACTAAGATAGTAGACGGTAGGCTTCTGTTCAGAGCGCCACTTATTCATCCGCATAATTCGTTTAGAAAGCTGCTGCATGGTCGTTATCAATACACGAAATTCATTGGGAGACATATAAAAATTATAGTCGTAGTCAATGCGCCCCAGGGTGAAATCATCGAGGAAAAGACCGGCGCGGGCAAGCCATTCATCGACAACGGACCGCAAATATGCTATGTCCCGCTCCGTTGCAGTGCTGTATCCGATGAACTCATGACATTGAATTTTGAACCAGCAGATATGGCTCCTGGTTCCTTTCAGCGAGCGAATCCACGCTTTACACCCATCAGGAGCAGGGTTTCCTTTCAGCGCTATATATGGCTTTGGGTCCTCCCAGTGATGATAAACTCGAAAAAATACTATTGTATCCATTGTAATACCTCCATTCCGTTGCTCAATTCCTTTCCGCTGCTTACAATGGCCCTATCATTAACGTGATTTGAAAAAGTTGACACATTCCCCCAGACATCTGTTAGATTAGGATAGGCCCGCCCCCCGCCCGGCGGAAAAGGTCCCGGTCCGGGGTGGCTGTATATGATATGCACCTTGTCCCATACCATCAATTTTTTTGCGAAAATAGATTTATGATAAATGGCGAATTTTCCGCCGCAAATCCGCCTTTATTCGTCATTTTGCATAAAGCTTGAATGTCAATAAAGACATTTATTGTTTATGTTGAATGTCCCTAGGGACATTTACCTCATACCGTGAATGTCCGTAGAGACAACGAAAGCCCCCGCCCAGCAGGGCGGGGGCTTCCTTGCGATATGTTGGGCTTGAAAGTTGTTTGTGGTAGTGGTATACTCCTATCATCTTAGCTCGATAAATCGGGATTTGGAAGGGTAAGGGATATATGAATATTTTGGTTATTAATTGTAGCCCCGTAAAAAATGGCGCTACTGCTGAAATTGTCAAACTGGTAAGCGAGTATGTAAATGATGGAAACAATGTTAAAACTCTGTGCATAGATGATTATGAGGTTAAATATTGCAAAGGGTGTCGAAGATGTCACAAAACAGCCGAATGTTTTCAAGAAGATGATGTGAAAAAAATTGTGGAGCAATATGAATGGGCTGATAGAATAGTTTCTGTTTCACCATCATATTGGGCGGATATTCCAGGACAATTTAAGGTATTTATAGATAGATGTACGCCTTGGTGTAACACACATGAACCACATGCAGCCATTTCAAGTGGGAAGATAGGATTCACTATTGCTTTAAGAACCGGCCCCAGTATGCCAGAATGTGAAAAGATAATCGGGAGTATAGAACATTTTTACGGACATTTGGAAATAGAAGCGAGAGGTCATTTGGGATTGTGTTCTATAGAATACAAAGAAGCAGTTGCTGATAGAATTGATGAAATACAAGCATTTTGTGATTTGATTACTAATTCGTAAATTCCAGTTTATCGGGATGATTGTCAACCCCGCTTCCCTTCCCTCTGCCGTTCATACCCGGCAAAAAGCCGGTCCAGCGTGGGCCTGGAAATCCCCAGCTCCCGCGCCAACGCCGCCTTGCTGATTTCCCGCCGCTGGTAGCGGTCATAGTGCCGGGGCAGGTCTGGGATGGTGACGGGGGTTCTCCCCTTGTATTTTCCCTGGCGTTTGGCTATGGCGATTCCCTCCCGTTGGCGCTCCAACAGGTTTGCCCTCTCAAACTCATTGATAGCAGCAATCACCGTGATAATCAGCTTTCCGGTGGCTGTGCCGGTATCAATGTTTTCCTTGTCGGAAACCAGGGAAACATCTTTTTCCGTAAGGACATTCAACAAATTGAGTAGGTCCAGAGTGGAGCGTGCAATCCGGGAAAGGTCGTGGATATAGATGGTGTCCCCCTCCCGCACCCAGTCCATCATCTTTTGAAACTCCGGGCGGTCGGTATCCTTCGCGCTGGTTTTCTCGACGAACCATTTATCAATCCCACGGGCGGCAAGGGCTTCCCGCTGCCGGGCCTCGTTCTGCTCCTGGGTGCTGACCCGGACATAGGCGATTTTAGACACAAAATCCGCCTCCTTTCTGTAAAAATGGGGCCTAAAATTGACCTACAAGATGTAAAAGAGGGCAAAAAGCAAGTCTATTTTGACTGCTTTTCGCCCTCTTTTTAGTGCAAAATGGGGGTATACCCTAAAATGGCTCAGGCAATGTCCCGGTTGCGGAACCAAAATTCCGTTGCCGCCCAGAGGACGGGGGCAATGGGGGTATCGTAGAGGTACGCCGGGGAGAGGACGGGATAGGATCCGCCGCCGGTCAGATTGACCGCCAGTGCCACACAGCGGCGGCTGTCCTCGTCCCGCCAGAGGTCCCAGCAATCGTCCTTGATGTTGCCGTCCGGGTCCAGTACCTCCCAGACGCGCTCCCGTGTCTCCGCGCAGGCGGACAGGAGATAGAGGGCGGCAATGGCGGGCGGGTAGGCGGTGCCGGTCGCGTGGACGGCCTGGTGGAAAAATTCCTCATGGTCCGCAGAGACAAAGTGGAGTGGGAACGGTACAAAGTTCAACATGATAAGAAACTCCTTTCAGATTCCGGTGCGGCGAACGTTGCCGCACCAGTTTTTCGCGAAATCGCTGTCGGTTACACCGATGTGGACCGAACCGGAGAGCCTTGCCCCCTGGAGCCGGTAGTCCAGATAGGCGGTTGCAGTGGTATCAGGGGCGGTTGCGGTCAGAGCGGCCCGCAGGGCCTCCCTGTGGTTTCCGTCCAGGGCGTAAAGATAGTGATACAGGTGGTAATAGGGCAGGAGCGAGGCAACCCATTGATAGGCTTCTATGGTCCAGTCCATGATTCGGTCCGCTTTCGCGTCCCGTCCGGGGAAAGACACCAGCTGGATTGTCCGCTTTTGAGGGTTGATGCCCACGATGTAAATGCCCCGCCGGTGCAGCTGCTCCAGGGTGGGGCCGGGGTTGGTCTGCGGCTCCCCCTCCAGACGGGCCAGCTGCTCCCGGTAGTTCCCCGGCTTCTCCCGCGCCAGCACTCCGGCATAGTCCCGGTAGTAGGCCGGGAGCATCGGCAGACGGCAAAAGAGACTGCAAGCATGTTTTTTCATGAATGTCTCTACGGACATTAATGTATCCAGGTGCTTTTTCTCCATTGCGACAAGCAGCCAATCCACCTTGCGGGCCTGAAGTATATAGGGTGCCATGGTGCGGGGCCGCTGTGGGGTGGCGATTTCCTGGCTCGTTTTGTTGAACAGGAAGCGCAGGGCGAATTTCCGCACAAGAATGAGATCGCTGTTGTTATCCACCCACGTCTGCCGGTCCAGTACCCCGGCCTCCCGCAGCTCCCGCACAGCCTTGTTGACCGCCTGCCCGTTGGGGTACAAGCGCATCTGTACCGCCAGCGTCCGCAGCAGCGGCAGGGGCAACGCGCCGTTTCCATACCGGACCAGGAGATACAACAGGGCCTTGTGGGTCTGACAGACCACGGTTTTTTCTTGGATTTGCAGCATTTTCATCACCTCCTTTCATGATTAAGCGCGGGAAAATTCGATTTCCGCGCCCAGGGCCTCCGCCGTCTCCACTTTGGCGGTGATTTCCTCTTGCCCATAGTTGCCGGTAGTTACCTCATAGGCCACAGAAACACCGTCAGAGCGCGTATAGACGGCATCTGGCATGGACAGCCGTCCCTCTTGCAGCTTTGCCCACAGCTCCCCCGCACGCTCTTCCTCCCCCTGGTCCCGCAGCTGCCGGATTTCCGCATAGACATCCTCCCGGCTCTGGTTCTCGGTCCTCCACGTCTCCCGCTCGGACTGGGACAGGGAAAAGTAGCGGTCAGCAAGGACAAGGTCATGGGCGGGATTCTGGGCGCAGTAGGTGGGCAGGGACAGCTCCCGGCGGCAGAGTTCCCGCCCCGCTTTGGTCAGGCGGTAGACCTCTATGTCCTGCGCTTTGGCTCCGGGGCGGCTGTAGACGGATTTCTCGACTAATCCGTCCTTGCAGTAGGCGTTAACTCGCTTTTCACGGAGAAATGTCCCCAACTGCTCCCGACTGACGTAGCCACAACGGGCAAGGGCTGATAGTGCGTTTTTGTCGCGGGGATAGAGGGTGGTAATACGCTTCTTTGCCATTGGGTCTGCCTCCTTTGCAGGGCAGCGGGTTTCCTCCCCCGGCAGGGGTCGAGCGGAGGGGCGGAAATCGTAGGGCTTGCGCAGCAAACCGTGAAGCGATTTCCGCGCAGTGGACGTGGTAGCGTTCCTGGTCCTCCTGACGGCGAGGGCCGGCATGGGGGAACTGGGACGCGGCCCGGTCAAGCCGCAGGGACCGCAACGGCAGTTGTGGGGCCTGTGACGCAGAGCGGGACGGACACCCCGCAGCGAGACCCCTGCTCCCGTTCCGCAATCACCTCGGCATCATCCCGGCGGAGACTTTGGGGCTGGGTGTACGCTGGCACCTCTCCCGCCGCCGAACCACCTGGGGCCATCCCGAAATTGTGCAATCGGGAGGGGACCCCAGGGGGAGGCGTGGCGGGAGAAGCCACCATTTATCGCACGTTTGTACTGTATGAAAAAGCGAAAAAAAGTATTAGGGGACGCAAAAGGGCAAAAAAATAAGTCCTCCGGAGGGTGCAGCTCTGCTGTATCCTCCGGGGGACTTGCGGCGATAGCGCCACCGGCGCTATTGCCTATATGTGTGCAGTGACAATAAAGAAACGCCCCGGACGGGAATATAGCGCGGCTACATCCGTCCGGGGCACAGAACGCCGCAGACACCGCCCTGGGCGGCGTTGCGGGTTGAACCTCCAGCAGCAACTGTACTCGTTTGTTTCAAAAACCTGCAATTTTGGATAGATTAGGTAACATCTATCATCCAATAGATAGTGACTAAAGTGTAAATATAGGGACCCCGGTCAGCAACTCCATGACCGAGTTATTTACCATGCAGCGGTATTTACAACAGGACCTTTTGGAAAAGGGATTCACCGACAGCCGGGGAAAGCATTACAGTCTGACCCACTTTGATAGCTGGGCCTCCATTTTTGGTGAAACAGTGACGAAGGTAGAGTTGGCCCCGGAGGGGAAATACCGCCCCCGGACGCGCTTTGCCAGATTCTACAATCTGCCGGAGCTGATGGCCATGTTCCGGGAGACCGCCGACATCAAGACCGCCGATCAGCTCCATCTCCCCGTGCCGGAGGTGGAATATCACACAGAAAAGGCCCTGCCCTCAGAGGAACAGAAGCAGTTGGTCCGGGAATTATCTGACCGCGCCGCCGCCGTGCATACAGGACAAGTAAACCCCAAAATCGACAATATGCTGAAGATTACCAGCGATGGGCGCAAGCTGGGCCTCGACCAGAGGCTGATTAACCCGCTTTTTCCCGACAATCCGGGCAGTAAGGTCAATATGTGTGTGGAAAATGTGTTCCGCATTTGGGAGAATGGGCAGGCGGACAAGCTGACCCAGCTCATTTTCTGCGACCTGTCTACTCCAAAAGCCGCTGCCGCTGCCAAGCGGGACAAAACCGCGATGGCGGCGGGAAACAAGGTGGCGGGCGGGACAGATTTGCACGCCCTGGGCAATCTGCTGGAGGACATCAAGCCGGACGCGCCCTTTTCCGTCTATGAGGACATCCGCAGCAAGCTCATCGCTATGGGCATCCCGGAGCGGGAGATCGCTTTCATCCATGACGCCAATACCGACGCCAAAAAGAAGGAGCTGTTCGCAAAGGTCCGTTCCGGGCGGGTACGGGTACTCATGGGCAGCACTTTCAAAATGGGCGCTGGCATGAACGTGCAGGACCGGCTGATTGCCTTGCACGACCTGGACTGCCCCTGGAGGCCGGGAGATTTGGAGCAGCGCAAGGGCCGCATTGTCCGCCAGGGCAACAAGAATCCCACGGTACACATCTACCGCTATGTCACGGAGGGGACATTTGATTCCTACCTCTGGCAGACAGTGGAGAACAAGCAGAAATTCATTTCGCAGATTATGACCTCAAAATCCCCGGTGCGCTCCTGCGAGGACGTGGACGAGACCGCCCTCTCCTATGCGGAGATCAAGGCCCT
>OFFZ01001096.1_pt1 | contig 15318 bp, 9 predicted proteins | sample 1521631 | NCBI WGS metagenome assembly OFFZ01 (sample SAMEA3504102, study PRJEB24116) | mouse gut metagenome | biome: mouse gut; feature: mouse-associated habitat; material: faeces | place: Denmark | collected 2011 | reverse complement strand
AATGGCATCCAGGGCTTTCTGCGCCGCCTCGGCATCCACTTCTGCCAAAAAGGCATGCGCCCGCACAAGCCCGGACAATGCATTGGCTGTCCAGCGGATCATATATGGCATTTGGGGGCATCCGCCTGTTTATCCTGCCGAAGCCGGGCGATCCAGTCTTTGACCTCCGCCTGGGTGACGTGCAGCCCCGTTTGCCGGTAGTGGTCATGGGCGGCGATGCATTCCTGCCGGAGGGCTTCGCGTTTTTCCTCGCGCTCCACAAAGGCCGCCACAGCTTGGACCACCAAGGCATTAGTGGAGCGCTGGCGCATGGAGGCAAGGCTCTGCACTCGCGCTTTCAGCTCAGCTGGCAGACGGATGCTGATAGGACTCGTTTGTGCTTGCATGACGGTTTTCTCCGTAGTTGTAGTCAACATAGCTACTCCTAGCTACACGGTCAAGAATTCTGCGCGAATAATGCACCTGACCATGCGCTGTGCATCTCCGAATGATATGCCGAGAACAGTTTTGCAAAATAAAAGTATGTTATCGTTTTTATCATAACATAGGGCTGCTTCCTGCTCTTTTTTGACAAAATATAAGACGTGATACCTCTGTTGAGTAAAGTAATACGAAACCAAGTTGAGTCGTAACTGCAATCTGGAATAAGTTCTTTGGCTTCATGCAATGAGCCAAAAAGAATGGCAGCACCTTTATAACCACTTGGTCTTCCTAAATTCCGTTACAATAGCCTCTCTAGGTGCCACGATGGCATTTAGACGCGGTCACTTTCTTCCCCGCGAAGCTGCCCCCCATATTCGCCTTCTGCTTGTGTGATGGCTGGCCTGCTCGCTGGCAATGTTCATGGGTGGAGATACATTCTACGTTGGCCAGTATGGCATGAATTCATTCCGGATGTAGGATAATGCGACCGGAAGTCAATTTCCCCACTACTCCTCAAAAGCCGCACTTCTGAATTTCAGCGTATTGGCATTTTCCTTCAGTACACGCTGAATATCTTCCTGAAAGCCGTTGGCACTTTCAGCCTGAATTTCTATGTTTATTATTACTCTGGTATCGGAACGCTCGGCAAGATGTTGAATAATATTGTCTACAACATCGCCAAAGTGCATTTTTGCACCGTGTGGCTCCATATCGAGGGAAGCATAAAAACGTTTTTGCAGCTTTGGCGCGGTAGTTGCGCCGGTTGCACTTGGTGAAGGGGGCACAACATGTGTCCCGCCCGGCATTGGAGGTTCAGGCTGTCCGGGGCGGATAATTGTCTCTTCCCGTTTGCGCCTTTCTTCCTCCAACACAGCCTGCCAGGCGGAAGCCGCCTCGGGGCTGAGCAACAGCGCGCTGCCATCCATAAAGGGCATGGCGGCAACGCCAAAGCTGAACCCAAGGTAGCGCTTGTCTTCTTTGCCTTGGGCAATACCAAAAAAGTCGCAGCTTGTTGAGCCTGCCTGAATGGTTGCGGTAAAGACACCCTCTGACTTCAGGCGTGGCATGTACAGTTGGCAGCACATCTGCCGCCACACTTCGCGCGCGGGAATCTCTTGTGGCTCTGCTTTCCAGAACCATTGTTGCAGCAAGCTACGCAAATGAATGGGTGACCATTGGTCAATAACCAGTTCATTGTCGCGCAATATCTGTTCCATCGCTCTGGGAATGGACTGGGCTGCCGTATTCAATTGGAACGGTTCCCACTCAATATCGCTCACCTTGCCGCTGGAGGCCGTCTGCATGGGAGAAATAAGCCATTTGTACACTTCAGAAATCATGCGCTCCAAAGCTGCCTGAGCAGTGGCATGACTTTGCCGTGCCTGTTTTGCCTGATATTGATCCAGATTAAGGCGCATGTCCTTAATGTCTTCATCAATAGACTTCCAGGCAAGCACCGTACTTACTTGGTCCAGCAAACGACTCGCGCCGTCGTAGTCAGGGGCAAGAAAGAGCAAACGATTCTGATTCACACGCGGCTGCTCGCCACGCTTTTTCAGTACATCAAGCGCCGCCCTATAGGCCATGTTGTTGCCATTTCGGCTGTATGCCTGTGCTGGATCAAGGATGACCATGCGCAGATTTTCGTCATCGGGAATATCCTGGCTGGGCGTAAACACATGTACCCCGCCAAACAGGCTGCCACGCATGGCTTCCTGCAATTTTCCGCGAATGACAGGGAAAATGGCATCGCGCTGATAGCGGCGCTTGCGTTCTTCCATCTCTCTGCGCAGGTTGGGGCGCGTATCAAACCAAAAGTGGGAGCCGGCCGAGTTGATATAATGCAGACTATGCGTGATGCGGCGCAAGGCGTCACAGAACAGGCCCACCTGCTGTCCCGGCATGGCTGTTCCGAGCATAATGCGCTGCTGCTCAATGCCACGAATGCCCACTCCTGAGGACAACAAACCAGACCCCGGAGCGCTGCCCAAAAAAATGGCCCGCGCAACCCGGCGACAAGTTTGCACACTACCCAAGCGCGTATCCTGCAATTCTAATGCAGCGGTTTCCGCCCTGTCACCGTCAATATCACGCTCAATGACGGGATCCCAGCCATTGGGCAGGTAGTAGACCATTTCGTTGCGCACATCAGCATCGTAGAGCGGCAGGCTACCGGGCATGAGCAAGGGATCATTGTTGCCGTCTTTCCACAAACGGTAGATGACCTTGGCCATGAGCTTGAGCACGCCGCGTGTGCGCTGAAAATTATCTAGGGTAGACCAGTCTTCATACAGCCTGTCAAACACTTCAGGATGGATGGGATAAGCTTGCTCCATGCGCCCGGCATAGCGGGCGTCCTGCGTTTCTATGGGAAATTCGTCTTTATTTCCTGCGTATAAATCAAGATAGGCCCTACAGGCAGCCTTGGCTGCGTCTTTATCGTGGGCCGGAGCAAAAAGGCGACGGCGCACGATTTCAAAGGCTTCTTCCGCGCCCACAGGCTTCCATAAGGCATGAACACGGCCAAAACAGTGGGCCAAAGCCTCAAGCGCCATCACGCCCCGCTGGCTGCCCGCTTCTTTTTGGGATTCAGGCAGCGAAGCCAGCAACACAGCCGTGGGCACAAGCTTGAGGGCTTCGGTAAGGTTTTGTACAAAGCTCAAGTTGGAATCAAAACTGCCGCCGGTGAGATGCTTGCTTTCTTCAAACTGGCGGATGTAGGCCACCACTTCGTCCATCAAGATAACGCACGGTGCATAGCTTTGCAGCAGCGGCAAGAGTACTTCCTTGCCGGGAGCTGTGCCGGAGCTATCAGCATCGGCAATTTGAGCGTAGGCATCCGCACCGCCAAGCTGCCAGGCCAGCTCGCCCCAGAGTGTGCTTACCATGCAGTTGCCCCGCGCGGCGGGCTGATTGGGGGAAAGTTTGGTGCCGTCCAGCACTACAAGGCGGGCATGGGGAGCTTCCATCAAATTGGCGGAATCAAGCAAGCCCGGAATGCCCTGCATTTTGCTGGCAGCGGCCTTGCCATTCACCAAATGATAGACAGCCAGCAAGGTATGGGTCTTGCCACCACCAAAGGCGGTTTGCAGTTGAATAACCGGGTCGCCGCCCTGTCCGGAAAGGCGCTTGAGCACCGAGAGCATGAGCAGGCGCATGCCTTCGGTAATGAAAGTGCGCTCGAAAAAAAGCACCGGATCGAGGTAGCCAGCGGGGGCCTTGCCTTCATGCACGCTGCTGATGTCTGCGGCGAACTCGGATTGCTGAAAGGTGCCTTTCAGCACATCTTCATGGGGAACGACCACTTCACGCCAAGGTTTAAGCAGGGACATTGCGCACACTCCAAGGCAAATTTTGCGGATGCTCCATAGAAACTAGAAGCGGATTGGGTGCAATTCTTGAAAACTTTTGTTCCATTTTTTCTTGAATATCTTTCACATCAATAATTGCAGCATCCCATTTGTTTTTTTGTTCAGGCAGTTCAAGATGGAGTACAAACTTTAACTTTTTTGTGGAGGCACATTTTTCTGCAAACTCTTTTTCCTTTTCCACTGCTGTATAGCGAGCGGCAAACAAACCAGACATTGAATAAAGAAATTTGTCGCAAATCAATGTGAAAAAGCCATCTTCGTACTCTTTTGTACTCTTTCTATAATCTTTTACCTCGACAAACCACAAATTTGATTCAGCATCAATGGCACAAAAGTCCACGGAACGGATACCACGATCCTTGATTCCATTGAACCCAAGATGCTGACCATCTTTATCATTTTTAACAAATGTCCACGCGTCATATTTTTCTATATGCCATCCGTCCGGAAATTCAAAACATAAGCTTCCTTCTAGCTTGCCACGACAAGGAGGATTAGATGATGTCCCTTGAATAAGTCGTGTATCTTGAGGATATTTTTGGTCTTTTTTACGCCTACCTTTCTTCTTACTCATCACAAGTTCCTCACTGCCATAAAGCGATCTGTCTGCTCCAAAGAAGCATCAAGGGCAGCTATATCTCCTATTTCGCTGATTTTTTCTGATTGAATGCAGGAAATAGCGCCATTGTCTTGAGTGTGCAAACCCGTAAACAAAACTTTTTTGGGCAACTCACTTCTTTTGCGAAAGCAAATATCCAATTCCCGCATTAAAAATAAACTGTGCGTAGCGACGGTGATTTGCATAATTGAAGAAAGTTTTACCAATATAGCTGCTAATGCGGTAAGAAGTTTTGGATTGAGATTTGCTTCTGGCTCATCCCAGAACAAAGACGTTCCTTCACCAAGTGAACCATTTTTTATGAGATATACCAACACACCAAGCTTTCTGAAACCTTCTGCCATGAGCGAAGCTTCCATATCTTTGCCTGACGGGGAATTTTTTTGGCCACTTGCAACAGATGGATCTCTGTCGAAATAAAATCGGCCTCCACGCTGTAACACGTTCGCTTTTATGTGTTCTTTTTCTAATTCAGTAAAATAGGGGAAAACTTTTTGTAACTCTTCTCCCTTTAGAGGTGTGCTGCTTAAAGAACGAGCGAGATCAAGATAGGTTGCATCAAAATCCAGCTCACGTTTCTCAAGTGCCGCCTGAAACCCATAATAGACGGAAAGTATTTCTTTTGGGGGAATGAAAACAGGTTGTTGTGTTAGGGGAGCAAACTCTAAATTCTGCAATTTTACCAAGTCTTGAGCTTTATCAGAAAAATCAAAATCAAGGCTTCCATTATCTTCCCAGCTTGATTTTACTGAACATTGTGTTTTACCGGTAGAACACAAATTTCCAAGTACTTCAGCTTTGAAAATCTCCTTGAGATCTTTCGCCAAATCACGATAGTAGACTTCTTTTGCAGGAGCTTTATCCTGACCGGCCAAAGAGCGCAGCACCGCATACCCCAACTTAAGCAAATGGCTTTTGCCTGTGCCGTTTTCGCCCACAATCACATTGAGGCCGGGAGAAAATTCCAGCTTGGCTTCGGGGAAACAGGTAAAGTTTTTAATCTCTAATTTTTTCAGCATGGCTTTTCTCCTGCTCAAATATCAAAACGTATTTGCTCCGGCGCGGTGGGTGCGGGCTGCGTATTCATGGTCTGCTCAATAGCGGGCCAGGAGGTGATCAGCTCGTTGTAAGCGCGGGCATCTTCGGCCCAGCCTTTGCGCTCGCACAAGGTGTACAGACGATAGGCCAGGCTGCGAATGGTTTCGGTTTTGTGCAGCATGTGCGCCAGCAATTTAGCTGCTTCGGATTCCCCCTGGTGGTTGAGGGCGCGGATAAGTTGGTGCAGGCCCTCCCAAACCGGGAGGCGCGTATCCTTGGCGGGGTTCCAGTCAGCGGGCATCTGCGCCCAGCGCAGCAGGCGCACGTTGCCGCCGCCGGATTCCACCACGCCAGCCTCCGCAAGACCGCCCACGCTGGTGCCTTTGGCGCGGGCCAGCACATCGGCTTCGCCATAGGGGCCATTGTCCCAGCCCCTGCCGTCAAACCAGGCGAGACAAAACTGGGTGTCGGCGTCAAAATCGTCTTCAGCCAGAAAACGATTGATGAGGGTGAGGGCGGTACGCACACTCATAGGCTTGCCGTCCGCCTCAAGCACGGCGCTGTATTTGGAAAACCCCGCCATGCCCGGCCCGATCATGGCCTGGGAAAGGTCGACAGGGGCCACGGGCGAGTTGACGCCGCCCCGCGTCATGTCCAGCAAGGCTTCGGGGAGCACCGCATTCAATTCACGGGTAAATTCGCGCCGGGAAATGGTGGGGGCGTTGGGATCGCGTTTGCGGCACACAAGGACGATACATGAAGCCAATGCATTAGTACCTGTTTTTAAGCCCTGATCCCGTTCTGCCCGAACTGGCCATGTACCTGTTATAGAAAAGCCTGCCTGAAAAACGGCATCCAAAAACATTTCCCAACCCGTGCTCGATGTTTCAAGGTTAGTCGTTTCTGACTGCTTGAATGCATAGTAGACACTTACAGGAAAGGATGGATGAACTTGGCTGGCAAGGTTTGTCAATGCTCCGCCCATACCATCCAAGAAAAAAGTCTCCGCTGCCTTATCACCACCATGCCGATACGGTGATGCAATAAGCTCTTCTGCTTTTGGAACAGCAAGAGTAGCATAGAAGCCAGTAAAAATAGCTTGGAGTGATTTACGAAGCCAAACATAGAAAAAGTCTGACAGGTCTGCATATCCTATGTTATCATAATATGGAGGATCAGTAGACACAATTTTATTTTTACTAAATACTTGTTTTTGGGCGTCACTCTGTACAACTATGCCGACTCCATGTGCAGGAAGAGAAAAGTCTTGAACTTTCGTGATCCAGTCAATTGCACCTGTCCAGTTGCCCGTTGAACTTGATAAAGGATTAGCTTCTGCATGATCCCATACCATAGGGATAGCTTGTCGACCAAAAGTTTGTACAATAAAATCGCCACCCCAAGGAGTCAAAGAAGACCAGTAATTCGCCGATCTCCCTATAGCCAAAGCCAAATACACCCCCACAGCCTCGGCATAGGCCCGTGCGCCAAGGCCGCCAGCGTCCAGTCCTTTACCGTCGTCCGGCAGGCCGGCTTTTACGGCATCGGCTCGGCATTTGGCTATGGCCTCACCCACCAGATCGGAAAAGGTGGTCAGGGCCACAAGCTGGCGCGGAGTGAAGAGGTCGCCGAAGTTCTTGAGCCCATATAGCGGTGTCCAAAATGCGCGTCTATCTGCTGAAAGTAATGTTTCCGGCTTCCATGTAGGTTTAGCCTGACGCGCTACCTTCTCCTGCTCCACTGTGGGCGCAAGATACACCCTGCCGCGCTCTCCTTCCGCCACAATGGCCATGAGGCGTGATCCCATGCGACCGGCCATGCCCTCGCTCTTGATATAATCGGGCGTAAGGGGCGAACTGGAAAGCAGACATTGAAAATTGGCTCCACGAGTGAGTTTTGTCCCGCTCTTCGCTCCTTCCGGCGGCGTGCCCACCTTCACGGTGAAGCGATAGCTGTCGCCCTCCACCACGGGCTGCACCCAGGCTTCCTTGCCCTTTTTGCTGGACAGCACAAAAGAGGCCGCCAACGGTACCTCTGCATGACAGAAGGCCGGGTTGGGACTTTTGACGGTACGTGCCCACAGCCAGGCAATGACCGTGAGTTTTTGCCCCTTATAGGACGCAAGGTCAGGCCGCTCCGCCACCATTTCCGGCGTGACTTCCACCTGCGGGTACAAGTGGCCGATGCGCTTTTGGGCTTCGGCCCGCATCCACGCGCCATAGCGCCGAACGTCCTCGGCCAGCCCGGAGGCCCCAGGCCATTGCAATCCCTCTGTCTTCGCGCCCGGCGTGGCAGGGCCGATGGGGGCGCGACCCGCGAACTTGGGCGGAATTTCGATCATGGCCTTGTTGATGGTCACGGCCACAGGATTCAAATCCGAAGCCCAGGCTTCCAGCCCCAGGCGCTGCGCTTCCAGCGGAATGCTGCCGCCTCCGGCAAAGGGATCGTGAAAGGCCGGAAGCTTGTCCGGGTTGAACAGTTCCGTCGCTTGTGGATGGTTTTTATTGAGAGCGCAGGTTTCGCGCCATGACTTCCAGATTTCCGCCTTGGCGGCGTTAAGCACCTCGGAGTTATTGGTATTTTCCCACTTTACCAGATCTTCTATAATCTTGAACAGACGCTCACGCTCAATGGCGGCTTTTTCCTTGTTCAGACCGCGCCCAAGGTGCCGTTCATAACCGGGGTCATTGACGAGCTGCGCAAAAAGCACGGCCCGCGCCGCCAGAGGCCGCCGCGCCCACCACAAATGCAAAGTGCTGGGGTGCCCATGCCGAATGGACTTTTCCCGCGCTGCCGCCGCGTTGATGGTGTCCAGCGGCAGGGCGGTTTCTATGAGCTTGCGCGGAGATTTGATTTCAACGGACATGGGTTATCCTTGGTAGACGATAGATTGCAAATACTCTTCGGCATATTGCCCCAGCAGGCAGCGAATGGTGGTAAAGTAGGCAGGCCATCTTACCTGAAAAAGTTGCCTGGCAATGGATGGCAGGGCCTGCTGCGGGGGAATATGGGCGGTTCGTTGGGCTTTTTTAAGATTCTCTAGGTGAAAAAGCACTTTGCGTCGTTCTTCTTTCAAACGATCACAATTCAAATTCAATATATCTATGGTGTGTTGTACAAGTTCTTGTGTTGTCGCGTGCTTATTGCCTTCAATTATCACAGATCCGCAAGCCTCCTTATGGGGAATAAGACATCCCGTGGCTTTGTCAAAATCGAATAATGACCTTGAGGCATCCATTTGCAGCGGATTTAAAATCCAGCCTTCGGATTCAGAATATTGTCCGGCGTTTTTCATATGGTTTTTGTGTGAGTCACAGCTTAAATTTTCTGGCAGATGGTGCTTTTGCCCTTCGCGTTCACCCCCCAGACATACAGCCAGCATGGTAGTCCACTCAAGCGACCAGTTATGCGCTGAGCTTGTGTCTGACTTGTCATGAAAGTGTTCCACACGGCAAGATAGCGGATCGCGGTACTGTATTTTGCACTCACAATACGCACAAATATGGCCTTGATCCTGTGCGGCTGTTTCACGACATGCACTGTACGCGGTATCCCCACCGTGTTCAGCGTCATTGCGCATACTTTCCCACTTTGCACCAGGGATATTTTGTCGGTATTTTTCCAGAGTTTTTGGTTCTGAGCTTTTGCGAACGCGTTTCACTGCCCAAGCTCCCACTTGCGATTGTCGATGTGCAAATCTAATTCTGTCAAAACAGGTTCTTCCCCCCTGAATGCGTCATCAAGATAGTGGCGAAGTTTTTTTGCCTCTTCGCTATCCCACTTATCCGCATAGACAAGTTTTTTATAGGCTTCCAACTTCTGCGTCACGGGGTCCAAGGGAGGTCTTGAATCGACACCCAAAATGCGCTTAAGCAGACGCGAAGACTCTGCCCCCTGAGAACCAGCAGGCGCGTCATACACCTTGCCATCATCCAAAATACGGATGCATTCGGAAGGAATGCTTGACAGCACCTGTGGACTGTGCGTGGTGACAATGAACTGCGTATTTGGAAAAATCTCCATAAGCGACGGCAGAACGGTTTGTTGCCATGATGGGTGCAAGTGAAGCTCTACTTCGTCGATAAGGACGATGGCTGGGGATTCGAGGGCTGATTTTCCTTGTTGCACAAAAATATCGCCATTGGCAACAGCCATGCGCCGAGCAAGATCAAGCACAAGAGCAAACATAATACGGTAGCCAGCACTCAATTGACGAAAGGTAATGATCTGCCCATCGTTAATTCGCGTTAAAGCAAATTCTGGCGGCACATTTATAAATCTAAAATCTTTATACCCAGGAAGTGATTTATTAACAGCATCGCGAAGTGTTTTAAGCTCTGTATAATCTGTTTCACTTTCACCAGCTCTCATACTGCGAGCTTCGCTCGCATCAAGAGCATCAAGCCATGTAATGATTCTGTTAAAATCAACTTCAGGCTCGAAACACGATATATAGGCATCCAGCCTATTTCTATCAAAATTTCTTTCACCAGAAGAAACAGCATTTCCAAGAAGGCGATATGAACTGTAATAAGCAATTATAGGATATACATCTTGTAAGGAAATGAGCCTATTTATAAAATCAGGATTTGCATTTTTACCATAGTTTACTATTTTTGTGCGTACAAATTCTTCTTTTTCTTCTTCGACAACAGGGTCAAACCAAGAAAAAGTATTGCTGAATGCGTTGAAGTTTGCTTTTATTGATACATTCTCTTTAGCAGAAAATGTGGTGTCTTTGTGCTCCAAATTATATCGCCACACTTCATCTGATACAGCATAGCGAACAATGCCGCCTAGAATCATAGCAACAGCCTCGATCAGGGCTGTCTTCCCACTACCATTTACGCCAACAAGCACAGTCAATTTATCATGAAAGCGTATTATTTCATTCTTAAAACATCGAAAATTTTTCAGTTGCAGCGATTGAATCTTCATATTTTCACCTTTCGCATTACGCGGGGCGTTCCGCACGGCTCATGAGTTTGGCAACATCCAGATTCACACTGGTCACATGCCAGTCTGGCTCAACCTCAAAGGGATGTCGCACATAGTACGGGCCGTCCACGCTGTCACCATCCACAAAGACCAGCGCCAGAATGAACTTGTCTTTCTGGTTCAGGCCATAGCACACTTCGTTGCGAGTAACCGTGACAGTGGCGCTGCCTCTGACCCGGCCCTTGACCTCAATATGTCGGGCTTCCGGAATTTTGCCGTCCCGCAGTGGCGGAGTGCTGGTGATGTCCCAGCCGCATTTGTCGGCAGACACATCCCTCACTGTATTGCCAAGCGCCCTTTCCGCCTCTATGACCGCCTGCATGGCAAGCCGCTCCACCTGGCTTCTGGCTTTTGCGTCTGGGCAGAACGGTTCGGCTCCATGCTGTGCCGCCCGCGCCAGCAGTCCCGCCGGAATAATCAACGCCCCACCTGTCACTACCGGAGTGAGGGACACAATGGTCCGCATGGCTTCCAGCTCCTGTCGGCGCACGGTGAGCCGGGCACTCAAGGTTTCCACCACTCTGCGGGCGTTTTCCATATTGGGGCGAGCTTCTTTGTGCGTGTCCAGCCTGCTTTGCCAGAGCTGATACTGATTGTCTGCCTGTTGGATTTCTTTGCTTAAGCGTTCATGGACGGCGTTCAGAGTTTTATCCACATGCCGCTCCCGGCGGCTTTTGACTTCGCGCAAATGTTCCGGCACCAGATGCTGCGAGGCAAAGCTCAGGGCCTTCTGCTCAAGGTCGCGGGATATCCATGCTGTGTTCAAAAGACTGTGCAGCAACGCCTTTTCATCGTTATTTTCCGGGGTAAAGGCTTCCAGATCAAGGTGTGGCGCCCAGCCGCCGTTGTGAACAGCGCCTGTTTCATCAATGGTCACGAACTGCATACGCCGGGAAATGGGCCGATCGCCATCAACGCTGTCCCGGATGGTATGATCGAGCACAAACATGATTCTGGGGACGGTGCCCATGTCGTTGGGGTCAACAAGCACGGAACCTTGCTTGAGCTTGCCCAACGAGCTTTCCAAAGTCATGTCAACCACGGCCTGCATGAGTGGATGTCCCGGATGAATGAGTCCGGCCAGAGGGGCACCGGCTCGGTCTTTCAGGCGCACATAGTCTTTTTCAAAACAGATGCGTTCGTAGCGGGCTTGGACCGGGGTCATGCAGCGGCGTCCCTTGCCCATGAGGCTGCGGTCACGCTCTCGGATGATGGCAGGAACATGCTTGATTTCATAGCGGCCCTTTTCACGCGGAGCCATGCTGCCGCCCATTTGCTCAAAGGCCTTGGTAAAAAAGCTGCGGATAAAATAAGGTTGAAGCTTGCGGGCCTCGGCCTTTTCCATCTCTTCCTTGACGGCAAAAATTCGTTCTTCGGTCATGGTTTCTTCACACAGCGCGTTGCGATCAAGGATACTTCTGATATGTGTGATGTCCATGACCCCATCAACCTTGGCGAACAAGGCTTCCTTTCTGGCCGGGTCATCCCCGTAGCGAATGGCTTCAATGAGCAGGTCTTTCAGGCTCTGCCCTTCAAAAACTTCACCCAGAATATCAAAAACTCTCCCATCCAAGGCTTTGCGTTCCGTATCCAGCTTCTCCAGAAGACGGGTAAAGACTTCACCCTCTCTGGTGCCGGAGGCGATGAGATTCCACAAATGGCAAACCTCAATCTGCCCGATACGGTGAATGCGCCCAAAACGCTGCTCCAGCCTGTTGGGGTTCCAAGGAAGGTCATAATTGATCATGAGGTTAGCATTTTGCAGGTTCACGCCTTCACCGGCGGCATCCGTTGCCACCAGCACCTGCACTTCGGCATCCGTGCGGAAACGCTCTTGAATGTCGCGTCGGTCAAGACGTTTGACGTTGCCGTGAATAGACACGACAGCGTCCGGATTCCCCAAAAGACCTTGAATGCGCGTTTGCAGATAATTGAGGGTATCACGGTATTCGGTAAAGATGATCAGTTTACGGAGCCGTCCGTTGGCATCGCGCATTTCCGGCGTGTTTTGCAGCAGTTCGGAAAGCTGATCCCATTTCTTGTCTTGTCCGGAGGCGACTATGGCATAAGCCTGCTCTTTGAGGTGTAAAAGCAGAGTTATTTCCGCCTGCAATTCCTGCCGGGTTTCCGCAGTGCTTGCTTCGTCAGCAAGCCGTTCTTCCATGTTTTCAAAATCTTCAGAGTTCAGTGATTCATCGGCTTCCCATATGTTTTCCGGCAACGCCTGAACGAGTGAGCAAGGCAGAGCAAAAGAATGCGTTCCGCTCGGATGAGACAGCGTGGGATTGTCCAGTTTTTCAAGCTTACCCTGAAGTTTTTTGTGCCTGCGCGTGAGTGACTGATAGATGGCTTCAGGGCTGGAAGCGAGACGCCGCTGCAATGAGGTGAGCGCAAAACCAATGGAACCGCGCCGCGCTCCGTCAGCCATGCGTTCAGCTTTGTTCATTTCGTTACGCACATAGTCGGTAACAGCGTCGTACAGTTCCTGTTCCTTTGCTGAAAGTGGATAAGGGACAGTGTAAGCCCAGCGTTCCGGAAACAGGCGGGAACCGTCAAAACGGCGCAGGTCTTCCTTCACCATGCGACGCATGAGATCGCTCACATCCACACGACTGTTGCCGTCGCCTTTCAGCTTTCCACCAAAGCGATCCGGATCAAGCAACGACATGAAAAGCCGGAAATCCTCTTCCTTGCCGTTGTGAGGGGTAGCCGTCATAAGAAGAAAATGCCGGGTAATGGCGCGTAAGTGTTCGCCAAGTTGAAAACGTTTGGTGCGCTTGATGTCGTTGCCGGAAAAACTGGCGGAAAGTTTGTGGGCCTCGTCCACAACAATCAAGTCCCAGTGCGAAGCCTTAAGTTTTTCCAGCAAATCATCACTACGGGAAAGTTGATCCAGTCTCGCGATGAGGAAGTCATATTCGTCAAAGGGGTTGGAGCTATGAGCCAGTTCGATATGCTCACGCGAAAAAATGGTAAAGCTCATGCCAAATTTTTCAAAAAGCTCATCGTGCCATTGCTCCACCAGACCGCCGGGGGCAACAATAAGCACACGCTGAGCGTCTGCCCGCATGTTCAGCTCGCGTATCAAGAGCCCGGCCATGACAGTCTTTCCCGCACCCGGGTCATCAGCCAGGACAAATCGCAAAGGCTGCATGGGCAACATGGACTCATAAACAGCCGTAAGCTGGTGGGGTAAAGGCTCCACATCGGAAGCGTGCACCGCCATCATGGGGTCAAAAAGATGGGCAAGACTTATTCGATAGGCTTCCAGCCCCAGCTTAAAGTCATCACCGGAAGCGGTGAACGCCCACGGACGCTCTGCTTCGGCCAGCGAAAGGCCAGCCTCATCCGTGCGAAAAACCATACGGTCGCCCAACTGACCATCCGGACTGCGGTACACAACGGAACAGCTTTCGCCCATTGTTTCGACGGCCAGAATGCGTACTACAGCATTGGGAATGATACCAGTAACGGTGAGGTTGGGCTTAAGTTCTTCAATCCGAAGCATGTTTTTCCCTTTCGCTAGCTATAGTTGCACCGCCAGAACGCACCCATTCGTCCACTTCATTCTTTTTGAACATCCAGCGCCGCCCCACCCTGTGGCCAGGCATCTGCTGCAGGCTATCCACTTATATACGGTCTCGTTTGTCACGCTAAGATAGGAACAAATTTCCTCGACAGTCAGCCAACGCTCATCCAAGGGGAATAATTTTTTGACTTTTTTGGGCATCACATATTCTGCAGGAGGAGGGAGTTTTTTATATACCAAGCATGTACAAAAAGCAAACGTGTTAATTCGAATAGAGCCGATTTTGGGAAAGAATTTGTCTTCAAAACGAATACTATTTTTTTGGGGGAGCAGGACATACGGCTAAAAATCGACAACGGCAATCGCCCTGCGACTACTTCAGTCTTGAATATCGTACCTCCTTTTGGGGATAATATCAAAGACGTGCTCATTGAAGAACTACTGATGCATAATAAAGATACGCAGGTTCTCATATGTTCTGGTCTGAAATTTTGTCCCGGACAGCATCAAGGCGAAACTATTGGGCATGGTGAGAGAAACTACGACGCATTACCTATTTTTGGGGAATAACCTATCATAATCGTGAGAGAGAAAGGGAGAATAGCAGCGTACCAACCATTATAAAAAATATCGCGATTCCCCCTTTTTTCCACCACCCCTTTTCCGCCTCACCAAACTCCTTTGCGGCCACTCCTCCGCAAAACACACCCCCCACGAGACACAGCCCGCAGATAAGCCAGCCAGAGGGCATGTGCAAAACCGCCGCCAGAGGCATATCCTGGCCCGCGTCGATGCGAAAGCCCGCCCAGAGCATGAGGCTCCCGTAGGCCAGCAGGCAAATCAGGGCCAGCAGCCACAGTGGCACCAGCCTGCCATATTGAATCTTTGAGGCGAGATACTCCGCCTCCCTCACCAAGCTGTCGGTGAGCCGGGCCTGGGCGGCGGCAGTTTCCCTTTCGGCGGCAGCGGCCATGCCGTCCATGATGGTTCTGGACGCTGCGGCGATTTTTTTCGGCAACGCCTCGTAGTAGATGCGCTGATATTCCATCGCGGCCAGCAGCGGCCAGAGCGCGTCGTCATCCCGGAGATTCAACCTGCTGCCGACCTCCCGCAAACGGGCCGCTTCCGCCTGGGACAATTCCCTGCCGCACGCCTTGCCGAGATCAATCATATCATCCAGGCTCATGACGCTTCTCCCATGACGGAATCAAACATTTTCGCGCACAGCCCTCGCCAACGCTGCAATTCCGCCCGTGTGCCGAAGGGCATTTCAGGAAGGGCTGCACGGATGGACATGCGTCTGGAATAGAGCCAGTCGGCCACGCGGTTGCCGACCGCCG
>OFFZ01001090.1_pt1 | contig 15365 bp, 10 predicted proteins | sample 1521631 | NCBI WGS metagenome assembly OFFZ01 (sample SAMEA3504102, study PRJEB24116) | mouse gut metagenome | biome: mouse gut; feature: mouse-associated habitat; material: faeces | place: Denmark | collected 2011 | reverse complement strand
TTAAATTAACATGACAAGGCATACCTTTTAATAGTCTGCACAATTCTTTTGCACATTCTCTGCTGTCATTTATGCCTTTAATCATAGAATACTCAAAAATTATTCTTCTGCCTGTTTTTTCTTTCGCCCCATAGCTATATGACCTCATTTATCCCCGATAATCTTAATTTGTAATCATTTTTAAATGGATTCTCCGTACGTACCAGTCTGCCGGATACCCTTTCCAGAGTAGAATGTTCGTCTTCCACGAACTGGTAAATGGGATTCACCTGGATCTTACCGCCCTCATATCCGGTAATCTCGCTGATTTCCATCGTCTTCCTCGTCTTATCCCGAAGCCGTGACAGATGAATAATAATGTCCACCGCAGAGGCAATCTGCTGGCGGACGGCTTCTAACGGAAGCCCTTCTGAACCTTGCAGCACCATGGTTTCCAAGCGGCTCAGCATATCTCTTGTGCCGTTGGCATGTCCGGTACTCAGAGAACCGTCGTGACCCGTGTTCATCGCCTGGAGCATGTCCAGCGCCTCTTCCCCTCGCACCTCTCCTACGATGATTCGTTCCGGCCGCATTCGCAAGGACGACTTGATGAGTTCACGAATCGTAATCGCACCGCTTCCCGACGCATTGGCATTTCTTGTCTCCATCCTGACCAGATTGTCAATCCCTTCAATTTGGAGTTCCGCTGAGTCTTCTATAGTAATCACACGTTCGTCCCGGGGAATAAAATGTGAAACTGCATTTAAAAATGTAGTCTTCCCGGACCCTGTACCGCCGGAAATAAAGATGTTGTACTTTGCCTTCACAAGAAGCCCCAGTACATGGGCGACCTCTTTCGTAATTGAGCCGTATTTTAATAACTGTTCAATGGTCATAGGTGATTTGGAGAATTTACGGATTGTAACTATGGCCCCATTCAGTGAAATCGGAGGAAGCACCACATTGACACGGGAACCATCCGGCAGCCTTGTATCTACAATCGGACTCGCCTGGTTTACTTCCCGCCCTGCCTGACCTACGATTTTCTGTATAATGTCTTCTAACTGTCTCTCATCATCGAAAGTCTGCTCAAGTTTTGACAGCGCCCCCTTTTTCTCCACAAATATATCCTTGGGTCCATTAATCATGACCTCTGTAATCTGCTCGTCTTTGATAATGGAGTCCAAAATTCCCAGACCGCGGATAGAATTGAAAAGCCGCTCCGTAATATCTACCCGCTCCTCAATGGTAATGTACTCGTCATGGACTTCCTTAGCAATCAGTCCCATAATGAGTTCGTCCAGCGCATCATCATCCATGGTATTCAGGTTATATCTTTCAAAAATGCTTTCTTTCAGTGTCTTAATGACCTGGGATTTCTTCTCTTCTGTCATGTTCCTCTCCCGATCTTTCGTTAAATCGCCCCAATCAGCCCTGTCCGTGAGATTTCCCTCACCAGTTCTTTGCCGCCGGCTCCCTGGAACCGATTGAGTCCTCCCAATACCAAAACGGCGGAGGTTTCTACCGGGACGCTGAACTTCGCACTGTATCGATTATATAAAAGGCGGGTCTTGCTGAGAATGTCACATCCCTGTCTCTGCTCCAGGACACGGGCAGCTTCACAGAAGCGTTCAAACTTCCCATTACTGATCTCCGTATCACTCCCGTCCGCCACATAGATAATCTTATCTGCATACTCCTTCATCAACATGACCATCCGCTCTGTCAGCTCTCCGGAAATATCAATGACTAATTCCTCATATTTTGCAGTCTGTGAAATGCCCGTAAGCAGAATCCCCACTTCCTCATCCGTCACTTCAAACATATCGTATGCATTTCTGCATGAGTGAAAAAAATCCACTCCTGACGGGTCAGTTTCTGTCACACTCTCTATCTTCATCCGGAGATTGCCCTTCCAACTTTTCACTGCAAAAATAACATCGGAAAAGCTCATTTTCCCTTCTCCGCTGAAATAAATCCCAGAATCCCCGAATTTCTCAAGGTTCAGGTAGAACACTTTCCTTTTTTCTTCTGCCTTGCGCAATGCATATGCCGCTGCTGCCGTCGAAGTTCCGCTGCCCCCCTGTACAGAGGTAAACAACACGATTTTGACACCCCCGTCATTTTTCCTAAGCGTTATATTCGACGAACCCTCCGCACATAATCCGACAATACTCTTATAGATTGCCTCGACCCTCTGGTACTTACAGACAGCCGGAAAACCTTCTAGCTCTTCCACCTCCGGTATGTCGCTGAAATATCCAACAGTCACTCCATCCGGTATCTTTTCTGTGTTAATTTTTGTGCCTTGTTCAAACAGAACCACGTCCACATGTGACTTATTCAAATTCTGGTACAGAGTCTCTTCATTGGTGAACATCGACAAAGCAATCTTATCCGGATATTTTTGTTGGAATATTTTGGAAAGACGGCTCATAAACTCTATATTAGAATCCAACATCGCTGCTTTAATTCTCATTAGATTTCCTCTTAAAAAAAATATTATCGTTATTATTATACGCTTTATCGTAGTAAGTTGCAATATTAATTCCCTTATAATTCAAATATATATTCATTTCTGGAGGTGATTGCTAACTATGGATATATTAGATAAAATTACTCAGTTCCGCATGGAACGCAATTGGACAGAATATCAACTGGCTGAAAAATCCGGACTTACACAGTCAACAATTTCTTCATGGTACAGAAAAAATATGCTTCCCACTATTCCTTCTCTCATGAAAATATGCGATGCGTTCGGAATCACATTATCTCATTTTTTTCTCGAAGATGGTGATAATGTGATTCTTATTAATGATCAGCAGCGGCAACTGCTGCATCATGCAGCAAAGCTGAATCCGCAGCAATATGAAGCATTGCTGCATTTTCTGAAACTGATATAAACTCTGTTTGCTAAGGACTCGCCATGATTTGGTTCTTAGTTTCTGACCAGGCCAGGCAGTGATAAGAATCGTCCATTCCATCCTGCCTGGCTCTTCCTAATGGTCTTTTTGTCCATTTGCCAAATCCACCAATTCATCCACATCGTAGATTTCCGACTCCCTGATACTTCCTTCTGGATAATCAAAAATTAGTTTATCCCCCTCCACATCACAAAGATACGGCAGTTCCGCCAACACCTCGCAATCCTTGCTAAGCAGTTGTCCCGATCGATATCCTTCTGCCGTTATATACTGTGCCACGATATAATCCCCTGCTTTTTCCACATAGGTAAGATAGGTATCTTCGTTAAGCCTTGCCAGCTCTTTTCCCGTGTCCGCATCGTATACGGTCGGAGTCCCGTGCAAAGGTGATTCGATTCTCAGATTATCAACCAGGAACTCCTCGTCTAAATCTTCTGCCGACATATCTGTCGATTCCTCCCTGAGCAAAGCGCCGTCCTTTGCGGAATAAATGTGCGCCGTCCCGTTATCGTAGGTCACTTCCAAACAGGATGTGCCGTCCTCCCGTATAAACTGCTGCTCCAGGACATGCTCCGAATTCGGAAGCTCCACCTCTTTCACCAGCTTTCCTTCACGGTTGTAGATACGGAAGTGTTGATAGGAAAACAGCATGACCGTCTCCTTGTCCGAACTGATTCTTGCTTCCCTGTGTTCATAATCAGAATCATATGTGAATCGCTCTGCCTCTGAATTCTCTTCATACCTCATGATACGGAGTACAGGTCTGTCCATACTTCCAAATAGCGCCGTTCCCTTTGCCATGCATACAAGGTCGCTTTGATATTCCTTTTGATACCGGGCTGTCTGTCGGGCATTTTCATCGAAAAATAGTATTTCATTTTCCGAAGTGACCGCCGTATCCTTCTCATTTACGACAAAACGCAGAATCCCTTCATCCATAGACGCTGCCGGCGTCTGTTCTCCAGTGACAGGATTCAGTTTCACTAAAATATTCTCCGACTGGACATAGATGCCGCCCTCGTCTGCCTGTATGCCAAAAGCTGTTTCAGAGCGGAACCCTCCTGCTTCTTCCCCTTTTTCCGTATCAATTACAGCGAACACGGATTCCCTCTGATCTGCTGCCAGAAACGCCAGATATTTTCCGGAAAATCCTCCCTCAAAATGAATGTATCCGGAATCATCTCGGAAAATAATCATCTCATTTTCCGGATGTTCCAAATCAAAAACCTGGAGAGAGCCATCCTGGAAACTGACGCCTAACAGGGAACCGTCATTGTTCAAAGCAAAAAGATTGTCTTTGATGCCGATATTCTGGCATCTGCCTCCAAAATCTACTCTATGCTTCACCTCTCCCGTCTCACCGTCGTATACTGTGGCATATGCCTCTCCCTCTCCGATAGCGGCAACACGTTTCCCGTCTGCGGAAATACTGATAGACGCAGCGGCATCGCCCTTCCACATTTCGCGCCCTTCCTTTACGTTGTAGGCTGCAATGCCGTCTTCCCCCTCAAACAGAAAGGTATCCTTATCCCGATACCGAATCTGTGAAATCGGACAAGCTCCGGTCGGAAGTTCTGCAATAACTTCTGCCCTCTCCGTATCAAAGACTACAACCGTCTGCCCGCATAATGCCGCTCCATTGCCTCCATCAGGAGACACCGCCATATAGAGCGGAGCAGACGGCAATTCTAATGTCTTATACATCTTATAGCTGTCGGACAAATCATACACCCCTAATGCTTCCGTAAGAACCTTCTGAATTCCCGGGACATGCTCCGGCATCCATTGATTCTGGGATTCGCATATCACCTGGCAAGAGTCTATTGCAGCCCGTTCAACATCTCCTTTGTCCAATGCCGCCTGTGAATATTCTGTACGTTTCAGCCAGTTCTCCATCATCTGGATTCTTTTTAATCCGGTAAACGCAAGAAGCCCTCCCATCACAAAAAATGTCGGAAACAGGAGGAACGCAGTCCGGCGGCGGCGTCTCCATCGGCACATACGCGGATCATTTTCCCGAAGGTTCAGAAAATCCATCTTCATCTCTTCGGCTGTCTGATAGCGTAAGTCCCGGTTGGGATTCATTGCTTTCGAGATGATGTCCACAATCAGGGGATTAAACTGTTCCCCAGAAAGCCTAACGACTTCTTTTGCATTTTTCTCTGGCCGTTTTCCGCTGAGCAAATGGTATAATGTTGCTCCGACGCTATAGATATCTGAACGGATGTCCGGAGTTACCACCCGCCTTTTGGATGGGCTGGCAGAGTTGTAATATCCGGGAGAATTATTCTCTTTTGAAGCCAACGTCAATGTCAGCTCCGTATCCTCTTCATACCGGGAAGAGAAGTCAAGCCCGTAATGTTCTGGGGAGGCGTATCCGGCGCTGAATCCGATTGCACTCTTCTCTCCTAACGCTCCCGCGACATTAAAATCAATCAGGCAGATATCTCCCTGAGGGGTGCGCATCAGATTTGCAGGTTTGATATCGCTATGGACGAATCCTTTCGGCGGATTGCCGTGTACAGGATTATGTAAATAAGCAAGCGCATCCAAAAGCTGGACTGCCCAGCGGATAAGCTGGGCCTGAGAAAATGTCTCTCCTCTTTTTAACGCTTTGTCTAGGCTTTCGCCCTCTATATAATCCATAGCCGTATAGATGTTTCCGTCTTCTATAAAAAAGTCATAAACCCTTGGAATGTGAGGATGGCTCAATTCCTTCAGGATATCAACCTCGCGGCGCAGCAAGTCCCGACTGGTGGTAATCTCACGTTTATCCGCCTTTAAGACCACCCTTTTATTCAGACGGAGATGTTCTGCAAGATAGACCGTTCCTCCGCCTCCGGAACCTAGTTTCTTTATTATCTTATACGTTGAATCCATCTGTGACATGTTATCTGCCGCTCCTGTTACTTTCCTTTTTACCGTACTCTTCATCCATCTTCACATTCATGCGTATCCACTGGATGCGCAACACAGAGGAATATATAATTGCCGTTACCACTGTACATACTACGATTCCTATTCCGCCATACAATAAGATCTCATTTGTGAGCCATTCCATATGTTGAAACCGCCTCTTTTCATTCGTATTATCGTTAATATTATACGATATATTCTATTATTTCGCAATATTTACTTCATACTTGCAGATAAAAAAACTGCCGTTATGAAGAACAGATGTCCCTACAACGACAGTTTTTATAAATTACGCAGAGCGTCTTTTTACAATTACCACTACTCCGATACCTGCTGCAAACATGGCTGTAAGTATCCACAACATAACAGGAGCATAATCTCCTGTTCTTGGAGAGACGGAACTTCCGGAGCCATTCGTCCGATTCGTTGTCCCGTTCCCCGCAGCGCCGCCTGACCCGCCAACACTTCCATTGCCCGTACCCCTGGCAAGTACTGTTAATTCTGTATTCACAGAGCCATAGGTATAGTTCAGCGTAACCGTATGCTTTCCAACAGAAAGTGTATCCAGATATTTTGTCGAAAAGGTCAGTATGGTGGAGCCTTCTCTCAATGTATAATTGCTCTTATCCACCACAACGCCATCCATCATAACATTGACAAAATCTTTCAGCTCTCCTGTACAGGTAATCGTAACACCGTCCGAACTGCCGATGACGTATGTATTGTCCGTTACTTCCGGTACGATTTTAGGACTGGCCGGAACCTTTTCCGTTGTTGTCTGCGCAACAAAGGTAAAACTATTTTCCTGCGCATATGTCTGTGCGGCAGAACCCTCTGTTCCATAAATTGTAAAATTCTCCATCTTGACGCTGTTGTCGCCTGCAGCACGGACCTTTCTCCCAGATGGCGCATTATCCTTTGTCTTATACCCCAACGCCTTTTCCCCGATTTCCGTCACGCTTTCCGGTATTGTGACAGAATCCATGGATACACAATCATGAAATGCGAAATCTCCAATATTTGTAACAGTTCTCGAAATTTTAATCCCTCCCAGGTTCTTGTCGCCGTCGAATGCGTATCCGGCGATTCCATGAGTCCCGGTTTTCACCTCTATCACCGTCCCGGACGGCATCTCTCCTTTGTAGTCATAAAGTACGTTCCCAGCGTATACGATGCCATCTGCCTGACTCTGATACCATGCAGTATTATCCAGCGCAAACCCGCCAATCTTTTCAAGGGAATCCGGAATCCCCACATTGCCCAAAACAGTACAGTTCTTAAATGCGGCGTACTCTATTTCGGTTACACTCCCAGGAATATCTATTTCCTTCAAATCTGAATTCCCAGCAAATGCATATTTACCTATCTTCTTTACCTGATCTCCAATCGTAAACGATTTAAGGCCACAGTTTGAAAACGCACTCTCTGCAATATATGCCAATTGATTTCCAACGTTTACCTCAGTCAAATGATCACAGAAATAAAATGCGCCTGCTTCTATACTCGTTACGGAATCTGGAATGTCTATTTTTCGGATTCCTGTATATGAAAATGCCCATTCCCCGATGGTTGTCAACTGATTTCCCAGCGTTACCGACTCAAGACCAGAACAAGAATCAAACGCATTGTCACCAATCTTCTTTATAGAAGGAAGATTTATTTCCGTTATTTGGGTTGACCCAAATGCAGATCTGTCAATTACCTCTAACTTGTTATTCTCTGGCAAGATTACCTTATTCAGGTTATAACAACCTAAAAATGCATAATACTGCAGTTCCGTCACGGAAGCCGGAATGCTGACTTGGGACACGTTGGTATATGCAAATGCAGATTCTCCAATACTGCTGACCGTTTTACCTGCTATTGCATCCGGGATCGCCACTTCTCCACCTACACCGTTATACTTTGTAACCTCTACCGTACCGCTTTCTAAAACCTGATACTCGAAATCCTCGAAAATCTCCGCTGCTTTTTCTCCCTCTTTCGTCTCAGTCTCTCCACTTTCCTCCGTTTTTCCGTTTTCCTCTGTCTGTTCTCTTTCCTTTGTCTCTTTGCTTTCCTCTGTCTCTCCTTCCTTGCTCTCCTGAATCTCCTTGTCTTTCTCTACTGAATCCGGATTCTCTGCATCAGCAGGAACGATATCCTCGATTCCTCCGGATTCTTCCGTACCTCCGCTGCTTTCTGCTGCCGCTTCTTTTGCAGCGTCGGTTGGGCTATCATCCTTTGCATACGCAACTGTGCTGCCGGATAATACCATCGACAGACACATCATGGCAGTAAGCATCCACGCAACCGCCCGTTTCTCGAATCTTGTAACCATGTTCTCCTCCTTTTCTCCTTAACATATTATAATTCGTATTATCGTTAATATTATACGTTATTAAATATTATTTTACAATACCACACACACATTTCTCAGGAATATTTTCTTTCCTATAATATCCCATCCTCTGATCTTTACAGTATTCATTTGCCAAAAGTCCTGTCTCATGACAGTAAAACGCTTCTACGATATCGTCAGGCACAGGGTAAGCCGCCTCCCTATCATGCTCTAGGTTCTCCATGACTTTCCGGAATACTGCCGCCGATTCATTACCTGATAACCCGCCCCGATACTCATACCACACAGCACAGATATATTCCGGAGTCATTCCGATAAACCAATTATCCTTAAAATCATCACTGGTTCCGGTCTTCCCACAGATATCAAGCCCTTCTACCCCGGCAGATTTTCCCGTTCCTCCTTCTTCAACGACGGTCTTCATCATTCGATTCACAATATAAGCGGTATCTGCTGCAAATACCTGTCTGTTCTGTGTCTCTTCCTGATAAAAAATATCTCCCGACTTGTCCTCCATACTCATTACCGTATGCATGGCAGTGTAGATGCCCCCATTGGAAAAGGTTTGATACGCTCCCATCATCTCCTGTATGGTGACGCCTTCCTCCAGATATCCCAACCCAAGATTCGAGAGTACGCTGTCTTCACCTTTTTCCCTCAGAGATTCCAGTTCTGCCTTTGTACCTATCCCAAACTCATCCTGGAGAAACTGACATGATTTTTTCACCCCGTAATCTTTCAATACTTTGACCGCAATCGCATTATTTGACTTTTGGAGCGCTTCCTGGACTGTCCACATAGTATAAGAATAAGGATGTGTATTTACAGGCCAGTCCTTTTTCTCTCCGCTTTCATCCGTAATCTGATAATAAGCGCTGTCCTCATACAGAGACGACCAACTGATAATATTATCGTCCACTGCCGGGGCATAAACGCTGACAGGCTTTATCGTTGAACCTGCATATGTAGGATAGGTTACATAGTTACGAAACGAATCTGTCCGCGACCTGCTGTAACACGCCAGTATATGTCCCTCTGTATCACTGACAGCAGCGGCCCGCTCAGGCGCCAGCTTATTGAATGTCAGAACAGACTCTTCCTCACAAGCCTTCCCCAGGCCTTCTGCCACATCCTGACGAAACGCCGTCCGGATACACATCTCCTTTTCCGCCAGTCTGCCCAATGCTTCCGACTCTACCAGCCCTTCCCGCTCGCAAAGGATTGCAGCCGCTTCTCTGCAGGTAAGCTCAACATAAGATTCATACCCTTCCTCACATTCATACCGTACTTCCTTGTTCTGATACACAATCTCTCCAATCAATGCTCCATCTGCGGCAAAGAGCTTACATTTTTTCTCCCTGCTCAGTGTGCCGCCCACCACCGCCAGAACGCCGCAGGCCAAAGTCACTATCGCTATGCCAATCATTTGTTTTCTTCTCATTTTGACCTCTATTCCCACCAACAGCAAGATATGTCTAATCACTTTTAAGCTGACGTCTCATCTCCTCAATACGCTCCAAATCCGTCTGTGACAAAGCGGCTTGGGGACGATCCTTTATCTTCCACCCCAGACTTGTCGTTCTGTCCCCTACTTCCTTTAGCATCTCAGGAATCTCTTCCGCATACTCCACACAAAATTCTGCGCTGTCCATATCACCTGCCTGCCGATATAATTTCTCACAGTACGCCAGTGAATCCAGATAATCCACATACTCCTCGTATTGATAGGGAGCCAGTTGGATTGCCTGCAGTTTGTACCGAATAAACGCTTCCACATCCCCATTTGCAAATGCCGCCCGCGCTTTTGCGCTGTATGCCACAGCCACATGACGGTTACTTTCCAGTATCGAATCTGCAAGCTGCTCCATTTCTTCGGCGCTTTCTGCCTCTTTCAACAACTCAACCTTCGCCATGGTATTTCCATGATAGAGCTGGAACGCCTTCTGGGGATTCCCTTTTATATAGAAGAAATCCGATAATCCGATGGATGCAAACGCCCAGATTGAAGCAAACAGTCCGGCAACTACCGTCGCCTTTGTTAATAGAGATATCCGCATCTTCTGTATATTACGAAAATCTAAAAACAAAAGCAGAACAAAATTCATTGCCAAAAACTGAAAATCATAGTCAAACAGACTATGTAGCAGAATCACTAACAGTATTAATCGATTTCGTTCGGGAATATTTTTTGATATCACAGATCGTATCATCGCTCCATACATCAACAGTGCAGGCAGGATTCCAATATCCAGCATAATCTGCAAAAATTCATTATGGGCATTGACCACAGAATATACCCCTGTCTGCATTTCCTGTTGTACAAAATAGTAACCATAATAACCCATGCCAAATGGATGCGCTGCAATTATTTTTACCCCATCCCTGGCATACAAAAGCCTGCCCCAGAAGGTGCTTGCATTCTCTGTCATAGATACGAACCGGGAAAATATTTCTGCTCCGTAACCGCAAAAAGCCAGAATTGCCACCAATATCACGAAGAATCCCAGCCCCAAAATTCCATATTTACGCAGTTCCTTTTTGGAGATAAATACCAGAAAAGCTGCCAATACAGCCAAAACCACAACCGTACGGCTCCCACTCAGATAAATTCCTGCCAGCGCTGCAAAGATGCTGCACATATCCAGCCATTCTATTTTTTTTAAATCGATTCTATAGACAGCAACCAATAGACAAATCAACATAAACAACGCATAGGTGTTTGGATATTGAAAAAACCCTGCCAGTCTTCCTGCAACAGATACATACATCTGAAATACAGGAAACTGCATCATGATAAATGAAAATAGCGTCATTAGACTTCCCAGGAGCGGAAGCAGATGAATCAATCGTTCTTTTTGCTCCGGCTCCTGGCATAGGAGGAAGAAAAATAGAAAAACCGGGAAAAATTTTACGCCTCCCATGAGCGCCATCCATGAATCCACTGCCCATAGGCTGACCAGAAAATATTCTGCCGACAAACATGAAAAAGCCGCCAGGTTAATGTCACAGGCAATATAAAATGCGCTGGATTTTGCCAAATCATACACGATGATTGACATTAAAAATACCGACATCGCAGCGGATACACAACAAAAATAGCCGCCTCCAGCCACCCCCGACATAATCAAGGCTGCTGCGAGAAAATAATATAATAAGTTCTGCTTATCTTTCGTCATACCAACCTTCCTTTCATAACATCCATTCCCGGAAAATGAATGAATATGAACTTAAACAGAACGTTTTCTCTTGAATACAATTACGCCAGCCCCAAACGAACATGCTGCTGCCAGCATCCACACCATAACTGCTGTCTCGTCACCGGTCTTTGGAGAAGAACTCTTGGAAAGATAGGATGTGCCGGAAGTATTACCTGTATTGGCAGAGCTGCCGGCTTGCGAACCTGCTCCATCTGCCGTTGCCAGCACGGTCAATTCCGTATCAACTGATCCGTAAGTATAATTCAATGTAACGGTATGTTTTCCTACGGAAAGGGTGTCCAGGTATTTCGTTGCAAAGGTAAGGAGCGTTGAACCTTCGCGTAATGTATAATTACTCTTATCTACTTCCACGCCATCCATATATACACTTACAAAATCTTTCAGTTCACCGGTACATTTAATTGTTACGCCTCCGGAACTGCCAAGTATGTAGGTGAAATCCGTTGCTTCTGGAACAATTTTAAGGGCAGTCACTTTTTCTCCCACACGCCCCCAACTGAGATTAGAACCCAATGAACGCATAATCTCATCTGTCCAAGTTTGATTTTCTCTCCGACAAGTCGCTCTTGCCTTTACATTATCAAAAGGTTCGCCTTTCTTATTGTCTTGCAAAATCACAGGCGCATCCCCCTCAAACGTTACCTTACTAAGCCCGCTGCACTCTGCAAACGCGCTGTGTCCTATGCTCTTCACACTTTGAGGAAACGTTATTTCCGGCAGGCTAGTACAATCTGCGAACGCTTTATATGCGATCTTCGTCACGCTATTTGGAATGTCAACACTTGCAAGCCCTTTGCACCGGTAAAATGCTTCTTCTGCAATCTCTGTCACGCTGCTAGAAATAGAAACTTTACCCAAACTACTGCAATCCTGGAATGCATATTCTCCAATGCGTTTCACTCCGTCTGGGATAACAATCTCTTGCAGACTTGTACAATCAAAGAATGTGCCGGGCATAATTTCTGTCACGCCTCCTGGAATCGAAAATTCTGCCAAACTCGTGCAGCTTGCAAACGCATTGCTCCCTATCTTCGTTACCCCGTCAGGAATAGAGACTTTACGCAAATTAATACAAGAAGAAAAAGCATCGGCTCCAATTTCTGCCAATTCTTCCGGAAAGTTAATTTCCTGTATGCTCTCGCATCCGTAGAATGCAGATTCTCCAACCTTTGTCAACCCTTTCGGGAACGCTACCTCTGTCAGTCCCGTACATGCACCGAATACTGAATTATCTCCAATTCCAGTCACGCCTTCTCCAATAATTATTTTCGTGATTTCCTTACTATACTGTCTCCAACCACCGAAATCGGAATACCCATATTCCAGCATCCCATTTCCAGAAATGGTCAGCACTCCGTCCGCCAATTCCCATGCCATTCCATTGTTAAGCGTACCGGAAACGGTTCCGGCTTCTCTCTCTTTTTCATTCTCCTGTATTGTGTCTTCTGTTGTGTCTGTCTCTTCTGTCTCGGCTTCTTCATTGTCTGTAGATTCAGCCGATGCAGATTCCTCTGTACCTGCTTCCTTTGCAGGCATTATTGAATCCTGTAATGGGCCTTTCTCTTCTTGGGCTACATTTTCCTGGGTCACATTTTCCTGTAAGCCTGATGTATTATCTTCTTCCCCCTCAGCCGCCCATGCCACAGTACTGCCCGACATTATCAGCGCCATTGCCAAAAATGCGGCCACAAATTTCCGTCTCATTCAAAACACTCCTTTTCTACTTGACTTGAATTATTAATTCTTATTATCGTATAAATTATACGATATATCGTTTTATTATGCAAGATATATTTATAATAACAAAAAGATAACAAAAAAGACAGTCATCACCGAAAACATGACAACTATCTCATTTTACATAAACTATTTCACGTCTAATGCAATCTTCACCTGATACTCCTCCGACGCCATCAACTGATCCTCCTGCGGGTTCGTCATATACCCCATCTCCAGAATCGTAGTCGGAACCTGCGCCCAGTTAATCCCGCTCATGGTATCCGTCTCCCACACCCGCTCATAGCGCGCCCCCGTAGCCGCCACCGTGCTATTCAGTACACAGTCCGCCAGCGCCCTGCTCTGGGCATAAATCGCCCCGTTATATGGATTCTCCGGCGTCTGGCAGATGGTCATCATCCCGCTCACACTGCCGTCCGTCGAGCCGTTGGCATGAATCCGTACAAACGCGTCTGCCCCTGCATCATTCGCCGTCTGCGCCCGCTCTGCATTAGAGATATCCACCTCGTTCGTCTCGCGGATCATCAGGACCTCATACCCTCGCTTTTGAAGTTCATCCCTAAGTTTTAGCGAAACCTGCAAAGTCAGCTCATACTCCGGCAGTCCCGTGGCTGCCCCGCTGGTTCCTCCTGCTACTTTGGGCTTCGTCTCCGCCGCCCCTGGTCCGACCGGCTCATGCTCACTGTTTCCCCGTATCTGGTGCCCCGCGTCAATCGCCACAAGATAGCCATTCCTAACTGCGCCCGATGTTTCTCCTGTGTCCGATGTCTCTCCTGCATCCTCATCTTCGGAATCCGGATTCCCGGCAAGCCTCTCTCTCTGTTCACCTGACTGCCCCGGTACGTCCCCGCTGTCCGTCACTTCATCACCTGACATGTCCCCTTCCCCTAATGTTTCCTCATCAAGTGTCTCGTCCTCCGCCGCTCTATCCTCCTGACCTTTTTTCACATCCACGACAGGCTTTTCCTCATTTTCTCTGGAACACCCCGCACACAACAAGAAAACCATCAGTAACCACATGAATCCTTTCCTATATCTCATCCAACTGCTCCTTTTATTTAATATCTATAGACAAATTATATCAAAGTATGTATATGCCATCAATCCTATGTTCAACGTGAAATCGGCAGACTACAAACGTAATCTGCCGGCCTTCTCACTACCCTATCTTCAATCGAAATTTCTGAGCCTCTTTCTCCGAGCCAACCTTCTCAATAATCGCCCCAATTCCCCGAAGCTTCTCGTCGAACCGCTCATATCCTCTCTGAATATACACAATATCATCCACAATCGTAATTCCATCTGTAGCCAACCCGGCGATACAAAGAGCCGCCCCTGCACGCAAGTCAGGCGCACTTACCCTTGCGCCGGAAAACCGCTTAATCCCCTCAATGGTTGCAGAATTGCCTTCCACCTTAATACAAGCGCCCATCCTCGCCAGCTCATCCAGATATTTAAAACGATTTTCAAAAATGCTCTCCGTAATCGTACTTGTCCCCTTACAAAGAGCTAATGTAACTCCAATCTGCGGCTGCATATCTGTCGGGAATCCCGGATACGGAAGTGTCTTGACATGGGTACTGGTCAAATCCCCCTTGGAGACTACCCGCACAGCATCGTCAAATTCCTCCACCTCACACCCGATTTCCAATAGTTTCGCAATGGTCGCCTCAAGATGCTTAGGAATCACGTTCAATACCGTAACATCCCCTCTCGTCGCCGCTGCCGCGAACATAAACGTCCCCGCTTCTATCTGGTCCGGAATGACAGAATACTCCGTACGGTGCAAATGCTGCACCCCGCGTATCTTAATCACATCCGTCCCCGCGCCTCTGATATTCGCTCCCATACTGTTCAGGAAATTGGCCACGTCAACTACATGAGGCTCTTTCGCCACATTCTCCATGATTGTCAGTCCTTCAGCCATCGTTGCCGCCATCATCACATTAATCGTCGCGCCAACACTGACAACATCAAAATAAATATGTTTGCCCCTTAAGTGATCCGCCTCTGCAATAATCTTTCCATGCTCAATATCCACATCAGCCCCCAGCGCGCGGAAACCTTTTAAGTGCTGGTCTATGGGCCGGCTTCCAATATTGCATCCGCCGGGAAGTGCCACCTCGGCATGCTTGTATTTTCCAAGCAGCGCACCTAGAAGGTAATAGGAAGCTCTGATTTTCTTAATATAATCATACTCGATACTAACATCATTGATTCTCTTTCCATTAACCTGCACCGTATGACGGT
>OFFZ01001089.1_pt1 | contig 15416 bp, 13 predicted proteins | sample 1521631 | NCBI WGS metagenome assembly OFFZ01 (sample SAMEA3504102, study PRJEB24116) | mouse gut metagenome | biome: mouse gut; feature: mouse-associated habitat; material: faeces | place: Denmark | collected 2011 | reverse complement strand
ATTTTTGTATCGTCGATTTGGAAACCTTGAAGACTTGGTGGGTCGCTTCCAAGCTGTGTCCTGCCTGTCGGTATTCTATTGTGCGTTCCCTATATCTTTTTGAATAGCTCATAATCTTATTCTACTCGTTGCCATACCTTTTTTCAACTGTTTTTACTATATTTCCGCAGGGCATCATAATTTTCGTGGTTCCCTGTCACGAAGGCCGTGGTGAAGGGCCTACCCTCCAGCCAGTCCAGGCCCTCGTCATCCCGCCCATCGCCGTGCCACACACAGCCGAAGTCTCCGCATACCAGAGCTATGTCCTCTTTTGTGAGGCCCTCCTGCTCGTAGAAGATTTCCGGCTGAAAGCGCCGGAGATCTCCGTGGAGGTCGCCCGTAATATAAATTTCCATTATGATCCTCCCTGTCAGTTCAGGCTTTTGTCAACCTCCAGCCCAGGATAGCGGAACTTGATGCGGATGGTTTCAGTGTCCAGGACGGTGATCTATTCCACAAACTTGCGGGTGATGGCGTCATCGTATATCGCAAATTTCGTTTCCCGATGCTCAACAAATTTCCGAAGACACTCCATCCGGGCCGCTTGGCCAGTCTGCCGCTCATCCGCCCGCCGAAGCGTCCCAAGCGGATTCAGGATGCTCTCCCGCTCCTCTGCGATCTCCCTGAGTCGGGCGTTCAATTCTTTGTTTTCCATATTCTCTGGCAGTGCCAGCGCCTGTTCCATCAGCACCGCCTGTTCCGCCGTCAAAGCCGTCAGCCGCTGGCGCAGGGCGAGGGGGTCAACTCCGCCGCTCTCCTGTCCTTGCTGGCCGAGACTGGCGATGTCCAGGAACTCCTCCGTGATCTCCTGCCCGGTCTGGTCGAGACCGTTGATGGCCTCCAGGATGGCCCGGTGCAGTTTGTCCCTCGTCCAAGGTGGGGGAGGTGCGGCAGTATTTGGTGCCGAACTCCAACCGAGAGACGCACCGCCAGACGATCCTTTTTTTGCCGTTTCTGGTCCAGGTGCATCGCTTGTAGGGCGTCCCGCACTCTCCGCATACCAGCAGCTCGGACAGAGCGTATTTGGCGGAGTATTTGCCCTGCTCGGTCTTGGCAGTTTTCTGCATCACCTTCCGCTTGCTGCTCCGGCGAGCCATCTCCTCCCGCACCTGATAGAATATCTCTTTCGGAATGATGGGCGGGTGGTTGTTTTCCACGTACACCATGGGGCGCTCCCCCTGATTTTTCTTCACCGTCTTGCTGATGCAGTCGGTGGTATAGGTCTTTTGCAGAAGGGCGTCGCCAATGTATTTCTCATTGACCAGGATGTTGTGGATCACCTGATACGTCCAGCCCTGGATTCCGCATGAGGTGGGGACTTCGTCCGCCTCCAACTCCGCCTTGATCTGACCCAAACTGCACCCGTCCAGGTAGCGGCGGAAGATGCGCTTCACCGTCTCCGCCTCCTCTGGGATGATCTCCGGCTGGCCGTCTGCCCCCCGCTGGTAGCCCAGCAGCTTACGGTACTGGAAGGGTACGTTCCCCGCTTCCCGGCTCTTTTGGATGCCCCATATCACGTTTTTGCTGATGGATTCGCTCTCCGCCTGTGCAAAGCCGCTGAATAGGGTGATCAGGAACTCGCTGGACTCCGTCAGCGTATTGATATTTTCTTTTTCGAAAATCACACCGATACCGTTGGCCCGGAGCATCCGCACCATCTCCAGGCTGTCCACCGTGTTCCGGGCGAAGCGGGAGAGGGATTTGGTGAGGATCAGATCGATGCGGCCCCGTTTGCAGGCGGCGATCATCCGCTTGAACTCCGTCCGCTTTTTCATACTTGTGCCGGTTATGCCTTTATCAGCAAAGATACCGGCCATCTCCCAATCGGGGTTCTCGCCAATTTTCTGGGTATAGTAGTCTTTCTGGGCGGTGTAGCTGGTGAGCTGTTCCTCGCTGTCAGTGGACACCCGGCAGTAGGCGGCCACCCGCTGCTTGCTGCCGGAGGCCCGTCCAGGGGCCGATACCGGCTTCGTGGCGGGGATGATGCGTATCTTCCGTTCCCGCTGTACGGTCTGTTCCATGGCTTACTCCTTCCTGTGCGCCACATGGACACAGCCGTATCTGCATGGGCAGTCATGGCTTTTTTCAAGGGACTCGCTCTCCATCCGGGCAAGTTCATTAAATACTGTAACATGGAGTTCACCGGATTCCATGCGGGTGTCGATGTTCTCTTTTTCAAAGATCACGCCAACACCGTGGGCTTTCAGCATCCGCACTGTCTCCAGGCTTTCCATGATATTCCTGGAGAAGCGGGAAAGCGATTTGACCAGGATGATGTCGATTTTGCCCTTCTGGCAAGCGGTGAGCATCTTTTTAAACTCCTTCCGGTTCTGCCGGTCGTCACTGGTGATGCCCCTGTCGGAATAGATACTGACCAGATCCCAATCCGGGTGCTGGTCTACCATCTCGGTGTAGTACGCTTTCTGGGCGGCAAGACTGGCGGGATGATCCTCACTGTCGGTGGCAATCCGGCAGTAAACAGCCACCCGCTGCTTTTGTACGGCCTGTTCCATGACGGCTCCTTTCCCAATTTGTTATGAACGGTTACTTAAAGGTCACTATCACCGCGTTCTCCGCAGTGATGGTGATATATTTTATCGCCTGCGCATAGGCTTTTTCCCTTATCAGCCGCTGAGTGCCCGGCGAGGCTGCCGGCGTTTCAAAGCAGGCATACCGGGCGGAGATACCCTGCAAAATCAGGGCCACCACATCCTCCGGGTGTTCCGGCTTCTCCAACCCCCGGTTAATGGCGTTGGTCAGGCGGATGGTTTCCTCCGAGGGGGTATATCCGCCCTCTGCCGGAGGTGGCGTGTACTCCGCCGCCTGCTGCTCTACCTCCGCCAGCAGGTCGGCATCGGGGATGATGACCTCTCCGCCACATTCAGCGCATCGAAGGTACAGCGTATCGGGTTTATGCACACTGCTGAACCACCGCTTCAGACACCCACCGCAGGAACAGCGCAGTGTCTCCCGCAGAGCGGACACTGGGCGGTCCCGATGAACGTGCTTCCCCCATTTCTTCTGGAGCAAGGTTTGGACGGACTGGAAGATCTCGCTGGCAATCAGGGCGGGGTATCCGTCAGCACCGGCGTAGCGCTGGTTTCTGATGGTTAGAGATATCTTGAACTTTGTCCACGCAGGACAGTCCGGGCTGTACTGGATACCCTCGGTATTCAGCACGTCCGATATTTCCCACTGGAACTTCCCTTCCAGGCAGAGGGCAAATATCCGGCTGACTACCGCCGCCTCCTGGGGCTGGGGAACCAGCTTCCCGTCCTTGATCTGATAGCCATACAGCACTTTCCGATTCATTTTGTGTCCTCCCCGATCCGTTCCGTTACCTCGATGCCGCTGTGCAGCCGAAACCGCAGGGCGGTGGGGCTGACCACGATCTGCTCTACCAGTTCCTCGAACAAGGCTTCATCGAATATCTCCAGCCGTTCTGGGCCTTGGCGGATGGTATCCACTGTTTGGCGCAGGCTCTCCGCCGCCTCGCCAATGTCATCATTTTTCAGCAGCCTCCGGCGCTTGGCTCGAAGCTGGGTCAGTTGAGCGGTATTGGCGGCCATCTGAGCCGCACAGACGTCTGCGTCCAGCAGGCCATTACTGTGGAGCTTGCTGATTTTATAACCACGCTCGGTGGCCTGGGCGATAGCCCAGTTCACCTCCAGCATGGCGGGGTTGTCCCGCTGCAGGTTGGTTTCCAGGGCCTCCATCTGGCTTAGGGCGGGCCGCAGGATGACGCCCTCATGGAACCGCAGCTTGTTGTACATCCGCAGGAAGGCGGCGTAGATGTCCTCCTCCGGTATAGGGCCTGTGGGGCAGTTGACTGCGCCCTTCAGATGCCGTCCGCAGCTCCAGGCGCCATTGCCTCTCCGGGTCACCCTCCGATAGATGGTAAAGCCGCAGAGCCCACAGCACATTTTCCGGGACAGCGGGTAGACCGCGTCCGGCCCTTTGGACTGTTTCTTCTTCATCTGCCGCAGGACCTGGGCCTTGTCATACACCTCCTGGCTGACGATGGCCGGGTGGGTCCCCTCTACATAGAACTGATCCACCTCGCCCCGGTTGATTTTCTGGACGAAGGGGAAGCCGGTCTTGTAGGTTTTCTGACAGAGGGTATCGCCCACATATTTCTCATTGGAAAGCCAGTAATATATTTCTCTGGTGGTCCAGTGGACGTTGCCCTTCCGGTCACGAACACCCCGGCGGATCAGCCCGTTGGCGATATCCCTGGCGCTCTGTCCACCGAGGTAGGCGTCAAATACCCAGCGGACGATCTCTGCCTCCTCCGGCACGATCTCCAGGTCCCTCCGGTTTACCAGCCTGTAGCCGTAGGGGGGCTTCGTGGTGATAAACTCCCCCCGCTCCATCCTGCGGCGATAGCCCTGGTGGATATTTTGCGAGATGGACATGGACTCCTGCTGGGCCAGGGAACCGGAAACGCTCACCATCAATTCTGTGGTGAGCGTTCCGGTATCGATATTCTCTTTTTCAAACTGGACAGTCACGCCCAGCCGTGTCAGCTCCCGCAGAGCGGAGAGGCAGTCCTTGGTGTTCCTGGAGAAGCGGGAGATGGACTTCACCAGCACCCGGTCGATCCTGCCCTTCCGGCAGTCGGCCATCATGCGGTTGAAGTCCTCGCGCTGGTCCATACGAGTGCCTGTCAGACCTTCGTCCGCATAAATGTCCACCAGCTCCCAGCCCTCATGCTGACTGATCAGCTCGGTGTAACTCCGGATCTGGGAGGCGTAGGACGATGCCTGTTCCTCCAGGTCTGTGCTGACACGACAGTACGCTGCCACCCGAAGGGTTTCGGGCCTGCCCTCACTGGGAGGAATGATTGTGATATTTTTGCTCATCGTGTGCGGCCTCCTTTCCTCTGGGTACCGACAACACTACCACATCCTGGCGGGAATAGCTATCACTATTCCCACACAGTTGCGGGACGGTATCGCTCCAGTGCCAGCCGTTTAGCGGCCCACAGCTCCTCGGTGGACAAAAGGCCGGCCTCCTCCGCCTGCTCCAGCAGGTGGGTCACCAGGATGTAACGCATCTCGTTCTTCACATTGATCATGCGGATGCCTCCCGGAAATAGTCCGGTCCTTTCACCTGCTGGATAAACTTCGCCACGTCCTCTAAACTGCTGGTGACTGGCATCTCCGGCAGGGCGGCCAGCACATCATTGCTGTAGCGTTTACCCTCGGCAGCCCGCTCATCCAGAATGGCCACCACGCAGGTGTCGGTCTCGGTGCGGATGGCCCGACCGAAGCCCTGCTTCAGCTTGATCTGCATCTCTGGCACCACCACCGCCCGGATGAACAGATGGAGGTTGGGATGGTTCTCCCGCTCTTTTTCCTTCAGTGCGTCCGGGACGGCAAAGGGCAGGCGTGGGATGATCAGCAGGGACACGCAGTCACCGGGGAAATCAAATCCTTCCCAGGCGGCTCCCGCCGCCAGCAGCACACTGCCGGGACTGGCCTTGAACTGCGACCTAGTATGGATGGCGCTGCGGCCCATGGTGAACAGCGGATAGCGCAGGCCGTGATCTGGCAGGCGTTCCTTCACCGCAGACATGGCGGCGTAGGACGTGAACAGCGCCAGGGCGTGGCCCTGGGCTGCGTCCAACAGGGCGGCGATCTCTTTCGCCAGCTTGTCATAATAGGCTGCGGCCTTTTGCCTGGGCGGAACCTGCGGTAAGTACAGCAGACAATTCTTCTGGTAGTCGAAGGGCGAGAGCGAAACAGATTCCCTGACCCGGCTAGTTGTCAGGAGGCCCGTCTGCTCTCGGAAACGGCGGAAATCCGCGCCCACAGCCAAGGTGGCGGAGGTAAGGACTGTAGGCTGCTCCTGCCGCCAAAGGGTCTGGCGTAGCTGGGCGGTCAGGTCGGAAATGGTAGCGCACAGCATGGTGCCGCCGTGAGTATCCTCCTCGGTATAGAAGACCATATCCGGGTGGCCCTGGTGGAACAGGGCTACTGCAGAGGAGACGTCCTTCAGCTGCCTGCGGGTACTGGGGGTGAGCAGGCCGTGGAGCTGATTGTTGATTACCGTCAGGCTCCGCTCCGGCGCGGCCAGCGCCCTCTTGTAATGATCGAAAGGTTTCCCCTCCGATGGACGGCCCAGTTTTCGCAGCAAGGACTTGGCGCTGTCGTTCAGGACTTCCGCCGCCAGCAGGAAGCGTTCTCCCCGCAGGCTGCGGCTTAGAGTGCGGATATCGTCTGCCGCCAGAGTTACCCCGAACATTTGGCGGGCGGCCTCCGGCAGCTTGTGGGCCTCGTCCACAATGAGGGCGCAGGCATCCGGGAGTATGGGCCTGTGTCCGCTGCCCCGGTGGATGGCATCCGCCAGCAGCAGGTTGTGGTTGCAGATCTGGAAGAGATACTGCCCAGAATCGCACTTCTCCAAAAAAGAACGATACCGGCAGGTCTCCTGCGAACAGTCGCAGATTTGAGGGACACAGATATGCTCCCGGTCATAGCCGCTGAGATGGGCGATTTCATCCATGTCCAGTTCATTCCGCAGCGCAAGCAGGGCATTTCCGGCCCTCCAGTTTTTCTTTCTGAGATCCAACTGATCCAGCCGCCGTTCCAGACGGTCATCGCAGACATAATGGGACTTCCCCTTGCGGATCACTGTCCGGAGGGGCTGTGTGATCATGCCGTCTTCTGTCAGCAGATTGGATAGCAGGGGGAGGTATTCGTCCCGCGCCGCGGTCTGGAGGGCGATGCTGGAGGTAGAGATTAAAATGGGCCGGACGGGGAGCCCGCTGGCGGCGCGGAAGCGGTAGTACACTATCCCAGCCACCAAATAGGCGTAGGTCTTGCCGATCCCCGTCCCAGCGTCACACAGGGCGATGCCGCCCTCCAACATGGCGTCTAGCATCCGATGGCAGAGCGCCAACTGCTCAGGGCGCTCTGCCATGTTCCGAGTGGGGAGTAAGTCCTTGAATATGTGGTCTATCTCATTATGGGGGTTGTGCCTATTATCGTTGGTATTCATCCTAAAATTCCCCTTTGTCGGTTCGTTTTTTGTACTCATCGTATTCTCAGCTCGACCCCCGATGAGGTATAGGGAACAGTAACGGATAAGGCTTGGCGGACCTTCACGGACACATTCCAGGGGTCTCTACTGCTTTCAACCCATTGGGATGACGGGCTGCCTTGTCTTGGCTGCCCCGCACAGGCTTTATCGCGGCCTGGAGGGAGCGACTGCCCCCTCCAGGTCATGGCGCGCACTGTGCGTCTGTCCGTGTGGTCATCCGTACTGCTGGTATGAAATTTTCAAGGTGCAGGAGGCTTGTTTGCCTTGGTTTTATTATAAATGGCGCGGCATCCGTTGGATAGAGAACGATGGACACATCCCCGTGACCATTGGACACACCTACCGTCTTAGAGATGGGCCTGGAGCATTGTCAGCCTGTCGATCAACTCGGCAATTTCCTTTTTCAACTGCACCTTGCGCCCATGCTCCAGTGCATTATTCCGCTCCATGCCAAGGATGAGCGAATCTATGGGCACATGGAAAAATTCAGAAAGCTGTATGAACAAATCTACCGAACAGCCTTTTGTCCCGGATTCGATCCGGCTCAAATGACTCCGATCCATATTCAGCGTTTTGGCCAGTTGGTTCTGGGTGTACCCGTTTTGGATACGCAGGTTCTGTATGTACGCGCCGCTGCGCTTCATGTCATAGTTCATTTGTGATGTCTCCAATCTCAAATTTTTAGGGTGCGGAATTTGAAATCGGAGATCATGGATATTGGGCTATGTATGGTAGCCAATGGCTGAGATACCTGGTCACAAAGTGACTATTTGAAATACTGAAGATTTTCCTGTGCGCTTCCAGACGAAAAATCAGGTTTTTCGACATTTTTTATGAGATACTTTAATTTCAGATGAAATTAGATAAATTTCGCAGGCGTATCTCAAAAAAATCGGCTGCTTTCGACTGGATTCCCAAAAATACAACAGAGAATATAGTCGAAAAAAGTCGAAATAAAAAAGGGGCGCGAACAACCGTAAGGCTGTTCGCGCTTTTATAAAAAATTGGAGCGGCGGCTTATATACGTCACCCCAGTTTATGCCAGTATAGATTATCTCAAAAGGGCTGTCTCAATAGGTTCCCATCCCCAGCAAAAATAAAAAGGCATCGAGGGTGTTGTCTCCCTCGATGCCTTAATTGCATGTTACTCACGTTTCAAAAGAATTGCGAAAGTATAAATAAAATTGGACCCGCTGTACGTTCTGAACGATATTTTGAAATTGCTAATTCTCTCCTTTTGCTTCTTCTACCTTTGCTTTGATGAAATTGATGCTGTTGATATATCCTTTGAGCAACAATCCAGCCCCAATTAGGAATGGCGCATCAACTTTTTTATTTCTGTTTTACTTGTAAATCGAATTCATTTCTGCAACATACAGTTCTTCAACCACGATCTCCCCATCTGCTTCCAAAGAGAGCCCCTGCGATTCAAAAGCGCTGTAGGAACGCATACTGATGGATTTGCTGTCGTTAAAGAAACCTTCCACCAGCGAACGGTCGATATATACCTCTATTGTCATCTTTCCGTCTCTGACCTCCAGCGGACCTGAGACGAAAGGCTTTTTCGCCTCCTTGGTTTTGTTGGGATTTTTCCCGCTGATCGTCCCTTCCTGCGCGTTGTAGATAAATGCGGTCAGGTCCCTGTCACCGTTGCTTTTTACATTCAGCGTGATCTCGTTGGAATCTCCCATATCCACAGCAGCCCGAAGATACAACAGGTCTCCAGAGACCTCTGAGAGCATTTGGTTGGCCTGCTCCAACGTCAGGCCGGTACCCTCAGTCAACACCGCGCCCTCCAGTTCATGCAGCGCATCGGCGGGACTCATCATCACATCTGTCCCCTCGTCGTTTAGCCATATCTTCCGGGGCAGCCCTACACAGTGGGCCCACCCGGCTGCGCCTTCCTCCGCGCCTCCGCGCTGGTCCTGCATGATGCTGAACAGATAAACGTCCCCGCTCACTGGATCGACAAGGGCACTGGGGCCCGTGAATACGTTGCTGCCATAGTCCAGCAGGGCCGGACCATCTATAAATCGCTCGTCAGGGATGAATTTTCCGGTTTCCCTGTCAAAGTCCCCCACAAAATAATAAACCTTGTTATCCGCCATACTGGCGGGAGCTGGAGAGATGGAAAAGAAATACTTCGTGATCGTTCCCGCCTCGTTTGTCAGCGGAATAAGAATGGGCAGCTCCCAGCTGGTGCCGTAGGTCATGGACTGGTCCGGCCAGTCATAGACAGGGCCGCGATAGACCCAGTCCATGTCGATGACTCCATCCCCCTTGACCTCCAGGGGCCTGGTCTCATACAGCAGCGCACTGCCGCCGGGGCTGGTTTCACTGCCGCTGCAGATGAGCATGTACCAGGTATCGTCCTCCTTCCAGATATGACTGTCCCGAAACTCTCCGGGGCGGCCTTGGCCGGAGATCTGGGCAATGGCCAGGTCTCCGCACACCACCCAGTCGATCAGCTCCGGGTCGCTCAGGTCGGCAGGATAGGCCGCGCCTATGTTCTGGTTGGAAATCAGCCCGTCTTCAGCAAAGCTGTCGTTGCCCGCCGTGAAGAACAGGACAGGCACACCGTTTACATCCAGCGCCGCGCCGCCGGACCACACGCCATCCGGTACAACGGTATTTTCCATGGGCGTGATGGCCTCCTTCACCGGACGCCAAGATACCATATCCTCACTGACCAGATGGCCCCAGGAGATGTTTCGCCAGTAGGTCCCCACCATATTTTGCTGGAAAAACAGGTGGTACATGCCGTTGTAATACACCGGCGCGTGGGGCTCGTTCATCCAGTGCTGGTAGGGGCCGCCGTGAAACTGGGTTTTATAGATGTCTTCAGTGAGAATATTTTGCAGTCCGATGTCCTCATAGGCGATTTCCGGAGTCTGGAAGGCTGCCTGCGCCGTGATCGTATCTTTGTCGAGAGCTTTACCGTAAATCTTCAGCTCGTCCATGTATCCGCTGAACATCTGGTAGCTTCCGGCGGCAATGGATTCGCCGTGGGCGTTTTTGCCTATCAGCAGTTTTTCCTTCTCAGCGGGAGCAATGGCGGCACCCGTATCAATAGACCGTTCCCCCGCCAGTTCTCCGTTGAGATACAGCGACATGTCTCCGGACTTCCCGTTAAATACGGCGGCCACATGGTTCCACTCATACTTATGAAGATCCTCGCCGTCCGCCCAGAGCGTCAGCCACTCCTCTCCGGTCCCCACCTGAAAGCATAGCCGCCCATACCGCTGATAGCCCAGGAGGAACCCCTGCTTTTTTTCCTTGTTGTACTGTCCCGCGATGGCAGTCAGATGCTCGGTTCCGTTGGCGGCGGCATTGGGATCGTCCCATTCAAAGGCGCGAGGCGCCGCCCACACGCTGATGGTGAGGGCTTCCCCCTGTATCAACAGCTCTTCCGGTTCATATCCGATATAGTTGGAGCAGCCGTCAAACAACAGGCATCCACCGGACACGCCTTGGCTCCGCCACTCCGGGGACCGGGCGTCCATATAGGCGGCATTGGTGAAGAGATATTTTACCTCGGCGGGCTGGGCCTGCCCCGCGCCGTCCAACACCTGATTGCCAGATCCTTCGTCAAAATTGAGACTTAGCAACAGCTTCTCCGGACTCCCGCTTTCTTTGCCGGAGCAGGCGGTGCAGACCAGCGCCAGCAGGAGGGAGAGAACAGGTATGACCTTTTGGAGAAATTCTTTTTTCATGTGTATCTACTCCATTTGATTTTCAATTATAGCAACGCTTCCACCTGCTCCTGCTCTGGCATGGAGCGGATGGCTCCTTTCCTGGTGGTCACCAGATAAGCCGCCGTGTTGGCAAAGCGCAGCATGGCAGTCAAGTCCTCTTCCGCCAATCCATCCAACCCATGCTCCAGCACGAAGTTGAGAACGCAGGCGCAGAAGGTATCCCCGGCCCCGGTGGTTTCGATCGTCCCGCCCAACTTGCAGGCAGGGACGAACACCCGCTTATCCTCATAATAAGAGCAGCTTCCCTCCGGCCCCGCCGTCACGTTGAACAAGCGAATGTTGGGGTACTGCCGCCGCAGGGCGGCCGCGCCCTTATCAAGATCCGTCTCCCCGGTCATAAACTCCAGCTCATTGTCCGCGATCTTCAAAATATCGCACTGGGACAGACCATAGGCGATCTGCTCCCTGGCCTCCTCCAGGCTTTCCCACAGCGGGGGCCGGAGATTGGGGTCGAAGGAAACAAGGGCGCCGCCCATCCTGGCACAGCCGACAGCATGGCGGGTGGCCCGCCTTACGCCCTCATGGGTCATGGACAGCGTGCCAAAATGGAAAATACGGCTCCCGCCAATTACTTCCCCCGGCACCTCCGCCTCGGTGAGCATCATGTCCGCGCCGGGGTTGCGGAAGAAGGAGAAGTCCCTGTCGCCGTTGGGCAGCTTCTTGACAAAAGCCAGGGTAGTCCGCGCGTTCCGGTCCGTTACCAGATAATCCCCGCAAATCCCGGCTTCCTCTACCACGGCGCGAAGCTGCTGGCCAAACATATCGTCCCCCACTTTGCCTGCAAAAGCGCAGCTCCGCCCCAACTTTCTCAGCATCGCCAGCACGTTGCAAGGCGCGCCGCCGGGGTTGGCCTCGAAGAGGGGATTGTCCTGACGGCTGAAGCCGTTTTCCGTAAAATCGATCAGCAGTTCCCCCAGAGCAACCACGTCAAAGGTCTTCTCCACCATGGCTCACGCCTCCTCATCAAACACCAGATCGTATTTCTCTACATCCATCAACACCGAACCGCCGGCCTCAAAGCTGATGGCGTCCGCCTCCTGGCGGGTGTAAATCACCGCGCTGGCCGCCTGCTCGCCATCGTTGACAAAGACCTCCAGGCTGAAGCGGTCCAGCACCAGACGCAGCTTGATCTCTCCGCCCCTGGGACGAACAAAAAAGCTGCGGGTATGGACAATGTCGTGGGGCAGGCCGCTGCGGGTCCGGTCGATCTTGACGGTCCCCTGGTCGGGGCGGTAACGGATGATCGTCTCATGCTCCCCGTCCTTGGCCACCCGGATGCGGAACCAGCGGTAGGAATCCTTCCCAATGGGCCGGACGGTAACAGTCATGTCCAGCATCCTTCCTTGAACGCTGGGCAGGTTGACCTCACCGCTGACAGGGATGTTGTGGTGCATGACGCGCGGGCCGCGATAGTTCTCCAGCTCCCGCGCGGGTGTCTGATACAGCCGCCCGTCTTTCACGGACAGCTCGCGGGGCAAGGTCATCTGCCCAAACCAGCGGCAGTGATCGGGCTTAGCCCCCACAGTAGACCAGTTCTGCATCCAGGCAATCATAACGCGCCGCCCGTCCTCTGTAAGCAGCGTCTGGGGGGCGTAGAAGTCCAGACCGTAATCAATAGCCTGCACGAACTGCCGGACAAACCCTTTCCCGTCAGGGTCGTATTCTCCGATGAGGCACACCGTGCCATTGCCCGCATGGAACTCCAGCCCCACGGGCTGCATCTCCTGGGGGCTGGTGAGCAGGACCTGCTTCCCGTCCAGCGGGAAGAAATCCGGGCACTCCCACATTTTCCCGTACTGGTTATGGCAGGCATCCAGGGTACGGACGAACGCCCACTTCCGGCCGTCCCCGCTGCTGTAGAGCAGGATGGCCCCGCTGCCATCTGCGGCGCGGTTGCCGATGACGGCGTAATACGTCCCATCTGCCTCCCGCCAGACCTTGGGGTCCCGGAAGTCCACCGCGCTGCCGCCCTCCGGCAGATCCTTGCCGGTCAGGACCGGGTTCAGCTCGCATTTGTCGTAATCCACGCCGTCTCCAATGGCGACGCACTGGGTCTGGATATCCCGGATAAATCCATCGGCATCGTGCCCCCGCTGAACGCCGGTATACATGAGCATCTGCCGCCCATCGGGCATCTCCACCGCGCCGCCGGAGAAGCATCCCGCCGCGTCGTAGCCGCAGTCAGGAGCCAGGGCGGCGGGCAGACGCTCCCACCGGATCAGGTCCCGGCTCTTTATGTGTCCCCAGTGCATCGGTCCCCACTCGTTTGAGTAGGGGTGGTACTGGTAAAACAGATGGTACTCCCCCTTATAGATGGAGAATCCGTTGGGGTCGTTCATCCAGCCGATGGTGGGGGTAACGTGGAAGGCGGGCCGTTCCCCGGCGGGGATGTGGGGGCCGTACTGGGCCTCAAAATCACGGGCTTTCTGAAGGGCTTCGCTTATCATATCGTTATCCTCCTGAAATGAAAATGATATATGGAGTATTGTTCTATTCAGGCGGGCTTCTGCCCGGAGTTGACGAATTCATTGCAATTCCGGCTTTTCTGTGCTATAATCACCAGCCGGAGGTGATGTATACAATGGAATTGACCGACATTTTTCTGCTCTACAACGCTCATCCGCCGCTGGACTATGAAATCAAGGACACCAGCCACGGCGCATCGGACTTCCGGCAGGCAATCATTGTGGACTGGGGCGCGGAAAAGCGAGTGATCAAAATCACCTGCAACGCCTTCACCACCGCCCATCGGGTTGAGGGCTGGCGGCAGACAATAGAAGCATACCGCGCACTGGGTTATTATTGTCCCCGCATAGTTCCCAGCCGGACTGGAAGCATCTCCGAGACGTTGGAGTACAACGGGCGGCAGTGCGTAGTGTTCGCAGAGGAGTTTTCCATCTATCAGACGGCGGAACAATTCGGTCGGGAGCGCACCAGGAAGAACGGCCGGTATATCTTCCACGACGACGCCATCCGTATGACCGCCAGAGCGGCTGCTGCCCGCCTGGACTGCGCGGACTATCCTTCGGCGTGGTGTATCCTGGAGTGCTTTGACCCCTCTGAACCCGATGACGAGGTGATGGAATGCGCTCTGGGTTTCAAGAAGATCATGGACGAAGAAGTTTCCCGCTATCAGGAGCGTTTTCAAAGGATATGGGATACGTTCCTGGAAAACAAGGAGCGGTTGTCCCCCGTCTATCGCGATCTGCCCACCTCCGTATTTCAAGCGGACCCGAACGATTCCAATATTTTATTGGATCGTGACCTGCGGTTTATGGGCGTGCTGGATTTCAATATCAGCGGGCGGGAAACCGTGCTGAATATGCTGTTCCGGGATGCGTTTATTAACTTCGATGAAGAAATCCCGGAGGAAGCGGAAAACAACAGGTTCTATGTGGAAGGGATCAGCGAAAGGAACTTTGCGATTTTCACTGAAAACCTTCTGCTGGCAAAGGAAATCTACCCCTTCACGCAAGCGGAAATCGAGGCTGCGCCGATGCTCTACCGGTATCTGCGCCCCTTCTGGTGGTACACCCTCCACGCTCTGGCAAGGGACAAGGGGGATCTGTCCAAGGTAGACCGCATCCTTTCCTGGATCGAGAATGAGCAGACCCGCGAGATTGATTTTCAAAGGATTCTGGCATAAGGAAATACATCTCTTTTTACGAAAAGGGGCGGCGGGTCGCCGCCCCTTTTCGCAAAAGAGAAATGAGGAAGGTTGGTAATATCTGAATTACTCAGCAGCGGCGTACCGGTCGTAGGCGTTCTTGTAGACTTCCAAGATCTGCTCCATACCGTAGGTATCGACCAGGTCCTGCTTGTAGGCTTCCCACTCGGCGTCGCTGGGGCCGCCGTCCCGGAACCAGAGGGCTTCCTGCTCCTTGACGTGGTTCTCAAAGTCGGGCCTGTAAAGATCCAAATCGTCCAGCTCGCTCTGGGTGAACACGCAGTCCACGGGATAGAAGGTGAAATCATCCACATACTTGAACCAGAAATTCTGGAGATCGTCCAGACGCTGGAGGGCGCGGTCCTCCATGTGGAAGACGTTGGTGTAGTACTCAGAGAGGATCAGCTTGGGGCCCTGGACCTCGCTGGCGGCTTTCAGCTCACCGGCGGACTTTCCAAACTTCTCACGGGCCTCCTCGTCGGTTATGGAGACGTACATGCCCTGGGCATCCTTCTCCTCATCGAAGTACACGCCGATAGGACCGTACTGGAGCTGCATGACATTCTCGCCGGTATACCACTGGTCGTAGAACTTTAGCAGGTTGGCAGGACTTTCGCAGGCCTTGGTAATAGACAGCATCCCGGAGTTGACGGCGGAACCGGCGGACTTGATGGTCACAGTGCAGGTACCGTCGGGACCCTTCAGCGGAGGCAGGTAGACGTAATCGGCGGCGTGATCGGCCATCAGCTCGTTGATCTCCCACCAGGTCGCCACGCCCACGTAGCCCTGGGCGCACTTGGCAAGGTACTGTTTGTCATCCTGGCTGAAAACCTCGATATCGATAAGGCCGTCGGCGTACCAGTCATGGTAGTAGGTGATGGCCTCGCGGTAACCGTCGCTGACGCAGTCGA
>OFFZ01001078.1_pt1 | contig 15528 bp, 17 predicted proteins | sample 1521631 | NCBI WGS metagenome assembly OFFZ01 (sample SAMEA3504102, study PRJEB24116) | mouse gut metagenome | biome: mouse gut; feature: mouse-associated habitat; material: faeces | place: Denmark | collected 2011 | reverse complement strand
CGTCCGCCCCGAAGCCGAGCCCCCAGCTTCCGGACGCCGCGGTCTCCACGTACTGCTGCCCGCCGTAGGTAACGACAGTCACGCTTCTTTGTACCTCGTCTCCGTCGTTTTCCCGGTAGCCCAGCGTCCCGTCATTGCCTGATACATCGTTTTGGTTTCCTCTTTCTCTTTCCGCTTCCTCTCCGGGCAGAAGCTTTTTCCCGAAAAACAACACCAGTACCAGTATTGCTGCCCAGAAAACCGTTTTCACCAGTTTTTGCGTGTTTATCTTTCTCTGTTTCTTTTCCATACATTACCCCGCTTACATAAAAAATATCTCTTTCTATATGATTATGTAAGCAGAGTACGTCCTATCACAAAGCGGGCAGGCCCGCACATGAGATTTGTTTCGCAGACCCGCGCTTTCCTCTTCAGCTTCTCTTAACAGGCAGGCCCGCTTTCGGAATCTGCTTCGCAGGCCCGCATTTTCCTCTATTGCTTCCTTTAACGCTCAGGCCCGCTTTCGGGATCTGCCTCCCAGACTTATCGTTTTCCCCTACCGCCTTGCAGAAATCGTATACGAAGCGGTAAATTCCTCCTCCGGCTCCAGTGCATTTCCCCGGCGTCTCTCCTGCAGTTCTCCCTCAAAATCCGCGTCGTCGCATCTGCCGCACCAGGGTTCGATGCACAAAAACGGCGCTTCCTTTTTGATCGGCGTCCAGATCCCGACGATCGGCATATGGAAATCTACCCGCAGGTATTCCTTCCCCTCCGGATCATAAAGAGAAACTTCATCTGTCTGCCCGTCCTCCAAAACGATCGTATCCGTATCAAATAGCTCCGGCGTCACAGGCAGATAACCGTCTTCCAGCCCAAACTCCAGTGTTTCCTCCGTCACAAGGCCGCCGTCTCCTATTACGGCGGAGATAATCTCCTGCAGAGGCTTTCCGTCTTTCATGAACCGGAGCATATAATTGCTCTGACTTCCCTTTCCTTCCATCGGACAGTTGAAAGCAGGATGCCCTCCGATGGAAAAATACAGCGTTTTATCACCGGTGTTCCTTACACGCCAGCCCACAAGCAGTTCTTCTTCCCTCAGTTCATAGGAAAGTTCCAGCAAAAACCGGAACGGGTATTTTTCCATTGTCTCTGCCGTCTCGCAAAGCCGCATTACCAGCGTGTTCTCCGTCTGGGAAACAGACGTAAACTCCATATCCCGTGCAAACCCGTGCTGCCCCATCTCATAGCTCTTTCCCTGATAGCGGTACTGTTTTCCCTTCAGGCTTCCCACAAAAGGAAACAGGATCGGCGCGGTCCTGCCCCAGTATGCCGGATCGGCGCTCCACATGTACTCCCTGCCCTCCCTTTTCAGGGATATCAGTTCCGCCCCTTTTGAACAGATCTTTGCTTCCATTTTTCCGTTTTTCAAACAAAATTCCATATCTTCTGCCCCCTTCAGACCTGATACGCTTTACGGCGCACACCTGCCCCGCTCCGCTGTAATGTAAACATTCGTGAATAATATATCCAGTATAGCACAAAATTTTTCTATATACTATTGCAATAGCAGTTTTCTTATGATATCATCATGTAGTAATGAAAACTAGATGATAAAGTTCTTTTCAAGAAGAGAAATGGAGAAAATAAATGCGTTATAAGATTGTGGTTGACAGTTGTTGTGAACTTCCTGACGAATATAAAAACGATCCCCGTTTTGAGCGTATCCCGTTGACTCTTGAGGTCGGCGAACATCAGATTCTGGATGACGAGACTTTTGACCAGCGGGATTTTCTGGATAAAGTTGCCGCTTATCCGAAATGTCCGAAATCCGCCTGTCCCTCTCCGGAACGTTATAAAAAAGCCTACGCTTCTGACGCGGAGCATATTTACTGCGTCACTTTATCCTCCCACTTAAGCGGCAGTTACAGCAGCGCCGTGCTGGGAAAGAATCTCTATGAAGAAGAATTCGGCGGGAAAGATATCTATATCTGCGATTCCGAGTCCGCCAGCATCGGTGAAACCCAGCTCGCCATGAAAATCATGGAATGGGAGGAAGAAGGCCGGATGAGTTTTTCTCAGATCGTGAAAAAACTGGAGGCTTTCCGCAGCGCCATGAGCACCTACTTTGTATTGGATAATCTGGATACCCTGCGCAAGAACGGCAGGCTTACCGGCGTCAAGGCGCTGATTGCCTCCACCCTCAATATCAAACCCGTGATGGGTGCTGACAGAGGTGTCATTATTCAGAAAGGCCAGGCTGTCGGCATCAAAAAAGCCCTCACCAAAATGGCTGACATCATTGTCAGTGAAGGCAGAAATCTGGAGACAAAGGTTCTTTATATCTCCCACTGCAACTGCTCTGCCAGGGCGAACCTGATGAAAGAGCTGCTGCTTGCACGGGCGAAATTTAAAAATGTGAAGATCCTCGATACAGCCGGCGTCAGTTCCATGTACGCCAACGAGGGCGGCGTTATTATTGCGATCTGATCATTTTTACAGCACAATAAACTGCACCGGTCCCTTCCAGATAAAGAGGACCAGCAGGATATGTATCGCCAGCATAACCGGGATGCCATATACAAAATACCAGTGCCTTGTCTTATGGCGGAACAGATGCATTCCGATCATAGAGCCGACCGCGCCGCCCAGTCCGGCGATCAGCAGAAGCGTTGCCTCCGGAATCCTCCAGGCACGCTTTTTTGCTTTCCATTTATCCAGTCCCATAAACAAAAATCCAAGAAGATTCATCGTGGCCAGATAATATATAATAACCTGAAATACCGTCATATCCGTTTTCTCCTTTGTACCGCCGGCGCAGGATCTGCTTCCTGTTTTTCCCCGGCTTCCTCCACCGGATCTGTCACTGCACCGCATTTTCATAATCTTTAAAGCAGATATTTATGTCCACTGCCGCCGGAATGCCCGCTACCTTTCCTTTTTCGGAATACTGCAGCATCTTGTATTCATAGGGATAGTAGATCGGCAGCGTATAGCCTGCAAACCATTTATCATATTGTTCCAGCGAAGCCAGATCCACCATCAGCAGGAAAGACTTCATATTGCCGTACAGCGCAGGCTCATATCCCGCTTCCCTGATCCGCTCCAGAAATACTTTCGCGTTGTTTGTCCGCTCTTCCACCGTCAACCCGTTGGTACGACAGCTTTCCTTTTTGACATCTTCGATATCCAGATAGACCGGATAAGTCAATTCATATCCCTGCAGCATCCCGATCACAAAGTCCGCCTCTTCTAAAGCTTCCGCCTCATTGACCGCCTGCGTAAAGAAATATACACCCACAGGAATTCCGTTTGCAATAGCGCCTTCCATATTCTGACGGAAAAATTCATCTTCCAGAATGCCCCCCTCGCTGTAGCCGCGGATACCCACACGGATGATGGCATAGTCTATCCCGTCATTTTTGACCGCCTCCCAGTCTATCTCCCCCTGATATTTGGAGACATCGATCCCTTTTCTGGTCAGCACCTCCCCGTCCTCCTGATAGGATACCATTCCGTTTTCTTCCGCGATAAAATTCTCGTCTATATATGTATTCATCGCCAGATCCTCCTGCAGCGGCAGGAAATAATACTGGCCGGAGTCCAGCATCACCACATGCTCCGGATACAGATCCCGCAGGATCGTCATCGTCCCGTCACCGTTTTCCAGCCTGCTCTGCAGGATCTGCAGAAGCTCCGAATCCGCATTATCGATCGCATTGGTGACCGCTGCGGTCACCATGGAATCCACCTCTTCCTGGGTATAGACTATCCCGCCGGAAACCGCCTCTACCGCCTCTTCGTCTTCTCCCTTTTGATCCTCCGCCGTTTCTTCGGCAAACACTTCCAATTCACTGCTCTGTTTTTTATAATAAAGACATATGACAATGCTTGTTATGATCGTTGTAAATGTTATGATAACCGAAAGGCTGGTGATGACCTCCAGTATGCGTACCCGCTTCTGCAGCCTGCTTTTTGTGCTTTTCTGTTTTACTTTTTCTTTGCTATCCATAGGTATCCTTACCGTGTTTTCTTTATAAATATACGTCTGTCTTTACGATACCATTCCTTTTCTTTTACCGCAATAGATTTCACAAAAACTTAACTTTTGTATCATAGGGGAAATGCTGGAATTTTTTTAATCCGCCGTATGCCCTGCAGACAGCCCCGTACCGATCCAGCGCCATGAGAAGGAAACGCATCCTTCCCATGGCAGCCGGCTACTTTTTCATCTTCGGCTGGAAGATCAGGCTGGCAAGGTAACCAAAGATCAGAGCCGCACCGGTCCCCACGGCAGCTGCTTTGAAGCCGCCCATAAACAGACCGATGAATCCGTTTTCATCTACGGCTTCCCTAACGCCCTTCATCAAATTATGGCCAAAGCCCATCAGAGGGACCGTGACGCCCGCTCCGGCAAATTCCGCCAAAGGCTCATAAAGGCCGATAAAGCTTAGTACGGCACCGATACATACGAGCAGCACCATGATCCGCCCCGGCAGCATTTTTGTTCTTTCTAATAATATCTGCGCCAGCGCACAGATCAGTCCGCCGACCCAAAACGCATGAAAATAATCCATAAAAAACCTCCACATACCTTTGGGTCTAGTATGTGGAAGATTCCCTTTTTTATACCGTTTATTTTTATGCCGGAAACCGTGAAAAAGCATGCGTTCCCCGGATGGCTTTGTCAAGTAGGACGAACTTTCCTATATGAGAACAAACTCTGCCTATCGTATTTTACAAAGCTCCTCTGCTATATCCCGAATCCGCTTTTTTTCACAGTCCAATATGATATCCGCATATTTTTCATAGAGAGGCACCCTCTCCAGATACAGATCCTCCAACGTCTGCCCTTCCCGCAGGGTCACGCCCCGCTCGTTCAAATCCCCGAGCCGCTCCTTAATCGTACCGCAGGACAGCTTTAAATAAACGATCGTACCGATCTCCTTAAAATGCGCCATCGCGGCGGGACCGTATATTACGCTGCCTCCGGTGGCTATGACCGTGCGTTTCGCCCAAATGGAGGCATTCACCTTTTCTTCGATCTTCCAGAAGCCCTCCGTTCCGTATTCCGCAATCAGTTCATGCAGCAGGGCGTCATATTTTTCCTGTATCAGAAGGTCACTGTCCAGAAAACGGCATCCTCTTTTTTTGGCAAGAACAACGCCCACGGTACTTTTTCCCGCCCCCGGCATGCCGATCAGTATGATATTATTTTTTTCTGCCATTATTTTTCCCGTTTCTTTTCCTGAAATGTATGAATGCTCCGCTTAAATTACGCCGATCACCTCCACCTCGCAGAGCACATCTCTGGGAAGCTGCTTTACCGCCACACAGCTTCTTGCCGGTTTTCCGGTAAAGTATCTTTCATAAACCGTGTTAAAGGCTCCAAAATCTGCCATATCCGCCAGAAAACAGGTTGTTTTCACCACATTTTCATAGGTGGTGCCGGCTTCCTTTAATATTTCTCCGATATTTTTCATCACAAGTTCCGCCTGCTCCGTGATCGTTTCTCCCTCGATCGCTCCTGTCGCGGGATTGATCGGGATCTGCCCCGATGCAAACAGAAATCCGTTCGCAATAATACCCTGGGAATAGGGGCCGATCGCTGCCGGCGCCTTGTCTGTCGTTATTTTTCTTATCATTGTAATATCCTCCTGTTATTCTTATCCGCAGGAGCACTGCCTCTGACAAAACCGCCGCACTGCTCCTGCTTATTCTTTTACTCCTCAAATTCCGCCGTCACATAATATCCCGCCGGGCGCTCTTCCACGCCGGTCACAACCCCCTCTCTCGCCAGCATACGCTCTGAAAAGGGAAAGTTGCCGGACATTGCCAGCGACGGATCTATCGTATAATAATAGTTGCTTGGAAGCACCCCTTCCGTTACGGTGATCTTATCCCCTTCTTTCAGCAGGCCCGGGCGCTCCATCTTAAATTCCATTTTTCTCACATTTCCGTCCTCAACCAATGACTGCGCGCCTCTTAAGCGATTTTAATCCAGCCTCTCCGGCGATGCGCTTCATATGCCTCCTTATGCCGCCTGCATGCTTCGCGGACGGCTTTCGTTAAAAAATCCCTGCAGCTTTGGCCGCAGGGATATGCCTTCTTTATTTTCCGGAGCCGCCGGGGTTACGGAACCGCCTGAAACCCTAAAGCTGCCAGGGTAACCGGGTCTGTCGGAATCCCCATAGCCGCCCATGCTGCCAGTGTTGCCTGATCTACCGGTATCAGCTGGGGTGCGGGCTTATATGCATCAAAGCATCCGTGTCCGCCGTAAACAAGGCAGTACACACTGTAAGTGCCGAAATAATTCGTGCGGAACGTGATCGTCTTCGGGTCTGCATCCAGATCTGTCAGGTAGGATACCGTTCCGTCCGCATTCAGTCTGAGCACCGCAAAATCCCTCGTATTGTCTCTGAGCGACTTGGGAATCTCCATCACAAAATCCATCTCCTGAATAGTGCTTTCCTTCGGCTTATAAACGCCCCCTTCATATAAGAAAAGATTCATTGTAAAACTGGGGCCCATCTGCGCGCCCACTGCCCATCTGGCACTGTCCAGTGCGGACTTCGCAAGCTGCCCGTATTCTCTGTTGTTCCCGACATACACATGCGTAGCCGCATCCGCGTACTGACTGATATTTGCTCCGGTTTCCACATCAAACACGTTCATCGGTGTGATAGGTACCAGTGCTGCCAGATCCGTTGCATGAAAATCCGTCACCACAGAGGGCCAGATGACCTCTCCCGATGTCGTCGTCACTCTGTTGGTAAGCTCTTCCGGTGTATTTCCGTCAATCCAGGCGTTCTTTGCGCAAGCTGCCAAAGGCGTCCCCACCATCACTGCCGCTGCCAGAACAAGCGCTGTCATTTTTTTCCATATTCTCATGGTTGTCCTCCTATTCCAGTCCTGCTTGATCGTTAAAATTGTTGCTACTTTCATCATACGCACGGCTGAAATTTGTGTCAACTCTTTTTTGCTGGCAAAACATGCAAAACCTTAAAATTTAAGGAAATTTTAATCTTCTTCTCATACAACTTTCCTATTTCTGCATCCGGATCGTTTCAATCAGGTTCTGATCTTTCAGCGCGTGCAGCGACACCCGGACAGTCCCCCACACCAGCGCAAACGCCGCAGCCATTACCCCGAAAATCGTTCCCCAGGGCATCCGGAACTCAAAGGGCAGTATCCTCTGCACACAATATTTCATAAGTCCCACGATGATCATACCGGCAGGCAATCCTGTCACAAGCGCTCTGCCCGCACAGAAAACACTTTCCAGATTCAGCATCTTTTGCAGGGATTTTGATGTCATGCCGACACTCTGCAGCACCGCGAATTCTCTCGCCCGCATTCTGACATGGAACATCTCTGTACTCATAACGTTAAGAATACCGATCAATCCCAGCAAAAAGACAAAACCGTACAGGAAAAAGAAAGCGATCACAATGGCAATATTCATGATCTTTACAAAATCCTGCGCTCCGAACACCCTGCATACGAATCCCGCCTCGCCATAGTTTAAGCCTCCCTGCGGAAAATATTTTTCCAGAACCTCTTTCGCATATGCCATATAGCCGTTTTCATCCTCCGGAGACGACATCCAGTTGTACCCTCTCACCTCCGCATAGGGAAGGACCAGGCGCACCGGCCTGATATTGGGATAGATCAGTTCCGCGGGTATCTCCTCACCCTCCAGAATGCCGCCGATCCGAACAGCCTCCGTACTGCCGTCCCCTTTCTCAAGCCGCAGGGAAAATATCGGTCCAGACAGCGGAACGATATTTTTTTCTTTTCCGTTGTCGTTATATCTGTAGTCATTGAGCAATACCGCATCGCCATACTCAGCCCCTGCCTTACGACAGATCTCTTTATAGTGTTCCTCATCAATAATGATGATCTCCACTTCCAACTCGTATTCCGTCCGGTTATGCCCTGATCCCTGCTGTGACTGCCCCTGCGCCGGTTCCTGCTCTGATCCTTTCTGCTTCGACTCCTGTTCCGCTCCTTCCTGTCCCGGCTCGTCCCGCATCGGTTCCTGTTCTTTTCCCTGCATCTCCAGCGCTTCTTGCAGTTCCGCCGTGATCTCCTGTTCTCCCAGAACCGTCACATAAGTAAAATAGTCCTGTCCGCAGCCAAAAACCTCAGTTCCTTCATATGCCTCCAGCTTCTTTGTAATTTCCTCCGCCAGTTTATTATCTATAGTCTGCACATAATAGCCTTCCCTGCGTCCCGTTTCCGGATTGATCCTGTTCTCATAATTTGACGTATAATCCGCCACCACGGTATACCCGCTATCATCGGAAATATAATCCGATATGCCGTCCGCTATCTCTTTCAGCCCGCTCATTGTGACAAACAAAATGATACTGAAAGAAAGCGCCGTCACTGCGGATCTCATCCGTTTATCACCGGATATCGTATTTCTGCGTGCCAGTTGATATTCGACTGCTTTTTTTCCATCGATTTTACGCTTCCCGCGCCTGTATTTTGCCGTACTGCCCTCCCCGCCGCTGCGGATACACTCCAGGGCTGAAATCTTCATTGCCTTCCCCGCAGGGAGCAGGGCTGAAAAAACAACCGTACCGGCAGATATGACAACGGATATGATCAGTGCCGCCCCGGAAAAAGTAAAGGAAAGATCAAAAGTAACCTGCATCATCATAGCACGCACCAGCACATTCAGCTCATCCATATAACCGTTTGCCACCCTGATTCCCAGAAAACTCAGTACATATCCCAGCGCCACACCGGGCGGCACTGCCAGCACAGACAGGAAAAAGCTTTCATACATGATCGTTTTACAGATCTGTTCCTTCGTTGCCCCCGCACATTTTAATACACCGAACTCCGCCACCCGCTCGCCCGCGCTCATGCGGAACACGTTAGAGATCACAAGGATCGACATGGCAATGATCAGCAGGCCCAGAACGACGGCAGGCACGATCAGCAGCACGGCATAGGCGCCGCCGTACACACCATAATCCTCTCCCAGAAAATCCACCAGCATAGCATGCCCGCTGGCGGCAAAATTCACCACAGCCGTGAGCAGCGAAGAGGATAACACCACAGCCAGCACGGTAATAACGGTCCGCGCTTTTTTCCTCCTGATCTGGCTAAGCGCCAGTTTCCCCAGAACATTCATAACCGTATCACCTCGTCTCTTATCATCCTGCCGTCGCTGATCGTGATAATCCGGTCCGCCTGCAATGCGATATTTTCGTCATGTGTGATCAGGATCAATGTCTGCTTTTCCTTCTTATTTGCCGAAAGGAGCAGGTCTAGGATCTCCTTTCCTGCCTTGCTGTCAAGATTTCCGGTAGGTTCGTCCGCCAGAATGAACGCCGGATCGTTGATCAGCGCCCTGCCCACAGACACCCTCTGCTGCTGTCCCCCGGATAATTCCCCCGGCAGATGCGTTCTGCGATGTGACAGTCCTGTCATTTCTATAATCTGCTCCAGTTTCTTCCTGTCCGGTTCCCGCTTATCCAGCAGGCAGGGCAGCATGATATTCTCATCCACGGTCAGATTGGGGATCAGATTATAGAACTGGTAAACGATACCGATATTTCTGCGCCTGAAGATCGCCAGTTCGCTTTCATTCATCCCGAAGATCTCTTTTCCTTCAATAATGACGCTGCCGGATGTGGGACGGTCTATCCCGCCGATCAGATTCATCAGCGTGGATTTCCCGGAACCCGATGCGCCTACCACAGCGACAAACTCCCCTTTTTTCACCCGAAAACTGACATGGTCGAGAGCCTTTACCTGATTGTCCCCGCTCCCGTAGATCTTTGTCAGCTCCTTTACTTCCAAAACTGCCATATGATACCTCTTTTCTTATTTACTTTGTAACGGTATTGCACCAGTTAAAGTACCGGCCGCCGGAACACAAATTCTTGGAAAGCCCTTTAAAAAACGAGATAGCGGAGCCTCTCATCAATGCTCCGGAATACGCCTGCCTTAACCGGATAACGTCCGTTTTCATATATCCATCATAAATAAGAAAAGTGACTCTCCGGTGACTATTTGTAAAATTTCATTACAAATGTTGCCCCGGTCCCTTTTCCGCCCGGCAGTACCTCTATCTCCCCGTTCTGCGCCCGCATAATGGAAAGCGCCAGCGGCAGGCCGATCCCGTACCCGTTCTCCTTCCGCGAATTTTCATACCTGCGGAACAGCCCCGCAACCTGTTCCTTCCGCAGCCCTTCCCCGGTATCCGTCACGGAGATCCAGCAATAGATCGGATTTTCGCCGCAGTCTACCACGATCTCGCTGTCCTCCTTCGAGCACTCCGAAGCATTTTTCAGCAGATTGATCAATGCCTCCGTGGTCCACTTTTTATCGCAAAACAACGACTGATCCTGTTTCAGTATCACGGTCTGATTCCTGACATCCAACATGATCTCTATGGATTTCAGCGCCTCGTCCAGCAGTCCGCGCACATCTGTCTCTTCCTTATAAAAAGAAGTGACAGATGCGTCAAGTTTCGCCATCTTTAAAAGCGCCGTCACCAGCCACTCCATGTGTCTGACCTCTTTCTTCATGCAAAGCAGAAACGCTTTCTGTTTATCCTCCGGCGCCTTTTCCATCAGTTCCGTCATCAGCAGCAGGGATGTGACCGGCGTTTTTAACTGATGGGATATGTCGGAGAGATATTGCGCCAGATGTTCCTTCTCTTCTATTGCCGCGTGTTTTCTCTCCTGCTCCAGATGAATCAATGTATAGATGTCATTTTTCAGGATACTCCATGCGCCTTCCCGATTATCTCTGGGATCAAACCCCTCACCGTCTATTGCACTGCGGATTCCGCCTGAAAGCTCCGAAACTTCCTTTTTTCTAATCCACACGATATCCTATCCCCCTGACCGTGAGGATGATTCTGGGATTGGCAGGGTCATCCTCTATCTTCTCCCGCAGGCGCTTGATATACACGGTGAGGGTGTTATTGTTGACGAACTCCCCCGCCGCGTCCCATAATTCGTCCAACAGCCTGTCCCTGGTCAGAATGCTTCCCGGACTGCCTGTGAACACCAGCAGCAGGCGGTATTCCAGGGCGGAAAGAAAGCACTCCTGTCCTCCCTTTGTCACCAAAGCGCGTACCGTATCCACCCGCAAATCTCCGATCTCCATTATCGCCTGAGTCTTTCCGCAGCGGCGAAGAACGCTGCGTATCCGGGACACAAGCTCTCTGGGACGGAAGGGCTTGCTGATATAATCCTCCGCTCCCAGCTCCAATCCGGTCACCACACTGTATTCGTCCCCGGAGGCTGTCAGGAAAATCACGGGCAGATCTCCGCTTCCCTTTACGGCAGAGCAAACCGCAAAGCCGTTGCCGTCCTTTAAGGATACGTCCAGAAGCAGCAGGTCAAAGCTCTCCTGCTCCACAGCCTCCAGGGCTTCTCTCTGTCCGGAGGCCGTCTTTACCTGAAAGCCCTCGCCTCCCAATACGGCGCTTAAATTTTCCACAATATTTTTGTCGTCCTCTACAAGCAGTATCTTTGTCATTGTCTCAAATCCTCTCTAAATGCAGCAAACTTCCATTCCTGTCAATCGCTCGTTCCAACTTCTCATAGCTTTTCCCCACCACTCAAAGTCCTGCCGCACTTTGCAGTGAGGGCATAGGATTCTCTCCAAATTGCTCCCGCAGTCAACAAAAACCGGGGAATCTTGAATGAGGCTCTCTATTTTTTCAGATTTTATATTTGCTTTCAGAAATTCCAAAACACTTTGCGCCTGCTTCTCTGTAATTTGGTAAGCTGCATCCGCAGGAATAATTTTTACAATATAATCTGACATTGCGGTTCCTTCTTTCTTCCCGGCAACTGTTGATTTACATCCCAATTATCTTATATCCGGCTCTTCCCAGCCTGCTTAACGCCTTCTCCTCCTGTTCCTTTTTTACAAAAATGTAATCCGTATTGTATGTGGAAACTGCAAGGATTCCGATTTCTTCCTCTGCTAACAATGCGGAAATTTTAGCAAGAACGCCTATTAAAGAAAAATCCAATACGCCTTCTATGCGAAAACCTCTCCATCCGTCCACACGTTCCACTATATTCTCCGGTACATCCTTTGTCTGGCAGATCAGAGAGTTTTCCTTGTCCGTTTTGCCTGTAAAGCAATATTCCGCATCAAACCTCACTTGAGAAAAATCAGCAGTCCTGCACACCGTAAAATCACCGTGAAGTCTCTTTATCTCCATGATTGTTTATCTCCTTAACTCCCGTATTGTCCCCTATTCCTCACTCCATGAAACGGAGATGAACAAAGACAAATGAAAGAGCGCAATGATAAAACTCCATATTTTTTTCCGCAAATCTCCACATCATTTTCATATTGAAAATCAATTCTATCTGTTCTTATAACCTTTTTCATACCAGGCAGCATCCCGGAAGTATATCTGCCTAAAATTTATTCTATTGAGAAACAACTTCCACGTCAAGAATATTTTTCAATATGATTCTTGCAAATCACACTCCCTTGTGTTATGATCTATCCGTCGCTAAGAAATCAGGATTTAAAACATCCTATATGTTTGGATAGCATATGCAAATAAAAACATCCCACGGGCAAGATGAATTTGTCTAAAAGGCAAAAAAGCACCCTGGGGCATATATCTATATAAAAGAAGCATATGCGAACAAATGAAAGGAGGGCTTACTATGCAGAAGTATTATAAAGCAGACAGCAACATATTGAAACTGACAATCAAAGGTACAATGGCCCTCATGATATACGGATAACTCTGTTCTGCCGGGTGAAGTCTGCCCTCGCACCATAACATTGCTATCTGCGCTCATCATTCGTATGCCGCACCTTTGAGGTGCTTTTTTTGTACCCATTTTTCCCTTATATTGACTTGTGTACGTCTGACAAACCATCAAACCGTACATCAAAGGCACTCGCCTTATTCAATATAAGCAAGGATTTTCCGAAAATAAATTATAAAAATCAACTGATTTTTCCAACCATTTTACAACCAACAAGGAGAGAAATAATTATATGAAAATAGTAAACGGCATTTATGCCAATGCAGCAATATTTACGGATGATGTGGAAAGCTACGCGGAGGCCCAAGTGAAGCTAATCTGCGATCAGGAAGCGGCCAAAGGCAGCGCCATCTGCCTGATGCCCGATATCCATCCGGGGAAGGCAGGCCCTATCGGGCTTTCCATGACTGTAACGGAGCAGGTCATCCCACAGCTATTAGGCGTGGACATCGGCTGCGGAATGACTTGTGTAAAACTAAATAAGCAAAAGGCGGAATTTCAAAAGCTGGACGCCGTGATTCGTCAGCAGATACCGGCCGGATTTGCCATCCGAAAAGACATCCATCCTATGGCCCTGGAATTTCCCTATGAAGCGCTCCGCTGCTTCCGGCACATCCGGGAGGACAAAGCCCTGCAAAGCCTTGGCACCCTGGGCGGAGGAAATCATTTTATTGAGCTGGACAAAGGACCTGACGAATCCCTTTATCTCATCATCCATACCGGCAGCCGGCATCTGGGCCAGGAAATGGCGGAGTACTATACAAAGCTGGCTTCAAAAAAGCTCAAAAAGCAAGGGAAGAATGTTCCCTATTTTCTGAGCTATCTGGAGGGCGACGATAAGAATGCCTATCTGGAGGATGTGGCTCTGATTCAGCAGTACGCAGAATTAAACAGGGAGATCATCGCCCGGGAAATCTTAAAAGCCATGAAATGGAAGGCGGTGGACCAATTTTCCGTGGCCCATAATTACCTGGATGCCCTTGGTGTTCTGCGCAAAGGCGCAATTTCCGCTAAAACGGGGGAACGGGTGATAATCCCGGTAAATATGAGAGACGGCGTGATTCTCGGTCTTGGAAAGGGCAACGCCGCCTGGAACTTTTCCGCACCCCACGGCTCCGGGCGGCGGCTTAAACGCACGGATGTAAAGAGCCGTCATACCGTGTCGGAATTTAAAAAGGAAATGAAAGGCATCTACAGCACATGCGTGGGAAGCGATACCTTAGATGAGGCTCCCTTTGCCTACCGTGCTATGGAAGATATTTTGAAGCAGATCGGGGACACCGTGGAGGTTACGGAAATTTTAAAGCCGGTTTACAGCTTCAAAGCAGGAAGCAGAAAATAAAATCAGCAATATCCTGACAATACCGGAAGGATTTATGAACACTTCTGCTAAAGGTATTGAAGGGATATTGCGGTACAGACTACTGGAATGGAGAAATAAAATATGATCATACAAATCAGCGCAGGCCAAGGACCCTGCGAATGTCAGCTTGCGGTTGCAAAGCTGTACGAAGCACTGAAACGAGAATACAAAGATCTCACACTGCTGTCAAGCACCAAGGGCGCCAAAAAAGACTGTTTTGATTCCCTCCGCTTCCGGACCGATCAAAATCTGAGCCATCTGGAGGGCACGGTGCTGTGGATCTGCAAAAGCCCCTTCCGAAAGAATCACAAACGGAAAAACTGGTATGTAGACGTAAGCATCCTCCCGGAGCAGACGGAAATTGCAAAGGATGGGCAATACCGCATAGAAAAATTCCACTGCGGAGGAAAAGGCGGCCAGAATGTAAATAAGGTTGAAACAGGCGTACGCATCATTCACCTCCCTACCGGCCTTACGGCAGAATCTACCGAGGAACGCAGCCAATTTCAAAACAAACAGCGCGCTTTTGCAAAACTGGCAGATAAATTAAACCGGCTGGAGCAGGAACAGCAGGCCCGGCAGACCAACACCGCATGGCGGGAACATAACCGCATCATCCGCGGCAATCCGGTGCGTATCTATGAAGGAGAGCATTTCATACGTAAACAAAAAGCTCCCTAGAACGTATTTAAAAAATCATCTGCACCGCACATCTGACAGGAAGCATTTTCAAACGCGATCCGGCAGAAATATTTTTATACCATATTTTTATTAGATATTTATATCAGATATCTTTATACTATACCTTTATACAATATTTTTATACTATCTTTATATCCTGACATTGACTGTCAAGTTTTTTGCGCTATACTAAAAATAAAGTACTACAATCATTACCCACGACGCTTATACACGAATATTGTATTTCCAAATTACCAAAACGAATTACCTGCCGAAAACGGCATCCGTGTACGGACGCTTAGAAAACGAGGGAACACATATGCAGGAAAGCAGACTATTTAAGATTCTATATCATTTGCTCAATAAGGGACACGCCACCGCTCCGGAATTAGCGAAAAAATTTGAAGTGTCAGTCAGAACGATCTATAGAGATGTAGATGCCCTAAGCCATGCCGGCATCCCCATTTATGCAGAAGCAGGCAGAAATGGCGGCATTCATTTAATGGAAAATTTCGTGTTAAATAAAGCAGTGTTATCAGAAAAAGAAAAACAGGAAATTCTGTTGGCTTTGCAAAGCATAAACGCCATACAGAATAAAAAAAACAGCCAAACACTGCAAAAACTTTCCGCATTGTTCCATCTTGGTTCAGAAAATTGGCTTGAGGTGGACTTTTCCAGATGGGGAAATAATAAATCTGACAATGATAAATTTGAGTTACTGAAAACGGCAAT
>OFFZ01001074.1_pt1 | contig 15563 bp, 9 predicted proteins | sample 1521631 | NCBI WGS metagenome assembly OFFZ01 (sample SAMEA3504102, study PRJEB24116) | mouse gut metagenome | biome: mouse gut; feature: mouse-associated habitat; material: faeces | place: Denmark | collected 2011 | reverse complement strand
TCCCATTCAAAATGAATGTCCTTTGCAGCCCCCACTCCTAAATTAACGACTGTGAAACTTTCTAATCCGTTATTCGGAAATATATTAACTGGTATGTCAACTATACCAGTGATGCTTCCATCAGCATTGATCTTATAGCTACTATTTGATTTATCTGGCAATGATACTAACCAATCTTCTTCGCCGTTGGAGTCCCATGAGATATTAAAGTCCGAAGCATTCATTAAAATAGTAGGCTTATATGCCGCATTACGGTCTGTCTGCATTTCTCTAAGCGTTAATACAACACCAATTAGGGAAAAACCCGTAAGTATAGCCATGATTATTTGAATTTTATCGGAGATTGAAAGAGTTGCTTTTTCGATTTCAGATGCTCCGCGGGGTTCTTTTTCGTTATTATGGGGTTTCTGTTTGCCGCGTTTTTTCCTTGGCATAAAATATATCTCCTGTTCAGACTATTATTAATCGTTTTGTATAAGCTACCCATAGAGCCTTTTTAAGGCTGCCAATGATGCAGCTTCAAACAGTTCCCTGCTTACAATTGCCGGGTGGTGTTCCTGTATCAAAAATCTCTCTAACTCACCATGATTCCTAACCTGCTTCCCAGAAAACAAATCTGCTATAAAGGTCTTCTGGAGCAGAACATCCCCTACATATTTTTCGTTTCTCAACAGCTTACTGATCGTCTCCCGACTCCAGTGGGGCTTCCCGGTTGGGGATGGAACCTTGCTCTCATAGAGCCATTTTGAAATTGCTCCAAGACTACTTCCAGCAGTCCTCATCTCAAACATTTTCCGAACAATTTCAGCGTCAGGCTTATCAATGACCAGCCTTCCATCATCTCCACGCTTATACCCAAAACACACAAATTCAGCGTAACCAGAGGTACCCTTTTCAAAGCCTCTCTTGATCCCCTATTTGATATTTCGACTCATGTCCTCGCTCTCGGCCTGGGCCAGGGCACAGTAAGCAGTCAGCAGGATTTGTATTCGCTGCTCGTTCAGCCACATATCCTCCTGCTCAAAATAGACTTCTACACCCAAACCGTGCAGATCCCTCAGCGAATGCAGCATATCCACCGTATTGCGTCCAAAGCGGCTGATGGATTTTGTAAGAATCAGGTCGATTTTCTTTTTATGGCACTGTGACATCATCCGGCGAAACTCAGGCCGCTCTTTCAAATTCAGGCCTGTGGCTCTTTCTAAAAATATCCCGGCGTTTTCCCAATGAGGATTTCCTGCGATCAGTTGTGAATAGTGCCGTTCCTGCAATTCGATACTGCTGGTCTGCTCCTCCAACTCCGTACTGACCCGGCAGTAGGCGGCTACACGAAGATGACGTAGTTCTATCGGACGATGATCTTGCGTGGGGGAAATCTCAGTTATCTTTCGCATTTACACAGCCTCCCGCAGTTTTCTTCATTATATCAAAGCGAGAGCTTCATAGCAATGTTGTTTTGCGGTTCTTTAGAACGGCTGGATTTTTCCTGCTGTACCGCCATGAATATCTCATCAGGAATAGGCCTCATGGGAGCCAGTATAAAGATACCGATCTATGAGGCCATCATTTTCTATTTGAACCGCACCAGTGCTGACAGTCGTTTGAAGCAGCACCCGTCCGGTATATTTTTCATTGGAGAGCAGTTTGTCAATCGCCTCCCGATTCCATTTGGGTCTGCCAGTGGGGGAGGGGATGCATTGTTTTTCCAAACCAGCAACAATTTTCCCAAGGCTATTACCAGCAAGATGCTACTCAAATATCCAGTACACTACCTTCGCCTCATCGTGATTCACTGTCAGCTCACCATCAGGATTAATATCATATCCATAACACTTGCGCTTTGCCATTTTGGAGCTGCCATCCTGAAAGCCTTTTCGGAGACCGCCCTTGATTGCTTCACTTTTCAGTATTACGTTCATTATAATTCTCCTTCTACAAATGAAAATACCGCAGTGAAATCACTGCGGCGCAACATGTTTAGTATGTTCAATATAAAAAGTTGACAGACTACCCCCTGGTGTAGTCTGTCAACTTATCATGGTACGAGTGTTCATAACGACAGTCCCGCAAACCCGCATGAGATCAAGATTTTACGGCAACTGGCAAACACATTTCACTCATTAAATACCTCTGATTAGGGCGCTGGTAAGATAACCAACGCTTTTTTCATGCCTATATATAGTTGGCTGTTTCGCCGCAGCTGGCTAAATCTGTAGAAAGGTTGAACAGCATAAATGAGATTTGCTCATTATCTCATCCTCACTCCTAACTTTTATTTTACCATATGAGGTCCTTTGGGTCTATTTTGTCAACAGATCTAATCCTTAACGGTGTTACACAAGGGTACAAGCAAAGAACATCTACCGAGTTTGAACCACTGGCAATGATTTGTTCAGACTGGGTAAGGTTATTCAAGCTTTAGTTGAGAGATTGTTGCGTTAAAATAGCCAATCTCTTTATAAATTCATTATCAATGGCACTCCCAAATAACCTCTTTAAAGTCCTTAAATTATCTGTAACATCAAAAGATTTTTTATATAGATCGTAATATCCTGGCACCTTTAATTTCAATGAGATGTCTTCTGCATAGTGCATTCCTTTTTTAGTAATATTAGTCAATGCTGAAATGGGAGATGATGCTATAATGTCAGCACACTCCTTTAAAACTCGCCTTTTAGGGCGTACTTTCCCATCAAAATTGAAACAAGTATAAGCATTAACAATTTCATCAATTATTTCACACTGCGCTAAAAAGTTCTCCTCGTTTCGCAATGCAAACTCGTATGTTGTACATTGATTACGGAAATTTGCTATTTCCTCTCTCAAGAGTAAGATTTGGTTAAGAATATCTTCGGGAGACTTGGATCGATCCAGTACAATTGATATTATGGAGGGTAAAGCAACGTATGTATTTCCAAGATAATTCCGAATTTTATCAGCATAGTAAAATCTCTTATTATCGATGAAGCTTAACAATTCTTTAGGAATAGGATTAGCTATATTTCTATTTAAACCATCAAAATTGTATTCAGTATTGCCAAATGAAGCCCTATATATCCCAGCTATCTCAGGAATACCAATCTGGCTAACCAGATTATCCCATTGAGTTATATATTTATATATTGCGTCAAGATTATCCTCAGAATAACCATATTGAATTATATTGAGTTGCTCATCAATACTGGCTTTTTCATTAGCACGAAATAGAAACTGTTGAGACATAGTCGTGCCACGACTGTATTTCGACATTTCATTTTCTATACATTCTGCGGCACTATTAGGTAAAGGAAAAAACATATCATTAATTTTGTCATAATTATAATATAAAACTTCCTTGTCCAAAAAAGGTTGTAAAAAATTCGATTCATCTTCGCTGGAAGTATTTAACATTATGTTGTCAGGTACCAACTCTTCGTGCAAGACAACTGCTTCTGAAAATATTGATAAACCTATTATTGTTTCTGGTCGAATGGGAATATCTCCATTTAACAAATCATATATCATTTCAAAATAGCTATAGTTGATAACAGCGGTATTGGCAAATGTTTTTGGTCTATATGTATAATCAAGCATAATTTCCCTCTTTTCAACTCAAAAAGTAATACTTGTCTCTATTTTTTCAAAATCTGCTTCACTAAATGAATCAAGGCTTTTGGGTAGCCGCAAACACATTTCAAAAATAAAATACCTTTGATGGGGCATTGGTGCGATAACCAGCGTCTTTTTCATGCCGACTCCATAGCCGTTTATATCGTACAGATGGCTAAATTTATGAAAAAAGAGAACTCCCATCAGTGCCGAACCGAAGGTAATTAATGTGGCAAGCAAGAAAGTTTGTTGATTGTATATAGATAGTTAATCATATCTACTGAGAAGGCAGGGATTTTGACACTTCCAGAGAGATTGCCGTGGATGATTATATTTTTACTGTCGGGTCTCCTTGCTTTTCCAGCACCTGGGGCGGAACTTCCTTACGGTGGTTGATGACTTTGGGGGGCAGTCCAGCGAAATACCGGCACATCATCTCTCCGTAGTAACAAAATCTTTTTGAAAAGTTTTTAGATTGACGGGTTGATAATATATCATTTTCAATTCATACAACATAGCTTCATCAATGTTGTTTCTGAACTCGCTGATTTCGTCTTGCTCAAACGAAAACCGATACCTATATGTCTCAATTTTATTGTCGCTATGGCTAATTGACAACTCAATTTGATAATCAGAAACTTTCCAATAAAAATTCTCCAAAAGTTCTTCACGAAATGTCTGGTATTCTGGCATTGCCTGGAATTGAACTTTTGCCTGTTCAAATGGTGTGTTTATATTGGAAATCCGCTTTGATTCTAATATCAGTTTTTCATATATTTTGCTCAAACGATCAACCACTTGGGTATCTGAATTTGCAAACTCTATAAAAACTGGATTTAGGCCATTTGCGCCAATCATAAACGGACGAGCTATTTCACTTGTTGTGACGGAGTTTCCGCCAACAGATTGAAACACAGGCACCATGAAAGACGACCAATCCATTACTAACTCCGCTTTATCACTTTGACGAATAACTTTAGCCGAAATATCTTTAATAACAGCGGGCCGATTTTTTGCCTCGATCACGCCGCCAAGGTATATGTAAGCCCCGCTACGATTGTAATAGAGCTTTATCTTTGCCGATGGGATAAAAGCAACTTTCAGCGGCTTAAAAAACTTTTTCCATGCAGCGATAATCCATGGTTGAATCAAAGCTATTGCTGCAAGGATGGTTGCTATGATTTCATAAGGTGTCATTACTACTTGACGAACGGTTTCTTCAGGCATACAGATTCTCCTTATAAAATTTCTTAGTGATTTGAGTTACTCATTCCGATGAACAGTATCAGAGGGAGATGCGAGCAATCAACCTCTTTTTCGGGTACATTAGGACTGAATTTAATACTTTCCGTTATATTTTCAAACTTATCTTGATAACTTATTTGTCATTCCTTTCTAATCGGGAGATACTATCCATCAAATCATATATTCTGACTCTAACCTCGTTTATTTCACAAACACGTTCATTAAGCATTATAATATAAGTAATAATGGAGAAAAGCTGTCCGCTCGTATAGTTACCTATATGAATTGTAAATGCCATTGCAAAAATCAAAAGCCCAGCTTGTAATATATCAGTCATCAAATATGCTTTCGCGTCTAAATCAGAATTCATTATCCTTAAATTTAAGATAATCTTTGTAAAACATTTGAAATGTTGCTTATCCCGACCTAAAATAATTTCTTCCTTTGTTTCGTCGTAATCTTGGAGTTTGATGTTATTGCCTGCAATCTCTCTATGCCATTTCTTTGTGGAAATATAAACCAGGCCAGAAATTATTATAGCAACAAGGAGTAGCGGCAAACCAGAAGTGATAAATATATACACCAGCGAAATGGTAATTCCGCCAAACATATCTATTATTTGAACTAATTCAATTTCAAAGAAGTTAGGAATTTCATCAACCAAATTCAGTCTTGAGCTTATTTGAGAATCATTGGCATTGGTTCGTATGGCATTTTCATAATAAGAATTGCTTTCACTTTCAATAACTTGCTCATATATTCTGGTATCAAGAAATTTATTAGCAACACGGATGGCGATAAGCAGAACTTGTAAAAATATTAATGCGTGGAACCAAAAGTAGTTTTGGTCAAGAATGCCATCAATGCACAATCCAATTACAAAAGGGTTTAGGGATAAGAGGATAATTTCTGCTATATCCATCACTAAAACTATCGTAATCCCTAAAGGTGCCTTTTTGAAAATGCGTGCCAACTCGAACATTAGAGCTTTCATCAAATCATTCTTTCATTTTTTCTTATTATAGCACTTCTGGCTGATTAAAACAATCAGAATTGAAATGTGACGCAATTTGGTTTCTAATATTTTGTAAGAACCCGCAAAATCTTGTAAAACAGCGTATTACCCTGCATTTCCTGACAGCAGACCACCCCAATTACTACAAATTTACTACCAAAGATAATGAATAGAAAATGAAAATGGAAAGAACCTCCTTAAAAATGCGGAAAGAGCCTGAAGCAAGCTCCAAACTCTTTCCATAATATTTTGTAGATCAGTCTTTGCCGCAAAGATTTGTCAGCAGCGCCATAAGGTCTTTGTCATCTGTCCACGCTGGCAAATCAGAATCAATTTGGATATGGGCTCTTTCAATGACGCGGCGCTTCATCTCAGTGTCTGCCTTTGCGTAGATCTCAGTGGTTTCAATATGGACATGGCCGAGGAAGTCTCGGATATAAATCAGGTTTATCCCCGCTTGCAGCATATGTATCGCTTTGGAGTGGCGCAAAATATGGGGCGAGATTTTCGTGGGCAAATGTGGGTTCGTCTGTCTGGCAGCGTCAAAATACTTTTTCAAAATATATGTAACGCCCGCCCGGGTGAGCTTTCCCCGCTGGTGGTTTGTAAACAGAGGCTGGTCGGCCTTTTCGGGACAGGACAAGCCGTTATCTGAAAAATATGTGGTCAAAGCACTGGCGGTGCTGGCCATGATTGGAACGAATCTGGTTTTGCGCCCTTTTCCCGTCAGTGTAACAGTAGACGGCTTTTGCAGGCGGACATCGCGCACACGAAGGTCGCAAATCTCCTGGACACGCGCTCCAGAATCATACATGAGGCTTAGCAGGAGCATATCCCGCCGCCCATATTGGGTAGAGGTGTCTGTTTGGCTGAAAATGCTCTGCACATCATCAGGAGAAAGATAGGCAATGGTTGGCGCAGGAGCTTTCTTTGCTTTCAAATCCATGATTTTCTGAGATTCAAAAAGGTAGGCGGGGTGCTGCGTCCGCGCATATCTGGCAAAGGCCCTCAATGCGGCCAGACGCTGGTTGCGGGTAGCCACACCACAGCTACGCTCCTGCTCCAGCCAGTGGAGGAAAGCCGCTATGAAATCAATGTTAAAGTCGGCCAGAGTGATTTTCTCGGGCCTCAGACGGCACTCTGTTTCAGCAAAAAGAAGAACCAGTTTAAACGTATCCCGGTAGGCCATGATTGTATTTTCAGATAACCCAAGCTGCCCTGGCAGATACATGGTGAGGTACGAAGCAAGGCACTGGGCAAAATCAGTGGTTTTCATCTGCGCTGCCCTCCATGCTGGGGATAATGTATCCGTATTTTTCCTCCATGAGCCGAGATACTTCTGGATACGCTTCGGCGGTCATCCGCAGATACTGCTCGGTTGCGGAAAAATCATTGTGCCCCAGATAAGCTGTCAACCGGGGCAACAGAGTGGTGGGATCAGAACCCCGCATTGTCCACCTTTGCAGGGAATGAACGCAAAATGTGTGTCTGAAATCGTGCAGTCTGGGGCCGTTTCCCTTTCCGCCGTGGGAAATCCCTGCTTTCCACAGCAGTTCACGGAAAATGTTGTAGATAGATCTTGTATCGTAATGTCCGCCATCTGGAGCCGCAAAGAACCAGTCTGCACCCGGCAGGTCAACGAGCCTCGTTTCTGCATAAACAGCGCATACGGCTGTTAATTCGGCAGACATAGGAACATAGCGGGTCTTTCCAAATTTGCTGTTTCGGATTGTCAAAATTCCATGCCTCAAGTCCACGTCGCTGGCTAACAAATTGGTTGCTTCAGATACTCGCAGTCCACAGCAATACAGCATTCGAAACAGGACAGGCATAATCAGACGCCGCCTTGGAGCACCGGATTTTGGAGGGCAGGTCATTGTGTCAGCAACTTCAAAAAATGCCCTGATTTCTTCATGGGAGAAAATGTATGGAACAAAGTTTCTGTGCAGTTTCCCAATCTCATCCCGCCCAGGCACATAGGCCGGATAGCCCACCCGTTCCATATATTTAGCGAACTGGGAAATCAGCGAGAATCTGGCATACTGGTTTCTATCTGAATCGGTAGACTTTTTAGAGATCCAAGCCTGAACAACTTCTTTGGGCAGGGTATCCTTTGGAAAATCAAAGGCAAGGGTAAACCGGGAAAACTCGCTCAATTTTTTCGCCTCAGTATTATAAAGGCAACCAACAGCACGTTTTTCTTGAACAAATCCTTCACAAGCTGCTTTTAGCGGGCCACTATACAGATAGGTCTTAATTTCTGGGCCATCATGCATCTGTCAGCACCTCCCCAAGAGAAAGCGCACATTCACGCAGGCCCTCAATATCCACCTTCAAATAGGGAGATGTCGAGGCATAGCTGGTATGGCCCATGATATTGGCAACGGTAGACAATTCCGTTCCTTGCTCCAGCAGGCGCCGCGCCATCGCATGGCGCAGAGAATGCATACCGCTCACCGCGCCATTCTTCTTTTCAATACCGCACCGCACTCTGTGCCGATCCAGGATACACCCAATCGAGCCGCTTTTCATCGGGGTATACGGTGCATTCGCCGTGAGAAAAACGAATGGCGATTCCGCCTTGGGCCGTCCATATTTGATGTAATCAATGATGGCCCAGCCCACATCCTCCAGCAGCGGCTGCGTTACCCGGTTGCCTGTCTTATGCTGGATAAACTCAAGTTCGTTTCGTTCCCATTTTAAACTGTCCAGCCGCAGAGCGGAAACATCCGCAATCCTCAAGCCGAGTTGTACCACCAGCAAAATAATGGCGTAATCACGCTTCCCAGCCGGACTGCCCCGGTCAATGCTCTTGAGCAGCCGTTCCAGTTCCTCCCTGCTCCATAAAGCAGGCACATTCAGATTTTTAGGCGCAATCACTTTCGGGACAGCAAATGACCAATCGCATTCCAATATGCTTTTTTGTTTCAGAAAGCGAAAATAAAAGCGCAGAGTTGCTAATCGGTGCTTCGTATAGACGGGGGATTCCCCTTGGAGTGACGCGGCGTAGTCAGAAACAATTTGTGCGGATATGTCATGGATTCCAGATACTTTCCGTGATGCCAGAAACTCATAGAACTGCCTAATGTGGTGGATACGAAGCTTTTTTGTAGCATCGCTGTTGTCCGCGGTCTGTACTGATTCAACATACGCCGCAATGATTTTTTCATCACCTAGTTCCCATCCGTCAAGGGTTTTGGCATTCTTTGCGTGATTTCGCAACACCGCACCGTACAGTTGATATTCACCAATCCTGCGTACGCAGCGTATATGGGATGCCTCTGGACTTGTCAGCCACCGGTTTTCTGCAAATGGGAATCCAATCGTGTCGGCCAGATACCTCTGGCCCAATTCCTCGGTGAAGTAATCCGTACCAGTTTTCTCTTGCACATAGCGGCTTAGCTGTTTCGCTTTCACACGAAACGTTGAGATGGTTGCTGGTGAGTACTGCATCCGCTCCATTTCCGAGATCACACATTCTGCAATCTGGCTTATGGTTTGCCTTTGTTCCATAATCTTCCTCCTTGATGTATTTCCGCTTTTGCGGTTCTACATCATTGTAAAAGATTATGGAAAGTTTTTCGCCTATTTTCCCTTTGTTCCTCAATATTTTCGGAGGTGACTTTTCATTTTATATCTCTTTTCATTATCCTTTCCGCCAGAGAGCGAAATTGAGCAGAAATTGTTGCTGTTTTCGTTTGTTTTCGTAAAGCAAACCTCCTTAAACGCAAAAAAGAAGCCCCGGAAGGAAAGTCCTTCCGGGGCAAATGTGTGTTATGAATCAGCCGAGGGCGGTCCACTTCTCCGTGGAGCCGTCCATGCTGAAGCTGTGTCCATTGGACGCTTCCACAATGTCCCAATAGTACCACGCGCCGGTGGGCACATCGGAGAAGGTCTTGTAGCCCTTGACCACGGTGTCGGCGTTGACGCTGCGGCCCAGGATACGGTTGACCATCACAATGGTTTCCGCGCGGGTGATGTTCTGGTCAGGCCGGAATGTGCCGTCCGTGTAGCCGTAGACCAGACCGGCCTCCGCCGCCAGATTGATGTACTTCCGTGCCCAGCTATGGGAAATGTCGGTGAAGCGGTCCAGAACGGTGTTATTGCCGCTGCTGTCACAGAACCGGGCAAGGATCGTTGCCAGCTCCGCACGGGTGATATTCCGCTGGGGACCGAATGTGCCGTCCTGGTAGCCGGTAATCACACCCATGTTGCAGAGGGTGGAGACGGCGGTGCCGTACCACGCTCCGGCGGGAACGTCCTTAAAGCGGTTGATGTTGGTGCCATAGGCGGCTTTCGCCTCCGGGGTCAGCAGCCGGTAGAGGATGGCGGCAACCTCGGCGCGGGTAATGTCCGCATTGGGCGCGGCCTGGGTGTTGGTTCGTCCGGCGATATAGGCAATATGGTCCTTCCGGTTCAGCAAGGAGAGCTTGGAGCCGGGAGTAACCAGATCACCAATGCCGCCCGTGCTGCCGCCCTTGGCAATTGTGACCTTCTGGACCTGGGAGGCCATTTCAGAGGCGGTGGCCGCATAGCGCACCTCGTATGTGCCGGGAGCCAGTCCCCTCACGGTGTTCCCCGCGATAGCGGTCCACTTGCCGTCAGGGAGAAGCCGGTATTCCATAGTCTTATCCGTCTTGGTGAAAGTGCCGTCATTCCGTCCCTGCCGGGTTTCATCGGTATGGCCCACTTCGGGGGCCTTGCGGCGGTCGGGAATCTTCACCGTGACCGTCTCACCGGGCAGACCGTCGCCCTCGCCGGGATAGCGGATAAGAACATCCTTCCCGGCCAGATCGGACACATCCAGCGGATTCGGGCAGGGCTTCCAGGTCTTGCCGCCGTCCGTGCTATACTCCATATCTGGCGTAGTGTTCAGTGTCTCATTGTCAGGGTCAAAGACCAGCACGGGAGCGCCGGGGTGCTTGGAGATCACCACGGTGACGGTCCGGCTGGCAAAGTCCTCTCTGGTGGCAGGATAGTGGAAAAGGACCGTCTTGCCCAGATAGTCGGCGGTGTTCAGCGGCTTGGAGAGGGCGGTCCAGGTCTTGCCGCCGTCAGCGGAGAACTCCACGCCCTTGTCGGAGCTGACGGTCTGCGCCTTACTGTCCACCTCCACCTTGGGGGCCTCCCGGCGAGTGGGAATGGTAACGGCCACGCCGCTGCTAGGGAAGGAGCTTTCATCCCCGTGGTTGCGGATGATAATGGTCTGCCCGGTCAGATTGGACACGTCCAGGGGCTTGGTGCAGGGGTTCCAGGTCAAGCCGCTGTCAATGGAGTAGTCCATATCCTCGGTGGTGTTCACCGTCTCGGTGATGGTGTCCAAGGTGACAGTGGCATTTTCCGTCCGGTTGGGAATCCGCAGTTCGGTGGAATCGCTGGCAAACTTGTCCTCGGTCGCCGCCTCCCGGACGAGGATGGTCTGGCCTGTCAGGTGGGACACGTCCATATCCAGGTCGCACTTGGTCCAGGTCTTGCCGCCGTCCGTGCTGTACTCCATGCCAGCGGTGGTGTTGACCGTCTGCTTGTCCCGGTCAATGGTCAGATCGGGCTTCGCACCCTTCTGCGGGACCTTCACCAGCACGGGTAGGCTGGCGAAATGGTCCGCGTCGTACTTCTCCCGGACAGCCAGCTCCTTGCCGTAGAAGCTGGACACATCCAGCCCGTCCGCAGGAATGGCAGTCCAGCCGTTTTCCGTCCGGTATTCCGGCGCGGTGCCGGAGACGGTCAGCAGCTCCGCCACACGGTCAATGCCGGCGGTGGGGGCGGTGTTCCGGCTGGGGACGGTTAGGGTGGCGGTGTTGCTGGCGGGGTTGGTTCCGTCACAGGCGTAACGCACCAGAAGGGTGGCATTGGTCAGCTCGGACAGGTCCATGTTGTCCAGGCAAGGAATCCAGGTCGTACCGCCGTCCTTGGAATACTCCATAGCGGCGGTGCTGTCCATGCGTTCGGTGGCGTTGTCAATGGTCAGCACAGGAGCCGCCCCCCGAACGGGAACGGTCACAGTGGTGGGGTCGCTCTTAAAGGAATCGTCCGTGGCGGCGATCCGCACCAGCAGTGTCTCGCCCTGCCGGTCCTCCACATCCTGGCTGTCCGTGCAGGGTTTCCAGGTTTCACCGCCATCATCGGAATACTCCATATCCCCGGTGGTGTTCATGGTGAAATTGAAGGGATTCACCTTTACATCCGGGGCGGCAGGGCGCTCCGGCAGGACCTCCATGACCACGGGGCCGGGGTTGCCGGTGCCATCGTCCACCAAACGGACATAAATAGTCGTGCCGGGAACAATGCCGCCGCCGTTGGGCAGAGCATCGGTCAGAGTGTAGTCCTCTCCGGCCTCTACCACATCGGGGTCAAAGGTGATGATCTCTTTCCGGTAGTCGATCTCATAATTCAGCCCCGTGTCGGCCACGGTCCGGCCCTCCACGCTCTGGCTGTCAGAAGCGGTGAGGTTGTCCGTCTCCTTCATCCGCTGGGTGAAGGTATAGGAGGTGTCGGGGGTCAGGCCGATAAACTTGGGGCTGTCCTGCCATGTTGTGCCGCCGTCAATGCTGTACTCCGCACCGGGAACGGGATTCAGCGCGATAGTGGTAGTCGTGCGGCGGGCAATCGTGGGAGGGTTGGTCATGGTCTGCGGGGCCTTGGAGATGGTCATATCCGCGTAGACCTGCTGGTTGCTCAGTTCGTAGGTGTCCTCAGCCACCAGATAGAAGCGGACCTTATAGGTGCCAGCGTCCACAGGGGCCTCGGAAGTCTCGTAGGGCTTGCGGGTGCCAACGTACATAACGCTGACGCTCCTGATGCCCTCCATGCTGGTGAGCAAATCCGTGTAGGGATAGGGCTGGCGGTTGCCGTTGTAGATGGTGTCATAAGCGGGCATATCCGCATCCAGAATGTCCACCGGCTGATCGGTGGTCCTGCCGGAGACGGGCCGGGAGCCGGAGGCGGTGTGATTTTCGTCCTCGGCCATGCGAACCAGGATCGTGTAATTCTTATCCGCCTCCAGCCCGCTGAAGGTGTTACTGGTCTGCCAAGTGGTCCCACCGTCAATGCTGTACTCCGCGCCAGGAATGGCGGAGACAGTCAACTCATGGGCGCTGCTACTCTCCAGAGAGGCCATGGGGGTGTCCTGCCCCGCCTTGCGGATGGTCAGGGTGGCGGAGTAGCCGCCGGGGGCCAGTGTGTGATTGGCGTCCGGGGAGAAAATGGCCGTCACATGGTAAACTCCGGCGTTGGTGGGTGCAGTAGCCGTTTCGGGATAGCTGGTGCCATCAATGCCTTTATAGGTCAGGGCAACGGAGGAAATGCCCCCAATGCCGTCCGCTCCGTGATAACGCTGGGGCGCGCCGGTGTAGGTGACAGTCTCATCCTTCAGCACAGGCCGGACAGTCCCGGCCTCGCCGCTGGCGCGGGTGATATGCAGCACCGGGGCGGGCAGGGTTTCGGGCAGCTTATACCCCTCTGCCGCCACAAAGTCGATGTTGACCACATAATCGCCCACGGTGACGGGCGGAGTAGCGATGCCGTCATAGCCGGTGATGGTCATGGAGGCGATGCCGGGGTTGGACTTGGGGAGGGTGTAGGTCTGCGCGTGGCCGGTGTACTCCACCGTCTGATCTGCGAACCGCTCAAAGGTGACTGTGGTTTTCTCCGTGGCCTGCATGGTGGAGGGACCCTCTAACTCCTTGTAACAGGCCGTCTCCACCGCCTTGACCTTGATCTCATAGGTAGTGTCCCGGTTCAGGCCGGTGAAGGTATCGGTGGTCTGCCACGTTACACCGCCGTCAATGGAGTAGGCCACGCCGTCCACGACTTCAATGGTGATGGAGGAATCCGTCACACCAGTGACCACAGGGGCCAGGGGCCGCGCGGGAGTGGCCTTGTTGATGGTCAGGGTGGCGTACTGCGGCTGCAATTCCTCATAGCCGCTCTGCATGGTGTAGCTGACCTTGACATTGTAAACGCCGGGATTGGCGGGCGGCTCAGTGGTGGGACCGTAAGCGGTGCCGTTGGTGCCGGTGAAGGTCTGCACCACTTCGGTGCATCCAGCGGGAACGTCCGCCACAAGGGACTTGGGCGTCCCGTCATAGGTGTAGACGGCGGACTGGACTGTACCGGCGGAGGCGTTCTGCCGGGTGGTGCGGATAATGGCGGAGGAAGTGGGGCTTTCCTCATGGTTGCGATCTCCGGGATACTTAGCCAGGATGGTATAGGCCGTGTCCGGGGTCAGCCCCTCAAAAATGGTGCTGGCCTGCCACGTCTTGCCGCCGTCAATAGAAAACACCGCCCCAGGAATGGCGGTGACGGTGATGGAGTTGGTGCCGGTATTGCTGGCACGGGGCGGGTTGGGGGCGTTCTGCTCCACCTTCGTGATGGTCAGCGTGGAAGTCACCGGGTCCAGGGGAGCGGTCCCCGCCTGCATGGTGAAGCTGACGGTCACAGGATAGGTCCCCGCGTTGGTGGGGGCGGCGGTAGTAGTCTGGCCGTCCACGGAGTAGGTCACGGTGGACCGGGTAACGTGGGAAATGGCCGGGACCTGATAGGCGGTGGGATTGCCGGTGTAAGGATAGGACTGCGGCTGAAGGACCGCGCTCAGATCTCCGGGGTCCACGGTGGTGTACTCGGTGGAGAACTGCGCGGAGACGGCGGGAGAAGCGTCATAGTTGCCGTCCTCGGTGGCCTTCAATCGCTGGTAGAGAGTGTAGCCGGTGCCAGCGTCCAGATTCTTGAACACGGGACTGTCCTGCCACACCTGCCCCTCCATGCTGTACTCGGCGTTCTCCACCGTGTTCAGCGTCAGGGAGTTGGCAGCTGCCGCCGCCAGCGTGGGGGCGGGACAGGTCTGCGCCGCCTTTTCAATGGTATAGCTGACAGTCAAGCCGGAGAGCTGGGGATAACCCGGCTCCATAACAAAGGAGACAGTAGCGGTGTAGCTGCCCGCATTCACCGGGGCGGAGGCGCTGCTGTAAGGCCGTCCATTGTTGGCAGTTCCTTTATAGGCCACGGCCACGGACCGGATGCCGTCCGGCAGTCCGGGCATGGGCAGGGCGGTGGACTGCCCATCATAGGTCTTGGCGTAGTCGCTGACGGTGGGGGCCTCCACCGTGCCGTAGGTCAGATTGACCGTGGCGGTGACAGCGGGGATATTGTCGCCGGAGAGTTGGGGGAACCGGGAGAGGTTCAGCGTCCCCCGAACCGTCTGCGTCAGGGCATAGGGGTCATAGCCGGTACTGCTCCATGTGACGGGAACGCCGGTGACGGTCTGGGCGTTGCCGGTGCCGCCCTCAGCCACAACGGAGACGGAAGTGGGCAGGCCCAGCTTATTGAACGCCGTCCCCATGGGGGCGATCCGCACCACTTCCTCCACGCTGAGAATGGGCCGGGGAACGACGGTCACGGGGATGGTGACACGGCCAAAGGACGTGCCGCCCTTGGTAATGACCGCCTGGACCTCAGTGCTTCCGGGCTTGTTGGAATTGAACCCGGCATAGCTGGGGTCAATGGTCCAGGTGTAGGGAGAAGCATACACGCTGCTGCCGGTGGTCAGCCTCACCGCCTGGACGGTATCGCCCACATAGATGGTATTGGTGGCGGGGAAAATCCAGGCCAGGGTATAAACAGTGTTACATTTGCCGTCCTCGGTCTGCCAGACGTAGTTATCATCCGTGATGGTCGCGCCGATGGCATAGGGACCAGCGGCCACGGGCCGGGTGACGGG
>OFFZ01001063.1_pt1 | contig 15673 bp, 10 predicted proteins | sample 1521631 | NCBI WGS metagenome assembly OFFZ01 (sample SAMEA3504102, study PRJEB24116) | mouse gut metagenome | biome: mouse gut; feature: mouse-associated habitat; material: faeces | place: Denmark | collected 2011 | reverse complement strand
TCGTCCACTTCCCTGCCGATGCCATGGTTGAAGCATTCATCGGCTCTGGAATTGATGCGGACGGACTGATTGAAGCCTACATCGTACTCGATGACCTGGCGCTCGGCGCTGGTGGTGAGGTAGGTGTCGTTGTACTCTATCTTCTCGGGGGTCTTACCATCGGCTCCCGTCACTACATTCCCCAGGTCGTCAAGCTTATCTGCCTTGCAATAGAAATAGTGCTCGGGGCGGAGATCGCCCTTTTGCCAATTTTCCTTCTCATATGTGATGCGGATTTCGCCCTCATTGACATTGGCGGTGCTCTCACTGTCTTTCCTGGCCATCAAATCTTGATATGCATCTTCTCCTAACAGCAATTCTCCTGTCTCGGGAACATACACTACCGCATCTGCTTTTCCGGCTACATAAGAGTACGGATCAGGATTCGTATCGAAAGAGTGCCTTTTCTCTATCTGATACTTCGTAAACGCTGGATCCGAAGTATCTTTGGCTCCACCATCCGCCCAGGTCTTTGTGGTAATGTTCCCATTTCCATCCGTCCCTGTAACAAAGGAAATCGTAGGTACCAAATCTTTATTGTTATTATCTTTAGCATCCAAACAATCATTGTATGCCAACCTGATGCGATGAACTTCCACGGAAGAAATGTCGTCTTCTGTTATCGGAGTGTTGGCCGTCCCATTATCAATCTTATCATAATTAGACGAATTGATATCCAAGACCTTCCCGGTATCCACGCTGATGACCGAGTCTATCGCATTCTTGTCCAGCTGCTCGGTAATGGTATAGTGCTGCTTCTGCCCTGTCTGGAAGCTCAGCGGAGTATCCGTCCGATATCCGGTGAACACGTATCTTCCCGCGAAGTCCGCATCCCCGGTGGCGTAGACTTCGTCCGCCAGGAGCTTGAGCTGCTCCAGGATGGTCCCCCTGTCAGTCGTGGTGAAGTCGGAATTGGTCCCTCTGGTGCACTGGGCCGCCATATTGGCGATGATGTCCGACAGCTTGGACAGGGAGTCCTCGGTAATCTTGATCCAGCTCTCGGCATCGGGAATGTTCTTGCTGTAATACTGGGTTATCTCCGTCACATTGCTGCGGAGCCGCAGGGAGCGGATGGCCACCACGGGATCCTCGGAGGGACGGTTTATCTTCTTCTGGGTGGACATCTGGGTGCTCAGTTTGTCCTGGTACATCTTGTTGGTATTGATGTTGGACAGATTGTTGCGCTGCATGATTTTATTCGTTATTCTCATAGAAATCTCCTCTTTCTGCCAGGCAGGGCCGCTCTGGGGCCTGAATCAGTTTCCTTCAAGCGCAAATGCCGCGCTTAGACGCCGGTCTGCAGGATAAGCCTGTCATATACTTCCGTCAGTGTCTGAATCATCTTGGAGGCCAGGGTGTATCCGTTCTGATATTTCACCAGGTTCACTGCCTCTTCGTCCTCGTCCACGCCGGAGATGGATATCCTCTGGGTGTCGATGGAAATCGCAATGTCCGCGTAGCTGCTGTAGAATGTCTCCGCCCTGCTGGCATTCAGCGCCACGTCGGAGAGGATGCACTGCAGGAATTCCGATGCGGAGCAGCCGCGGAAGCTCATGCTGCCCTTGTCGGTGGCAATTTTATTGATGTCCTCAAGCAGGTCGTTCTGCTCGGCGCCGTCCCCTTCCTTCTTCTTGGTGGCCAGGAGGCTGGGGTCGTTCTCCACGGTATTCGACACATCGAAATATTTGGCGGTCATCAGGTAATAACTCTGGCTGTTGGCGTCGTCCTTGCCAACGGTTACCTTCAGTTTGGCAGCCTCTTTTATCTCTGCGTCTGTCAATCCCAGATTATATTTGGTATTGAATGCCTTTAATTTGTCAATTCTCTTACCATAAGCTTCCTTGGATTCCGTATCATATCTGTAATCCTGCAGCGCTGCCTCGCACACTGCCAGCACCTTATCCTTGTCAGCCAGATTCGCTGGATCCAATTTCTGATCCTTCAAAATTTTCTCCACCCTCGCCACATACTCGGCCTCCGTCTCGTCGCCGTGGTTCCCGAAGAAATACTGTTTGTTTTCCGTCATCATATTGGCGGTAAACAGCGCAATGCCCTTCTGGTCCCCCGCGTAGCCGCTGGTCAGGATATCATTGAACTTCTGGGAGAAGGTCCTGATCCATTCGTTCATCTGGGCCATGTAGTAGGGAATGCCCTGGTAGGTGACGCTCTTGCCCACGGAGGCCGTGGAGCCTTCCCCCGCATTGACAGCTACATCCTTCATCGTTCCGTCTTCTGCCTTCTGCTTCGACATCTGGAACGTGAAGGAGTATTCCGCCTCCCCCGCAGCATTGTAGCTGACGCTGTATGTCCAGGAATCATAGTAATACTCCTTGTTCCCCAGCTTGATGATGCCGCCGCTGTCCGAAAGGTTACACTTATTCAAATCCTTCAGGTAATGTTTATCTACTTTCACAGTGACTGTATTGAAGTCAGGGTCATCCGCGCCCTTATTGACCACCTCGGTAATCTGCCCCGAAAAGCTCTCGCCGTTGTTCCCGTCCCGCAGATCCACCAGGCCCTTCAGCGCGCCGCCCATGGCACCGCCGTAGAGGTTGAATTTGGAATTGGTTCCATCGTCCCATACCACATCGTACAGGCCGTCCACATCGGTCTGGTTCACTTTCTGATCGTCGGTCCTGGACACGCATTTCAGGCCGTTGTACTCGAAATTGTCCACCAGCACCTGGCCGCCGGCAATCTTGACGGTGAACCTGCTGCCCCCTGTGTTGCGGTCCGGATTGTTGAGGTCGGCTATCTTCGTCTCCTTTACCTCCACGTCCACAATCTGGGAGAGCTGGTCTACCAGGAGGGTACGCCTGTCACGGAGCTCATTCGCGTTCACGCCTTTGAGCTCTATGGTGTTGATCTGTTTGTTCAGGGCGGCGATTTCGCTGGCGATGCTGTTGATTTCGTCCACCTTCACCTTGATTTCTTCATTCACGTCCTTCTGCAGCTTCTCCAGATTGCCCGCCACATTGTTGAAATACTCGGTGAGGGCTCCGGCATAGCCCACGAACTGTTCCTTGAAGGACAGATTGTCCGGGTTCTTCATCAGTTCCTGCAGACCCGTAATCATCAACTGGTCGAACACGGTCTTGAATCCGGCGTTCTGGCCGTTGTCATGGAAGTAGGACTCTATCTGCTCCATGTAGTATATCTTCTGCTCGTACTCGCCTACCTTCTCATTGTTGTTCCAGAATCTGAAATCGTAGAATTCATTGCGCACGCGCTCGATGGCCAGGGTCTCCACGCCGGCGCCGGCGCAGCCGTAGGTCTGGAACACCCGCAGGGCGTTTGCGGCCTGTGTGGTCACCTGCTGGCGGCTGTAGCCTTCGGTCTGTACGTTGGCGATGTTGTTGGACGTGGTGTTCAGCGCAGCGTTGCTGGCCAGCAGTCCGGTATATGCTATATTCAATCCGAAAAATTGTGATGGCATTTATCTCTACCTCCTTTTTGGAGAGCATTTCAATCTGTGTCAAAAACGCTTAAACGCCCAGCGTGCTCAACAGGTGCTCCAGCATCCCGTCGATGACGTTTATGTAACGGCTGGAAGCGTTGTAGGCGTTCTGGAACTTGATCATGTTGGACAGCTCCTCATCGGAGGAGACGCCCGACACCTGTTGCCTTGCGCTTTCGATGGACTCCATGGTATCCTGCTGGTTCAGGTATATGCTCCTGCTCACGTAGCCGGTATTCGCTATCTGGGACACCAGATCCGTATAGTAGCTGACGAAGGTGGAGCGCTTCGATAAATTGGGGTTCAGCGTGTAGTCCTCTGCCGTGAAAGCCGCCTTGAGGGCATCAGCCGTGGCCTGGTCCTCGGAGCCGTCCGGCAGCCTGAATCCCAGCATGGAGGGCTTCTGCATCAGTTCCTGGTCTATCTGGAGGTTTTCGATGTTGTAGAGGGAACTGGGATTGTTGGGGTCTTCGGGGACGTATACCCAGACATCTCCCGTAACGGGATTGCCATTCTCATCCAACACAGGATTGCCTGCCGCGTCAGTCAGCCCTGTCACCGTCATCTTCTTATAACCATTGCCGGAACGTGTTGTGAACATCTGAATGGGGCTTCCGTCATCTTTGCGCATATATCCATCGGAATCCGCCATGCAATACTGTGCATTTTTCAGGGTCACAGACTGGCCGTTCTCATCCGTATAAGTCACATTTCCTGTAGTAACCCCGGCCGCCGTGCCCAGAATCTCATTTATCTTCGTCGCGATATTATGAATCAGCTGGTCGAACTCCGCCTGCACGTTCATAATGACGGACTGAGAGACGAAATTCCCCGATCCATCCGTCCCATTGTACTTATCCTTGTCAGCCACATCCCTGTAGTCCGCCCTGTGGTCGCCCCTGGCCAGCAGCGTGGCCTTCAGGCCGCCGATGTCCGTATTCAGATCCGTGGAAATCTCCCGGTTGAACTTGAACACATGGGCATTGGCGATGCTTTCTTTAGTATAAATCTTATTGCCATTGGCATCTGTGGTATAGGAGGCGTTCTGCGGCCAGAAGGGGGTATAGAAGCCTGTCTCCTCGTCCGCGAAAATCCCCATCTCAAAGCATCTGGGGCCTTTCACGAAGTCCACGCCCTCTATCTGCACCCAGACATCGCCGTTGACGGACTCGCCGTAGTTGATGTTCGCCATCTCGGACAGTTCATCCAGCAGCTGGTCCCTGGTATCCCTCAGGTCGTTGGCCTGCTCTATGCCGCCGGACTCGATCTTCCGGATAGCCTCGTTGAGCTGCAGTATCTTCTTTCCGTAGGAATTGATTTTGTCCACCTGCTCCTTGACCTGCATGTTCAGGTTGTCCTGATAGGCGGACAGGCCCTTGTAGACGGCCTGGGCGCGCTGAATCAGCTCCGCGCCCCTCTGGACGAAGAGTCCCTGGGTCACGGAACTGGCGGGATCCTTGGCCAGCTCCTGCACAGCCGTCCAGAAGTCCTCGATGGAGGTCTGGAACGCCTCGCCGTGCATCTCGCCCAGCTGTCCCTCCACCTCTTCCATGACTTCGGTGGACACTTCATAGAACATACTGCGGCCGGATTCCCTGCGGTATATTTTGTCAAGGAAATAATCCCTTATATGTTTCACCCTGGAATAAGTGACGCCCAGGCCCACCTGTTTGTTGTTGACGGACCTGACGTCTACTGAGAGCTGCAGATAACTTCTGGTAGACTGCTGCACCTGCTGTCTGACATAGCCGGTGGTCTCCGTGTTAGTAAGATTATGCGCTGTGGTGTTCAGCGCATTCTGACTTGTCTTTAATCCTGATGAACCTACGTATAAACTACCCATTAGTGGCATGATAATCACCTCTTCGTTTCTGCAAGAATGCTATTGTTTGGCATCAAAGCCTCCGCTGTCCACACCCATCTGCGCCCCTGAGTTGTAGGCGCTTCTGGTATAATTGGCTGTCTCCGGCGCGGCCTTGTAGGCCTGCAGCATGTTCATCTCGAAGTTCACCAATTCCAGTGCTTCCTCCAGCAATTCCCTGTTCTGCTCGTTCGTCCGCTGGACTTCCCGGACGACACTCTTCAACCTGTCATGGACTGCCGCCAGCGCAGCCTGCTCCGCGGGTCTGGCCGACAGCATCTCAATCAGGTTGGTAAGCTTCATTGTCTCAACATCCTTGTTCAAAACATTGGCGATATCCGCAGCGACCTCAATCCGTCTCTTCTCCAGACGGTTGAGCCTGCTCACCACCTCCTGTTCATCATCCGTGATTTTTTGTAGATCCTCTAAATTCGCTCCTGCGATAATCCGCATCTTCTTCTGGGACAAGGCCAGAAGCCCCTCATATTCCTCGCTTTCCTGACCGAGCACTTCAATCAGGTTCTCCATTAAACTCGCCACGGGACTTCCTACCTCATTTCCTCATATGCGGCATCCATCTCGGCCCTCTTCTGCAGGAGCCTGTCGGCAAAAGATGCATTGTCCACTTTGTACGTACCGTTCTGTATCTGTGCCTTAATGGAGGCCGTCATTTCCTCCCTGATGGCAGGAGCTCCCGCAACCGCTGCCTGCGCTGCACGGATATCCTTCCCAAGGCTGCTGAACTGCAGTTGATCCGTCCGGGATTCGCTGCCGGTCTGACGCGTCTTGTTCACCTTCTTGGTCTGGTACAGCTGCTGGACTTGATTGTATGCTTCAACACGCATGTAGGATTCCTCCCTTCCCATTTCCGCTTCTGTCAGCCCCGGCTCCCTGCTCTGCCGCAGGGACGGCTCCGTACTGCCGGAGCGTGGCGGACTTTCATTCTCTGTAGAAATCATTCCCGCACGGCTGACTGCTTATTAAGAATATCGGCAGAGGCGGCAAATACTTTAGCTTTTCCGCAGCTCTTTTTTTCGGTGCAGTATCCGGTGACTTCACATTTGGGCACGAAGTAATGCTCCACCAGATAGTTCCACTCTTCTGAGTATGCCCGGAGGGCCTGGCAGATATCCCCCATCAGGCGGCGATATTCCCAGTAAGCCCTGGTGCAGAGGCGCTGGTGGGACATCTCGATCAAATTGCGGACGTTTCTCTTGTCCACGATCCTGGTGGTCATGCCCAGGGGCAGGAGCATGGCGGCGTCCTCCCTGGGGATGCCGCATTCGCTCTCCAGGCGGCTGCAGGCCTGGGCGATGGTGTCCATGGTCTGCCGATATATTTTCTCCGCCTCTTCGTTTTCCGCCACCAGGGGCGGCGTGGTGTAGGAGAAGTCCTTATAGTTGATGTAGCGGGTGCTGGCCTGGAGCCTGGTGGGCGCGCCGCCGATGTGGGTGTACCATTCCCGGATGACCCGGGCGGAGTAGCCGTCTATGATCATCTCTACATTGACGTACTCCAGAACCCGGTGATGGCCGGAGCGGATGCAGTCCAGGCCCCTTTTGTAGTTTTTCTCTTCATTATTAATGTCTCCTCCCCAGCAGACGCCGGCGCGCCGGCCCATGAGGGTGATGGGGTCTTTGGGGGTTTCTTTCAGTATCGTAATCATGTTCTGTTCTTCTCCTTTGCGGGGGACAGCCCCCTTCTCTTTGTGCTGACAGCGCTTCAGGGCACGGTTTTCCGGATGCAGGATCCGTCTACCCGACAGCGCCCTGCCTGTGCACATACATCCTCGACATATCCGGCTCCCCGTCCCCCCGCACCAGGCAGTGGAACTCCCAGCCGTACCTTTCATAGAAGGAGTCATGGTCCGTGAGCAGGTACAGGGTATCGATGCCCTGGGCCGCCATGTCGGCGCAGACAGCTTCCAGCAGCATTCCGGCGATGCCCCTGCAGCGGAATGCCTCCTCCACGTAGACCGCGCACACATTGGGGGACAGGTCCTTGCGGTTATGATAATCGTTCTCAATTACGCCCAGGCCCCCTGCGATGTCCTCGCCGTTCATGGCCAGATACCACTGGGGCACAGGGCTTTCCTGAAGATGCTCAATCCCCGCTTTCAGGCATTGGCCGATGCTCTCCTGGTAAGCCTCCAGGGGGATGCCCCATTTCTCATGGAACCACCGGGCGGCGGCATCCGCCATATCCGGATGCTCCCTTACCTTCCTTATTATAATATTGTCCATCCTGCACTTCCTCATTTCCGTTCTCTGTTGCCGGTTTCCCGCTTCCGCCCGTGCGCTCCGGCTCCCTTTCCAGGCAGGCCGGAGTTTTCGAGAACCGCCGGTGGCGGATTCAGTCGGGCCCGGAACCATCGGTTGGGCGGGGCTGCACCATAGTGCGTAGTGCGGCTTACCCTCCATGGATTCTGCCGCCCCGGACCGTATCCCCATTATACAGGAGAAACCCGGATTCTTCAACACCGGATTCTTTATCAGAGGCTTCCATCCGCCTCCCGGTATTCTCTGGGCGTACAGTGCATGTACCTGCGGAACATTCGGTTGAAATAGCTGATGTTGCCGTAGCCGCAGTCCATGGCCACGGCCGTGACCGGGGCAGAACTCTCCCGCAGCAGGTCGCAGGCCACGCTCACCCGGTACTGGTTCAGGTACTCCGTGGCCGTCATGTTGACCCGGGACTTGAACAGGCGGCAGAACTGCCCTTCGCTCATGTGGAAGCGGCCGGCCAGCTCCGGCAGGGTGATCGCGCGGCTGTAGTTTTCCTGCATGAACTGGAGGATCTCCTTGATGACCAGCGTCTTCGCATCCCTGTCCCCCGGGCCGGGGGACAGGGCCGTTGCGGGATATTGGCAGAGGAAATGCCAGGCCTGCAGGAGGGCCGCTTTGATCAGCAGCTCCCGGCCCGGAATCCCCGCCAGGCACAGGCGGGGCAGCTCCTCCAGCGCAGGGTGCAGCGCCTCCCAGGCCTCCTCCCCGGCCCGGAAGTGGTCGCGGAACACCAGCCTGCCCGAGGACTGGCTCAGGATGTATTTCTGCTGGATGTCGTCATTGCCGCTGCTGCATATCAGCTCCCGGCCGAACACCACGGCATAGAAGCTTAGAGGGACGCCGGGCTCCGCGGACAGGGAGTGGAGGTTTCCGGAATCCACGAAGAGGATGTCCCCCTGGGCAATCGGGAATCGGTGGTTGTGCACATGGGCGATGCCCCGGCCTTCCTCCACGACCAGCAGCTCGTACTCCTGATGCCAGTGGGTGTAGAGGCGCTCCCGGGAAGACGGATTCGTCATATATTCATGCAGCATCAGGTGGAAGCGCAGATTGCCGTGCTCAGTGGCCTCGCGGAACAGATCCGGGCTGCGGCTGTTCATGGGAAGTCCCTCCTTTGTCAAAATAGTGTCAGAAACCGCCATAAAAGGTCAAGTATTCCTCTCCTTGGATTAGTATAATACAAGTATGGCTGAATTGCCAGCCCTGTATGCGGGCTCCCGGCTACAGATGCACCAGCCGTTACCGTTTACGGCAAAGCCATGATCTGTAGCACCGGCCGAACCGGCGGCAGACGGAGCGATCCCTCGTGGGCTTAAAGTCACTGACCATACATATATTGTAGCAGAAAGGAAGAAAAACCATGCAATTCAAAGAAGAAAACGGCGCTCTGATCGCCAGGCAGAACGGAGAGACGCTGCGCATCGAGGCCTGGGGGAAGGACTCCCTGCGGGTGCGGGCCACCAGGCTCCCCTCTTTCACGGAGCAGGACTGGGCGCTGACGGAAGACCCCGGGTCCTGCCGGGCAGCGGTGGAGATCGGCGAGGCAGACCACTGGGTGGGGGACGGCACCATGGACAAGCGCCAGATTGCCTCCGTCACCAACGGGCGCATCCGGGCCGTGGTGAATTTCCGCGGCGTGATGGTGTTCTACAGGGACGGGAAGCCTTTCCTGCAGGAGTATTTCCGGGAGTACGACGGGACCCTGAGCCGGGAGAGCCGCTGCCTGAAAATCGTCAACCGGGAGTGGAAGGGCATCATCGGCGGCAGCGAGTACCAGCTTAACGTGAAGTTCGAGAGCAATGACGGGGAGAAGCTCTACGGCATGGGGCAGTACCAGCAGCCCTACCTGGACCTAAAGGGCTGCGTGCTGGAGCTGGCCCAGCGCAACTCCCAGATTTCCGTGCCCTTCCTGGTGTCCAGCTTAGGGTACGGCATGCTCTGGAACAATCCGGCGGTGGGACAGGCGGCTTTCGGGAAGAACTACACCGAGTGGACTGCCCGCTCCACCAGGCAGATGGACTACTGGCTCACCGTGGCGGACGGGCCCAGGGGAATCCTTAAGAACTATACGGCAGTCACCGGGCGGGCCCCCATGTTCCCGGAGGACCGCATGGGTCTGTGGCAGTGCAAGCTGCGCTACCGCACCCAGGAGGAGGTGCTGTCCGTGGCCAGGCAGTATCAAAAGGAGGGCATCCAGATCGACCAGATCGTCATCGATTTCTTCCACTGGACGGTGCAGGGGGACTGGAAGTTCGACACCACTTACTGGCCGGATCCCAAAGCCATGGTGGAGGAGCTCCACGCCATGGGCATCAAGGTGGTGGTGTCCATATGGCCCTCCGTGGACAGGCGCAGCGAGCATTTCTGGGAGATGATGGACAGGGGCCTGCTGATCCGTACAGAGCGCGGGGCGGCCCAGACTTACGATTACCAGGGCGACTGCGTGGAAATCGATGTGTTCAACCCGGAGGCCAGGCAGTATGTGTGGGAGGTCTGCAAGAAGAATTATTACGACCTGGGGATAGACGCTTTCTGGCTGGACAATTCCGAGCCGGATTACGGGGTGTATGATTTCGACCACTACCGGTATATGGAGGGGCCCGCCCTGTCCTGCACCAATATCTATCCGCAGCTCTACAGCCGCGTCTTCTATGACAACATGAAGGCTCTGGGGAACGAGGAGATCGTGAACCTTCTGCGCTGCGCCTGGGCCGGGAGCCAGAAGTACGGCAATGTGGTCTGGTCCGGGGACGTGCCCAGCACCTTCGAGGCCCTCTACGACCAGCTCCAGGCAGGGCTGAACATGGGCCTGGCGGGCATCCCCTGGTGGACTACAGATGTAGGCGGCTTCATGACGGACGATGTGAACGACCCGGATTTCCGGCAGCTCCTGATCCGCTGGTATGAGTTCGCGGTGTATTCCGCGGTGCTGCGGATGCACGGGGACAGGGGGCCTTACAATATCCCGCCCCTGGACGACCGGGACTGGGGCGGCGGCTATCTGCACACGGGCCAGCCCAACGAGCTGTGGAGCTACGGGGAGGAGAACTACCGCATCATGCGCAAGTACCTGGACATCCGCTGGGGCATGCACGATTATATCAAGGGGCTCTACAGGGAGGCCTCGGAGAACGGCTCTCCGCTGATCCGGACCATGTTCTATGAGTTCCCGGAGGACAGGAAGTGCTGGGAGCTCCAGGATCAGTACATGTTCGGGGACAGGTATCTGGTGGCCCCGATCCTGCGGCTGAACCAGTTCGAGAGGGATGTGTACCTGCCCGCGGGCACCTGGCGGGATACCAGGGACGGGAAGGAGTACCAGGGCGGCCAGGTCATCCACACCATGGCACCGATTGATTCCATTCCGGTGTTCGAGAGGGTGATGTAAGGCGGGAAAACGGAGCGTTTTTTGAAGCGAGAATAATCTAAAGTAGCCAGTGAAAAGAAAATCCCCCGGAAATGCCATTTGCCAGCATTTCCGGGGGTATTTTTATACCGTCAGCTCCGCATCTGCGCGCCGTAAGCCTCGCCCAGGAGCTCCAGGATCTTCCCGATGGTCTCTTCCATCATCTCGTCGGTGACATCCTTCTCCTTTGAGGCCAGCTCGATGTTGAAGGCCATGCTCTTCTTGCCCACGCCCAGCTTCTCGCTCTCGAAGATGTCGAAGAGCTCCACATTGGAGACCAGGGCATCCGCATGGCAGATTTTCTCGATGATCTCGCCGCATTCCACTCCCTTGTCCACCACCAGGGAAATGTCCCTGCGGGCCCTGGCGTAGGGAGCTTCCGGCTCATAATGGATCTCTGCCTTGAACTTGGCGCTGAGGGCATCGTAGTTCAGCTCCGCCACGAAAATCTTCGTATCCCCCTTCTTGTCCTTGGCGATGGCCAGGGAGTCCACCACATCATAGCGCAGCTGCCCGAAGGTGCCTATCACCGCACCGTCGCAGATGACCTGCGCCGTCCTGCCCGGATGGAGATAGGGCACATTGCCTATTTTATAGGTAAATTTCAGGTCGCTGTCAGCCGCCAGCGCCTCCAGCGTCTCTTTCATGGAGAAGAAGTCCTCGTCCGCCCCGCAGGCGCCCAGGCACAGGGTCTTCACCTCCCGGGGCACCTGGGTCAGGGGCAGGCTTTCAGGCAGGTATACATTGGCCAGCTCGAAGAACCTCAGGCTCTCGTGTCCGTTCTTGATATTGTTCTCAATGGCCCTTACCATGGCGGGGGCCATGAATGTCCGCATGATGCTCAGGTTTTCCGTAATCGGGTTCAGGATCTCCACCGCCTGCCTCTCCTCCTCCGGAATCAGGAACTGGTCGAATTCTGTCCTGGTGGTCATGGCGATGGTCTGGATTTCGAAATAGCCCTGGGTGCAAAGAAACGTTTTTACGGCCAGTTCTTTCCGTTGTGCCGCATTCAGGCCGCCGTTGGTGACCAGAGCCTCCCCCAGGAAGGTGGGGACTACCTTGTCGTAGCCATATTCCCTGATCACTTCCTCCGCGATGTCCTGATCCGTCTCGATGTCCTCCCGGTAGCGGGGCACGGACAGGGTCAAAACGCCGCCTTCGCACTCCACGCCGAAGTTCAGGGCACGCAGGATGCGCACCATCTCCTCCTCAGGCACCTCTATGCCCAGCACATAGTTCACCCTGGCAGTCTCTACCTTGATGATCCGCCTCTCGGTGGACGCCCCGGCGCTGACGTCGAAGTGGGAGGAGCTGACCTTCGCCACCCCCAGGGTCTGGACCAGGTTCAGGGCACGGGCCATGCCGCATTCCACGGAATACTCATCGATGCCTTTCTCGTACCGGGCCGCGGCGTCGGAGTGGAGCCCCAGCCCCCTGGCGGTCTTGCGGACGCTGTCCTTGCGGAACTTGGCGGACTCGAAGAGCACCTCCTTTGTGTGCTCCGTAATCTCGCTGTTCTGGCCCCCCATGACGCCGGCCAGGCCTACGGGCTTCTCCTTATCGCAGATCAGCAGATTGCTCGTATCCAGCACGCGCTTCTTCCCGTCCAGGGTCACCAGCTCCTCCCCCTGGGCCGCCCGGCGGACTACGATGGAAGAGCCCTCCAGGGTGTCCAGGTCAAAGGCATGCATGGGCTGTCCGATCTCCACCAGCACGTAGTTGGTGATGTCCACCATGGCGCTGATGGCATTGTGGCCCACAGCGATGAGCCTGCGCTTCATCCACAGGGGCGACTCCTTGTACTGCACATCATACACATAATGGCCCAGATACCTGGGGCAGATATCCTGGTCGATCACCGTGACGCTGATGTCCCCGTTCACGGTGCCGTCACAGGCGTAGCTCATGTCGGGCTCCTTCACTTCCTTCCCCAGGATAGCCGCCACCTCCCTGGCGATGCCCAGCACGGACTGGCAGTCCGGCCGATTGGCCGTAATCGAAATATCGAATACATAATCCTCCAGGCCCAGGTAGGTCCTGATATCCTCTCCCACAGGCGCGTCCTGGTCCAGGATCATGATGCCGTTCACGTCCGCCCCCGGATACCATTCCTTGTCCAGGCACAGCTCCTCCCCGGAGCAGAGCATGCCGTATGACATCATGTCCTTCATCTTCCTGGGGGCGATCTCCAGGCCGTTCGGCAGCTTGGCCCCCACCAGGCAGGCGGGGACCTTTGCCCCCTGGAACACATTGTCCGCGCCAGTGAGGATCAGGTGGTCATGGCCCTGCACGCCGCAGTCGATATGGCAGATATAAAGATGCGTCCCTTCGTATTTTTCTATGGAGGTGACCTGACCCACGTATATCTTCTCAATATTTTCGCCCAGGTAGGCGACCTCCTCCACCTCCAGCCCGGCGGAGAACAGCTTCTCCTCCAGCTCCTTCGGGGTCACGTCTATGTCTACATAATCCTTTAACCAGCTCAGTAATACTTTCATATCCAGCCTGTCTCCTCTCTATGCCTTGAATTGCTTCAAAAACTCCACATCGTTCTCGAAGAGCTTGCCCATATGGTTGATGCCGTATTTCAGCATGGCGATGCGCTCGATGCCGATGCCGAAGGCCAGGCCCGAATACTGCTCCGGATCGATGCCGCAGTTTGCCAGCACCTTCTTGTTGACCACGCCGCCGCCCAGGACTTCGATCCAGCCCGTGCCCTTGCAGAGGGGGCAGCCCGCGCCGCCGCACTTGAAGCAGCTCACGTCCACTTCCACGGAAGGCTCCGTGAAGGGGAAGTAGGAGGGGCGCAGCCTGGTCTTCGCCGCGTCGGAGAACAGGTTCTTCACGAATTCGTCCAGCATGCCCTGGAGGTCGCAGAGGGTGATGTGCCTGTCCACCACCAGGCCCTCCATCTGGCTGAACATGGGGGAGTGGGTGGCGTCCGAGTCGGAACGGAACACCTTGCCGGGCACCAGCACCTTGATCGGCGGCTTCTTGCTGTCCATGACCCGGATCTGCCCCGGGGAGGTGTGGGTGCGCAGGAGCAGGTCTTCCGTGAGCCAGAAGGTGTCCTGCATGTCCCGGGAGGGGTGGTCCTTGAGGACATTGAGCCTGGTGAAATTGTGGTCGTCATCCTCGATCTCCGGCCCCTCGAAGACCTCGAAGCCCATGCCGGCGAACACGTTGATGATCTCATGCTTCACGGCGGTGAGTGGGTGGAGGTTCCCCACAGGACGGCGCTTCACCGGGACTGTCACATCTATGGCTTCCCTCCGGTACTTCTGCTCCAGCTCGAAGGCCTCTATCCGGGCCTTCTTCTCGTCATATTTTTCCTGTACCCAGGTCTTCACCTCGTTGACGAACTGGCCGTAGGCCTTCTTCTCCTCCTTGGCCACTTCCTTGATCCCGGTCATCAGCTTCTGGACGGAACCGGTCTTGCTGAGGTACTTCTTCCACACATCGGAAAGCTGGATCTCGGATGCGGCCGATTCAATGTCGGCCAGGAATTCTTTCTTCAGGTCGTCTGCATTGAACATTTCGCTCATCTCCTTTTCTTCTTAAAAAAATCCCCTCTGCGCATGGCGCAGAAGGGACGAATCATCGCGTTACCACCCTTTTTCACCCGGGAAAGCCCGCGCTCTCCCAAGTGCTCTCATTCTCACTTTAATGCAGTGAATACATCCTGCTTAGTTTCTCGCAGGAAGCTCCGATGCTGAAATTCGCGGACACGTCCTGCCGGATGCTTCCAGCCAGGGCATCCTTCTCTGGGGGCGGGAAATCGTGTGGGCTACTGACACATCTTCATCGCTGTTGGGGGTAGTATATCATTATTTTGTTTTGAATGCAAGAAAAAAATGTGAAATCCCTATCTCACAGCCCACCCCTCCGGTATCTCCTCCAGCGGCGCAGGTTTCCGATATCTCTCTCCGATCTGCCGGAACCGCTCCACCATGTTATCGTCCAACAGCCCATCCGTATTCGGTGAACCATTTATTATGAATGATGTATTGCAGCTATTGGAACGCTTTATCCAGTCAATCGCCCAGTCCGCAGGCTTCAGGACCTTATCTCCGTCGCCGTCCCGCCAGAACCAGCTCTTCGTCAGGACATGGCAGCTTGCGCCGGGGCCCGCGAACCCGCCCTCGAACCTCTGCCCGGCAGCGCACTCATGGAACACGATGTCGGAATGCCTCAGGCCGTCCAGGCTGCCGATGTTCAGCACCAGGCATTCCGGCTGAAGCCCCTTCACCCAGCCGTCGAACTCCTCAAAGGACAGATCCTCATAGCTGGGGCCTCCCCAGGGGGACTGCCATCCGTCAACGATGAGAAAAGGGATTTCGCCGTAACCGGTGAGCAGCTCCGTCACCTGCCCCTTGATATATTCTTTGTTCTCCGGAGAGCAGCCTCCGCGGTTGATGCCCTGGGTCAGGTCCAGGATGGAGAAGTACAGTCCCGCTTTCATCCCCTGTACCCGGAAGGCCTCTAAATATTCCCTGACCACATCCGTCTTCACCGGGGAGTTGCGGACACAGTGCTCCGTATATTTAGTGGGCCACAGGCAGAACCCCTCATGGTGCTTGGCCGTCAGGGCCGCGAATTCCACCCCTGCCGCCTTTCCGGCTTTC
>OFFZ01001059.1_pt1 | contig 15697 bp, 17 predicted proteins | sample 1521631 | NCBI WGS metagenome assembly OFFZ01 (sample SAMEA3504102, study PRJEB24116) | mouse gut metagenome | biome: mouse gut; feature: mouse-associated habitat; material: faeces | place: Denmark | collected 2011 | reverse complement strand
TAAAAAACTAAAGATAGCGGAAAATCAAGGCGGGTTGCAGGAAGTACCGTCTACGGCGCAAACGATGGAACTATTAATTTAATTTCGACCTTACATTGAGAAACCGTAGGCTCACGAGACGAGTCAAAGTCGTCGTAGGCGGTACTTCCTGCAACCCGCCAAAAAAATTAAGAGAACGAAAACAACCTGAAAGAATACGAAGTCATGCTACACTTCGTATCCTTTTTCAGTTATGTGATCTGTAAGAAACTCCTATGTCTATTAGGCCTCCCCAATCGCCTGCCTAAGAGCCTTCGCAAGCTGATCCGGGCAAGAGGTAGGCTTGAATCCGCAAGTAATCCCCTCCATACGTGAAATCGCGTCATGTACATTCATGCCGACCACCAGGCTCGCAATACCCTGGGTATTCCCTGCGCATCCTCCAACAAACTCAACATTCTTAATAGTCTCCCCGTCCACGTCTACCTTGATTAACCGTGAACAGACACCAGATGGCGTAAATTCCATGTCCATCTTCCTCCTTTAACATTTTATTCTATGTTTCTTTATCTAAAAAGAACCCTAATCTACTTTACTAATATTATACAATGAACTTCTATAGTTACAAGCAAAATTTTGATAAATTTAATTGAAATTAAAAATTCAATTTTCCGAAATCCCTTGATTTTTCAAGGCTTACCGCCTATCAAATGTTCAAACCTTATGTATTTTCCCTTGTTTTTGCCCTTATGAGCCGAAACAAGGGAAATTTTTATGCTTCGCCCACAACCCTGTCCAAGAGCCTTGCGGAAGTTCGCTTTGCTTCTCTGGTAGAGTGGGCGTAGATGTTCATTGTGGTACTGACATCAGAGTGTCCAAGAAGTTCCTGCACATCTTTTGGCTTTGCACCGCCCGAAAGCAGATTGCTTGTGTAGGTATGGCGGAGTGTGTGGAAATGAAAGTCCTCCAATCCTTCAACCTCTGCCTTTGCCTTGCGGCAAATCTGACCGACTGCACTTGCAGAAACAAAAGCACCGTCCTCCTTTAAGCAGACAAAGGATAATTCCCTGTCATTTTCGGGCGTTTCCTGCGTTCTTTGCAGACTGTAAACCTCATAATAAGTACGACCTTTTTCTTTGACCGTCTTACAGTAATTCAGATGATACAGTTCGCCATAACGGAAACGGTTTTTATGCTGTTCTGTTTTTGCTTTTCGTAAGATGTCTGCCAATGTGTCGCAGAAATCAACGGTACGGACTTTACTGCGTTTTGTTGTGCCGACTTCGTGCTTATGCCTTGTGCCATTGTACCGCATACTGCGTCTTACAGTTAGATACTGCTCGTCAAGGTTGATGTCCTGCCAAGTCAGACCACAGACCTCTCCGATACGCAAGCCTGCATAATAGGCTATCTGCACCGCAAGCAGAGCAGGGTGTTTCTTTGCAATTAAGAAGTCCGTCAGTTTTTGGTATTCCTCGTGTGTAATGGTAGGAATAGGGGCAACATCTTCTTCGCTGTCCGAGAAAATATCGGTTTCCTCTTTTCTGCCACGCAGTTTCACATACTGCATCGGGTTAAAGGTTATCAGCCTTTTCGGAAATACAGCAAAACGAAATGAATTTTGCAGCACCGCCGAGAATTGCAGCATATAGCCTTTGCTCATCGGTTTTGAAGTTGTACCGTCAGGGTTTACCCCTCCGTAACTCATAAGGTCGATAAACGCCTGTAAATGGTCGGCGGTCACGGTTTTCAGTTTTCGGCTGCCAATGGGATATTTCTTAATCTTTTTGACTGCCGCCATATATGCCATAACCGTACCGTTGCTAAGACTGCCGGGCTTCAGTTCTTCCTCTACCCACATATCCAGCATTTCTCCAACCGTGATGTTTTCGGCTTTCCCGACAAACTTCTTTTCCTCATAATCGGCAATCGCCTTTCTGAGCAGGGCTTCTGTTTCAGACTTGCTTTCTGTTCCCACAAACTCTTTCTGTACTTTTCTGCCGCTTTCATCTTCGATGTAGAAGCGTGCGTACCACTTTTTACCTTTTTTTCTTACAGAACCTTTTGCCATAGATAAATTTCCCCTTTCTATCCGTGGCAATCGGGACTGTGACATATGGTGTGCGTAAAGTAATAGTGTCACTTATGCCGATGAATGTCAATCGGCATTTTCACTTGTCAAAGTGCCACGGAAATTTTCTTTTTCAGCAACCCTTTCTTCGGCTGCTGTCACTATCCCGAACAGGTCGCCCATCTTTACAGCGGTGCGTCCCTCATCGTAGATATGTAAAATCCCGTCTAAAAACTGTTTCATATCCTCGATAGGAAGTTCCATTTCTTTACGGTAAACCCTTTCCATAATCGCCCCTGACTCAATCGCATAGCGGCGTAAGGACTGCTTTAAGCCCTCGTCCTCCGCTACACGGTCAACCTCAGCCATAGCGTCTGCAAAGTGATAAGTCATAACCGTATAGAGGTCAATCATCTTTCCGAGGAATGTGGTAAGTAGTTGTTGGTGCGGCTCGCCCTTTACCACAGAAGAAACCGTATCAAGATATTTTTTGATATGTTCTTCCATATCCCTTGCACATAAAGTGCGGCTGTCGTATTCCTTATCTTCGGAAAGTCCTGTCAGCCATTCGGGAGTGGTCAGGAGTGCTTCTGCCAGCCCGTTGATAATCATTGTACGCTTCGGGTCTACACCGTCCGCTTCATATCTTTGAATGGTAGATTTGTTTACTCCGACACGCTTACCAAGTTCGGGCATTGTTAAGTTTAATTCTGTTCGGCGTTCTTTTACTCGTTCACCGACCTGTTTTGCGGTGAATGTAATTTCTTTTTTCAAGGTTTTCACCTCCTATTGCTGATAGTATAGCATGGCAAAACCTATTTTGCAACCATAAATTTAATAATAGGCAAAAATATTTCTTAATCAGTTGCAAAACAAGTTGACAAAGGATAGCAAAATAAGTATAATTACAGATACATAGTTGCAAAATGCGTATTTTGAAAGGAGGTTGATAAAATGAGCAACATCAAAATGGGTTTAACCATAGAAGAAGCAGCAGAATGTACGGGTATCGGAAGAAATACAATGCGTAAGTTGGTAGACTGGGGCAAGTTGCCTGTCCTCAAGGTCGGCAGAAAAGCGATTATCCGCAGGGATACTTTAGAGCGATTTATGAGCGTCAATCAGGGAAGAAACCTGCTTAATGAAAACGATGTCCGCAAAGTAGAATAAGCATTCTCCAAGCCCTCGGCGTTTGAGAGCGAAATACACCCCTCGCACAAATCTTCGATTTGTACTCTGGGTATTTCGCCCTTGCAGGGGGCACTGTATCACAGCTTCGGACAAAGCACCGCCGCTATGATACAGAAGAAAACAGCCCTCTGTTTTCTTCGCTGTCCGTCTGCTTACGCCGCCGAAACAGCGGCAACCGATTTCTCGGTTGCAAAAAGAGTATGCCCGTCACGGGAGGAAGGAGTATATGGCAAGACACTCATTTTTACAGATGTCGAAGCTACACAATGTCAAGGGAAGAATATCCTATATCACAAGCCACGCAAGGCAGGAAAACCTTTATGCCACCTACCACACCGCCGACAATGAATTTTGGAGTAGCCTTGCAAGGGAAAGCCAGCAGGAGTTTAAGCGGAGCGGCACAGAGGGGAAATGTATCGAAGCAAGGGAATTGATTATCGCCCTGCCCGAAGTTTATACAAGATACGAGCCGCAGGAAGTCCTTGAAGATTTTACGGAGGAGTTCCGCAAGAGATACGGTGTGGAGTGCGTGTCAGCTCTCCACCACAACAAACGCAAAACCAATTATCATATCCATCTTATCTTCAGCGAAAGAAAACTGCTTCCTGAGCCTGACATCAAGATAGCCACACGCAGCGTGTTCTATGATGAAGCAGGCAAAAGGGTACGCACCAAGAAAGAAATCACAGGGGAGGACGGGCAGATACGAAAAGGCTGCACCGTCATTAAAAAGGGCGAGGTTTACGAAAGCCACCTCTTTACCGTGAAAGATGATAAATTCAAAAGCGAGCCTTTTCTTCGGGAGGTAAAAGAGATTTACACCGACCTTATCAATCGGCATATCTCCGATCCTAAGCAGCAGTTAAAGGTATTTGATAAGAACAGCGTTTATCTTCCCACTAAGAAAATCGGCAAGAACAATCCCAAAGCCGCCGAGATTGAAGCGGATAACGCCGCAAGGCAGGAATGGAACAGGACAGCGGATATGGCGTTGTTATCGGGTATTTCCGAAGCAAAGATTTTAGAAGTCAAGCAGACCGAGATACACGAAAAAGCAAGCTAGTCAATCAAGAGCAAAGGCTGGTTGCCTAATCTGTTCCGTGGGATTGTGGCAAAGGCAAAAGATTTTCTGCAAAACCTTATTCGGGAAAAAGATATGCCGCCCAAGCCTACGCTTGATATTGATATGGCAGAGTTCCGCCATATGCAAAACCTGATGATAAAAGTACAGGATAAGGCAAAGGAAATCAAAAACTTGCAGGACAAAGTTTTACCGCAGTTGAAACAGTAGCTTGCCGATACAAAGGGGCTTTTCAAAGGCAAAGAACGAAAAGCGTTAGAGGTAAAAATTAAAGAAACCGAAGCGGAGATTGCCGACAGGTTGGATAAAATTCCCGATACGCTCAAAGAGGACGGTTATCCCGATGTACAAGTTTTTATGCGTACTTTCCGAGAAATGGAAAGCGTTGTAGAACAATACAACCGTGACCTTGCTGAGTGGGAATATCAAGTCAGCAGGAAATCGACAACCGCCGCTAAAGAACCGCACAGACCGCCCGAAAGGCAGAGCGTGTTAAAACATCTGCGAGAGATACAGGAACGAAACAGGCAGAAACTGCCGCAAAGACAGCGTAAGAAATCCATTGACAGAGATAGCCGATAGGCATTGAAAAACCGCCGTTATGGTTTTACTCATAGCGGCGGCGTATATAATCATACTCTATTAAAAGATACCGAAAAAAATGTACATTCCCTTTTCTTTATTTAACTCTGATTCCAAACTATAAAACCATTATTCAAATTCCCGTAATCGCTCAACGATAGAACGATTTCTTACAAGCTTTTTGTAAGTAATTAGTGGTGTCAGAATACATATCATCATTATAAGCAAAATTGCATATATCAATGGAAATATAGGCAGCATGAAAGGTATTTTCATGTAATTCATAGATTGAAAAACAAAGTAGGTAATACCTATTCCGATTGTCAGCGTGATAAAAACCGAACCGGCTGCATATAAAATTCCTTCCCGAATCAGTAATTTTCTTATTTGTTTTCTTGACATACCTACGCTTTCCATAATTGAAAAAGTCAACTTTCTATTTTGCATACTACTTGCCATTGTATTGATATAGTTCAACATACCCACCAACAACAAAAGAAGAGAAATTGCCGTACCTATTTCATACATACCACTTTGCGAATCCTGAATTATTTTCATATCATCATATTTTGAAAGGCAAATCAAATCTGAACTGTATGAACTTGATTCAATAATGTTTTTTATTTTATTTTCTGTTTCCACTTCGTAGGATTGTTCGTATTTAATATTGAGACTTAAAATATATGGATTCGCAGTTAAACTTTCCATATACTTTTCACTGATAATCAGATTTGCCCCGATATTCGCAGTTGCTCCATAATAGTCTCCATAATTGACAGCTCCAATTACAATTTCCTGTTTCTCCGTACCAATGAAAAACGGTATGGTACTGCCTATCCATTTTTCTGGTATTTCAAACCCTGCATATTGCAAAATTGCCGTTTTCCCATTCAAAAAAGCCTGCTTATCTATAATATTTCCAAGTGTATCATTCAAATAATCAAACTCTGATTCGTCAATTCCCTTTATCATACCATAATATTTTTCAGGGTTTTGTTGATATTCCAAAGCTGTTTCGGAGTATGACAAATATGGTTTTAATTCCGTATAACTTTTTATCCAAAAATCAGAAAAAGAATTCTTGCAATATGGGAAAGTAACAGGAACTCCCTTCACAGCATGAACCTCTTTTATAGCCTCTGTTTCTTCTATATCAGATACAAATTTATCATCAATAGCAGCTTGTAAAGAGGATATATCGTCTGTTATCTGCGTATCATTATATACAATAAAATCAGCGTTCCAATAGTTGGGATATACCGTTCGTTTGCCCTGACTATCAATGAGTGTAGTTAAGCAGAAAAATACAATTAAACTTGTTGCAAGCGATAGAAAAACAACAATAGTTCTTTTTTTGTTTTTTCTAAGCTGATTTATCGCCATGTACCAATACAAATTGCCCTTGCAAATTTTCTTTGTATAGGCAATTTCAATGTTATCCCTGTATTTGGTGGCTTCAACAGGCGTTACATCCGTAGCAATATGAATCGGAGTTCTAACACCGCATAGTACTGCAATTCCTGATACTAACGCACTCAGCACCAACACTTCTGGATAAAAATGTACCCCCGTATTTCCTAATGAAATTCCAAGAACTTTTATTACATGAGGAATAAGAGTCAAGGAAATTGTTACACCCAGAATTATTCCTGCAATAATCCCTGTCACTCCTACAACTGCTATTTGCTTTTTGATAAGTTGAACCAACTGTCTTTTTGTCATCCCTAATGTTTGCAACAATCCATAATATCTGATTTTCCCAGAAACCGATAGATAAAGAATATTGTAAATCAGCAAATATGCACTCAAACAAATAATAAAACCAAGTCCGAATACGGCAAGCAAGATTGTCAAAGATTTTTCAATATAATCGGTAGCTTGAAAAACCTGTGCTGACGATAGTTTGAGGCTATCTTTTAGATTTTCGATTGTTTTTTCTGTGACATAATTGCTCTTAAACTTCGCTTGTAAAATTCCACTTAATTCTAAATCATAACCTGTCTGCTTGTAAAAATCTTCCGAAACATAGAAATTTTCTTTATCTGTGCCGTAGCCTTTCCAAATTCCGCTGATAACAAAAACTTTTGTATGAATACCTGTATTATCTTCATAAGTTATCGAAAGATTATCGCCAATCTCCAAAGAACTTTTTCCACATTCGGCAAGAACTTCTTCTGTAGCTAACAGTTCATTTTCTTTCTGTGGATAGTGTCCGTCCATTTCGGTTCTTACGGGGCTTTTTTGACTTTCCCAATATGTTTCATCTCCCCAAAGGAAAGCAGCGTTAACTGTACTATCCATATCACTGCTTTTTACATTTCCGCAATAAGACAGCACACCGACTGTTTCAATCTTGGAATTGTTGATAAGAGTTTCTTTCTGATTTGCCGTAAATCCGTTCATAATAACAATGTCCCATTCTGAACCATATAGACGAGAATTTTGTAATCTGCTTAAGTCCAAATAAGTTAATCCTACAGTAAAAACAGAAAAAAGCATAAATGCAGACAACATAATCGTAACAAATAGAATGGAAAATTGACGCTTATTTGTTCGCACTGTGTTTTTAGCTAATTTGTTTATTATCTGACGATTATTGTTTGCTAACATCAGAATCACTTCCTCCCACTAATTTTCCATCTTGTAATCTAACTATTCTATCTGCCATTTGTGCAATATCCAAATCGTGTGTAATGACAATTAGTGTTTGCTGATATTCTCTTGCAACAATTTTTAAAAGTCCTATAACATCATGGCTGGAAGATGTATCAAGATTGCCAGTTGGCTCATCTGCAAGGATAATGGCAGGTTTAGTCGCTAATGCTCTTGCGATAGCAACCCTCTGTTGCTCTCCGCCAGATAGCATAGAGGGAAACATTTCTGTTTTATCTGCAATGTGAAGTGTTTTCAGCAATTCTTGTACAAATTCTTTATCAGCTTTAACTCCGTCAAGTTCTAATGGAAACAATATATTATCATACACATTTAAATCTGGAATCAGATTATATTGTTGAAAAATAAAACCTATTTTTCTTCTTCTAAAAAGAGCAAGTTGCTCCTGATTCATTTCCGATAGATTTATACCATCTACAATTACTGATCCAGATGTAGGAGAATCGAGACCTCCCAACATATGAAGAAGAGTGCTTTTTCCACAACCAGATTTTCCTATAATAGAAACAAACTCCCGTTCCTTTACTTCAAAATCCACTCCGTTTAAAGCAACTACGGTATGAGTACCGACTTCATAATGCTTTTTTAAAGACTTTGTTTTTACAATGATATTTTCCATAGTCATTCCTCCGTTTCTGTTTTTATCATAGAATAGAAAAATCACAAACTGTTCACAAAAAGAAAAAATCACAAAACTGTGATTTTTCCATGCGGTCTAATTAGGGAAATATAAATGAAAAGTACTTCCTTTTCCTGATTCTGATTCAACTTCAATATATCCTTTTTGCATACAGATAATTTCTCGTGCCAGATATAATCCAATACCTACACCCTCTGTATTATGAACATCTGGCTCACGGTAAAAACGGTTGAATATCATTCCCTGTCTTTCTAAAGGAATCCCTTTTCCCGTATCGGTAATGCTAATTTTTGTGAAAATGGTTTCTTTGTTTACGACTATGTTGATACTGCCATTTACGCTCGTATATTTAACTGCATTATCAAGAATATTAAAAATAGCTTCTGCTGTCCACTTTTTGTCATGCTCAAGTTGAAGTGTTTCATCATATGTAACATGAATCTGAATGTTTTTCTTATCTGCTTTTGGAACAACTGCTCCAATCGCCAATGCAAGAGTTTCTGCTATAAACTGTTTTGATTTCTGTATTTTGATTGTTCCAGTTTCCAATCGTGACATTTTTATCATGTTTTGAAGAAGAAAATCCAATTTATCCACTTGCTTGCTCATTTTTATTAAATGCTCTGTGCTTTCTGATTTATTTACTTTGTCGAAAAGCATTTCTTGATATAATTTAATATTCGCAAGAGGTGTTTTGGTTTGATGGGATATGTCAGAAACTAACTCTTTTAAATTTTCTTTTTCTTTGAACAGTTCTTGATTTTTATGCGTATACATATCAGAAATACGACATAGCTTTTCATAAACCATGCCCCATAAGTCATCTTGTTCACAGATTGTTTTGTTTAAATTTCTGCTGTTTAATAACTCATTTAAACTATTTTCTAATTTTTCTGTAAAGTCATAAATATCGTGTTTCAGACAGCGATTTTTCCATAATAGACTTATAATAATCCCTATGAACAACACAATAATAAGAATGTAAATTATTTCCATATATATCCCATTCCGTATATGTTTGAAATATAACTATGTTTGTCTGTTTCAATTTTCTTTCGCAAACGGTTAATGTTGACTGCAAGAGTATGCTTATCCATAAATTCAATTCCTTCTTCCCATAAGGAATCCAACAAAACAGAATAAGTTAGTAATTGTCCTTTATTATCAATCAATTTTTTCAAAATACGGTATTCGGTAGGCGTAATAGGACAACTTTTTTCTTCAATCTGTACAACTCCTAATTCAAAATCAATCTTTAGAAAACCGTCATCGTATATGTTTGTTTTTTTAACTTCCCTTGACAATATAATGGATATTTTCTTTAACAAAATTTTCATGGAGAAGGGCTTTGTCACATAGTCATCTGCTCCTATTTCATAACCATTTAGAATATCTTCTTCTAAATCTCGTGCAGAAAGAAACAATATCGAAACATTATTTCGTGCTTTTATCCATTTACAAAAATGAAATCCGTCGCCATCAGGCAAATTTATATCTAATATTGCTAAATCAAAGGTATGATTGATTGCGATAGCTTGTCCGTCTTTACAAGTATAAGCATTATATACACGATAGTTTTCTTTTTGTAAAGCTGTGCAAATCGTTTGATTTAATTCTAAATCGTCTTCAAGTACAAGAATTGTATAAATAAGTCATCTCTCCTCTGCATAAATAACTATGCCTCATTTAATGTCTATATTATAAACAATTAAAATGGCAGTATCAAGATTTTTATACCTTTGTATACCTTTGGAACAAAGTATTTCCATTTTGTTGATCTTATCCTAATTAAAACATATAGATACTGTTATTCTTCTATGTTAAATCACACATAAAAAGAGCAACTATGCTTATTAGCTATAATTGCTCTTTCCGTAATTGCTTAAATATAGATGATTTCAGTGCAAACTATTTCTCTTGCCCTTGCTTGTATCTCGTTCATTCTTCCAATCCACAACATCGGGTTTTCTGCTTTGAGTTGTTCGGTCACACCCTCCTTATCAGCCATTTGCTCAACTAATCGAAACATCATTTCCGTTGCCTGTTCGTCAATATCAGCAAGATAACAGTTCAATTTTCCGCTTGTGAGAAGCGTGGTATAAACTGCCCGTTTATGTTCCTGCAAATAGTGTTTGTGTCGCTGCCCCCATAAGCCGATAGGCTTGTGTCTTTTTTCGGCTGGTAAAGTAAGGCAAGGAATATAATAATCTCCTTGCAGTTCATACCAAAGACCGTTGCTTTCATCATAAATATACTTGTCCATTAAAAAATCCTCCGTTATAATATATTCGCACATACATCACATTTCCCCGATTGCCACACTTTGTTATATCTTGTTATGAGATTTTTCTGCCCTTGATTTTGCCCTTATGATTGTGCAGAACAAGGGTAACATTGTGTGAAACCATATAAAGAATTAAGGTGTACTGATTGCGATAAATCCTTTATTTTCAAGGCTTTTGGAGGATTTTATTAAAACCCTATGAGGTGTGATAAACACCTGTAAAATTATGAGTTTCTAATTGGAATTGAAATCATCCCCGTTTTTCGTTATAATAACCATAAAAATGAATGGATACAGGAGGATAACGAGGCAATGATAGGAATTATCGGAGCAATGGAAGACGAAGTTGCGGCATTGAAGGAAGCTATGGAAGTTCAGGAAACCATAGAGAAGGCGTCTATGGTATTCTGTAAGGGTATGCTGTGCGGCAAGGAGGTCGTGGTCGTAAGAAGTGGGATTGGCAAGGTAAATGCGGGAATCTGCGCCCAGATTCTAGTGGATAGATTCGGAGTGGACGTCCTGATCAATACGGGGATTGCCGGTTCTCTGGATGCGAAGATTGATATCGGGGACATGGTAATCTCGACGGACGCCCTGCATCATGATATGGATGCCTCCGAGTTTGGCGATGCCCTTGGGCAGGTGCCGCGGATGGACGTGCTTTCTTTCCCGGCGGATGAAACGCTTGTGAAGAAGGCTGTACAGGCGAGCGAGAAGGCGAATCCGGATATTCACACATTTACCGGAAGGATTGCAAGCGGCGATCAGTTCATTGCATCCCGGGAGGTAAAGGAGCGGATTGTCAAGAATTTCCACCCTTTGTGTGTGGAGATGGAGGGGGCGGGAATCGCCCAGGCGGCATACCTGAATCAAGTTTCGTATGTCATAATACGTGCCATTTCGGACAAAGCTGACAACAGCGCCCATGTAGACTATCCCACCTTTGAACAACAGGCAATCGCCCACAGTGTAAGGCTTGTAAAGGAATTGCTGACAATTATATAGAAAGAACAGGTTTCACAATCCGTTGGGATATGACAGATTCTCCCATCCCGGATTGCGGAATCTGTAGAACGATTTTTAAGCTCTCCTTTGGAATTTCAGTTATAATTCTATTCAGAAGGAGGGCTTTTTATGTTAGAAACAATGTTGGACAGGCACATGATATTCGTGCTAATGGGAATCCTGACAGCCGTAGGGATTATGAGTAAATTTATTGTTAACGTCTCTTTGAAACGTTTGGTACGTGCAGCGGGAAATATGAATAAAAGCACCCATCCGCTGATGCGCCTGGTACGTGCCAAATTTGAACACGCCAGCATGGTCAGTGACAAAGTAGAGAATGTGAGTGTATTTGTGGAAAAGTACCTGTATGAGTATAAGGTGCTGGGATTACGTCTCCACAGCTGGAGGAGAATGGAGAAAGCGGCTGCAGCGTTATGCCTGCTTGCCGGAGCAGTGGGTGCAGGACTTGAATACGGTGTAAATGGGATGAGTGATTTAGTATGGAAGACAGGCGCAGTCGGAGGAGGGCTTGCTGCATTTGTATATCTGGTACATCTTTTGACAGATGAGAAATACCAGTTAGAGGCAGTACGGAATTATATGGTGGATTTTCTGGAAAATGTATGCCGTCACAGATTTGAGAAGTCTTACCAGAAAGAAATTAAGGTATTGGCGCAGGATGGTTCGTCAGCGGAGTTTGGAGCAATGCCGACCGATGGGCAGGCCAATGGCGCAGATACATATGCGGTGAGAAAGAAGGAAACTCCGGAGGATTTATTTGCGGTAAGGAATCTTGAGCAGGCGGACGACAGCCTCTATGCGGCAAAAAGTCAGAAACTATCAGATGAAAAAATATATGCGTCAAATGAGCCGATACAGAAACAGAGTGCAGTCAGCGCATTTCTTGCGGCAGAATTGAAAGCTGGGGAATCGGTTTTCCAAGCTCCTGAGACAGGGGAGAATGAGGAGGTCAATGCATTCCGGACGGCTGACCTGAGGGTTGACGAAGTGGCAAATGCGTTTCGCATGGCGGAATCGACACAGGGGAAAGGAGGAGGCTTTCGCGGGCAAGGGACGGAACAAAATGACGGAATCAGTGCATTTCGGATGCCAGAACCCGGACAGGGTGAGGGAACGGAATTATTTCGGGCATCGGAAACCAGGAAAAAGGAGTCGGTGGAAATAGAAACTCCGAAGGGAAGAGAAAAACGCAGGGAGAACATTGTGGAAATCCCAATTCCAGAGTCGTCTGGGGAAGCCATGAATTCCATAGTAATCGATTCGCCAGAGCCACCAACCCCGTCAAGCTCAGTAAAGAACACCCAAAGCCGGCAGACATTGCAGAAGGAACGGATGCCGAAAAAAGAAAAAAATGAAGATGAGGTGAACCGGGATGTAGTAATCAGGAGGATACTCGAGGAGTTTATGGCTTGATTATGGATGCCTGATTTGGGAGTATAATGACTGCGGCGGGATGTTTACCATTGAAGAGGTGACATACCGCCGCTGTTTAAAGCAGGTGTCAGGAATTGGGGGAGATTTCTGCAAACCATTGTTGTATAACATTTAAACCAACTTCTAAAATATCTGCAATTATGGCATCTGAATATCCCTTTTTTTTCATATTAAATGCAGTTCCCTTCTTACCTTCGATGATCCCTTCCTTTTTACCTTCGATGATCCCTTCCTTTTTACCTTCGATGATCCCTTCCTTATAAATTTTTTCAGAAACTTCACACATTTCCGGATAACCTCCTTCCTCACATTTCAAAAAATGGACTCTTGCGGACAAATCTCCTTGGCTCATATCCTCTGGATCAGCCTTCTTAAAATAATCCATTAATTTAGCAATATCGCTGCCATCGTTTATCTCAGCGTTTACATATGTTACATAGATACCATCATCATACGTAATTTCTGTTCCTTTAAATTTCTTTTCTACCTTATAGAGAGCTCTTCCTGCCGCCCATAAATCCGTCTCACTAATGTATATGATATGGACATCCGGCATTTGGTCATATTCTTTTCCTTTTTGTAAACATTCACTATCAATCATTGCTGCATAAAATCGGGTTCTTCTAGCATGTTCAATCGTGTCTTTTCTTTGGATTTCCAAATTCACTAATCGTCTGTGGCTATCCTCTGCCAGTATGTCAAGGATGGCGTCATGTGCCGTAATTTTTGAAATTCTGTGCTGTGACCTTACCTCCTTCACAACCAAGTCGGACAGACCTGTTATAATACGGATAACATGTTGACAGGCTGGAATGTCGTTTAACGCAACGCTCATAAAAACATTGCTTAGAAGATTAAAACTTCTCGCTTCTTCTACTAATTGGTCTTTTCTACTAATAAAAGTTGTTTCTTGTGATTTGGCGGCATTCTTATTTGCAGTAGCTTTATCTTTGGTTGGATTCTCATCTGTTCCCACAATATAGTGCCTCCTTATGTAGAAATTGTCTCTTTATTGTTCTTACATTATAAATAATTATATGAAGCATGGCAAGATGGCTGGCTCAAAAATATTACTTTTAGAAGTGCTGAGCCGAAAAGTTTATGGCTTGATTATAGCCGTCTGATTTGGTAAAATAAAATTCATTATAACCGCCTCCTGCCTTGGCAGCGTTCACCACGCTCTGGGTGACCTTCACACCGTTCTGGTCTGTCAGATCGTAGCGGTTGGTTCCCTCCTGCTCTGTCAGAATGGGATGCATGACCAGCACATGATCCTCTCCGTCGATCCAGATATAGCCGGATGCGTCATCCCGGTAGCGCATGGCACGCACCGCCTCCGCAGCCATCTTCTTTGCCTCTTCCTCCGTCAGCTCACCGCTCTGGCTTCTGTCATAAAAGCTCTGAATCACGGACAGCGCACCCTGCACCTGCGACTTGATCTCCATCGAATAGCCGTCCGTCATGGACTCCTCATACACCTCGACAGACTCCTCCATCGACTGCCCCAGATAATAGACACCCAGACACGCCAGCCCGACGGTTGGAATGGATACCAGAACACAGATCAGCGCTATCAGCATCACAGCCAGGCTCCGAAAGCCCTTCTTCCTCTGTTTTCCGGCAACTGCTTTTTCCCCCATAATACTCCCTTTCCATCTTTCGATATGCTTGTTTACGATTATATCCATTATGGCACATTTTTCATGTCAAGTCAATGAACAGCGGTTTGTGGAGAGCCGAAAGGACAGAATGGCAGATTCCGGCGCAGAAAATTTCTGCGGTTCCCTGACCTGCAGGCTGGATGACAAAGAATATAAACAGTAAAGATTTGCTCAGAAAAGCTGCGCAGAGCTTTTCCGGGCCTTCACCAGCAGCATCATCGGGCGGCGCAGTTCGTCTTTCATTCCGGGAATCCCCATCATTTCCAGGGGCGGCACCGCTTCTTCCACGGCTTCCAGCACAAAGCCGTGATTCAGCAGTCCCATCAGGATTTGTGTGAGCGTGTGATGCTGTTTGACCACATCGCATCCCAGAAAGTGCGTCTTCCTCTCTCCCGGAATAAAATAACGGTCAACCGGCCAGCAGCAGGGCTCTCCGGCTTCCGTATAAATCCAGTCCTGCCCGACCCCCGCGGTAAAAACCGGATGCTCAATATTAAACAAAAAAGTTCCCCCCTGTGTCAGCGTTCCGTGCACTTTTTGAAATATCTGTTCAATATTTTCGATGTAGTGCAGGGCCAGATTGGAAATAACACAGTCCCATGTATTTTCCGGGTACTCATATTCCTCTATTCCACAGACACGGTACCGGACTGACGCGTCCGTATTGCGCTTTTCTGCTTCCTCAATCATTCTCCTGCTCACATCGATTCCCAGAACCTGCGCGGCTCCCTGTTCTGCGGCAAACTTACAATGCCACCCGTAACCGCATCCCAGATCGAGAACTGTTTTCCCCTCAGTCCGTGGAAACAGGGGCTTTAGCTGATGCCATTCACCAGCCGCGCCAAGGCCCTCCCGGCTGCGCGGCATTTTCGCGTATTCTTCAAAAAATCTCTGATTATCGTATTCATTGTTCACTGCCTTCCATCCTCCTGCTTTTGCTTACCCTGATAATAATTACCATGATACCACAGACCGGAGGGCGTGAAAAGCATGAAAAATACAGGCCGTCTCCCCGGCGCTTTATGCGTTCTCCGCCAGCTCTTTTACAGGGCGGACAAGATGACCGGGGTCCTCT
>OFFZ01001049.1_pt1 | contig 15740 bp, 15 predicted proteins | sample 1521631 | NCBI WGS metagenome assembly OFFZ01 (sample SAMEA3504102, study PRJEB24116) | mouse gut metagenome | biome: mouse gut; feature: mouse-associated habitat; material: faeces | place: Denmark | collected 2011 | reverse complement strand
TGTTATAAGCCGTCACGCCGTTTTTCTCGATCCATTTCTGCAGGCCCGAAGCCTTTTTCACTGCCAGGGAATGAATGGTCAGGGCGTCCGGCGACAGTGCTGTGATCGCCTCTATGGTACTTTGCACATCCTCCTTCGTCTCCCCGGGCAGCCCCAGGATGATATCCATATTGATATTGTCAAATCCCACCTGCCGCGCCAGCCTGAAAGCATCCACTACCTGCTCCACCGTGTGCTGCCTGCCGATCAGCTTAAGGGTCTCCTGTTTCATTGTCTGGGGATTGACGGAGATTCTGGTCACACCATGTTTTAACAGCACTTTAAGTTTTTCCTCCGTAATGCTGTCCGCACGCCCCGCTTCCACCGTAAATTCCTGTACGGTATCAAACACAAACGTCTCTTTCAATTTCGTGAGCAGTCTGTCCAGTTCCGCCGCCGACAACGAGCTGGGCGTGCCGCCGCCGATATAGACAGTGTCCAGTATCCTGTCCCGGTACATCTGTGCCACCGCATCCATCTCCTGTTCCAGAGCCGTCAGATAATCCGCTACCCGCTCCTTCCATGCACTGATCGGAAAGGAGGTAAAGGAACAGTACAGGCATGTGGTCGGGCAAAAAGGAATGCCGACATAAAGGCTGTACCCATTCTCATAGTGCAGCGTACTCAAAATCTCCCGCTCCCGTTTTGCGATCTCGATTCCCAGCCCGATTTTTTCTTCGCTGACGAAATGCTTCTCCTTAAGATAGGCCGCCACCGCCTGTTCACTCTCACCGTTCTCCAGCATGGTCATGGCAATCTTCGTGGGCCGTATCCCCGTCAGATTCCCCCAGGGCAGCGACTGGCCTGTCTCCTCCTGCAGGGCAGTATAAAGGAACTTCTTGAATCTGTCCTTATACTCCTCAGGTTTCACCTGATCGGTATCCCGCCAGAGATATACATTGCCCTCTCTGCCTGCTGCATCTGCCCCTAAGCGATTATCTGCATCGTCATCTTCCCCGTCCGTTCCATCGCAACGCTGCTCTGTGCCGCCGTCTGCTTCCCCAACATTATGTAAACTGCTATAGACCGTAAACTTCACATCCGTCTCACCGAATTCCAGTTCCATCACCGGAACGGCCCTCCGCACCCTTCTGTCCTTCACCACCGACTCCGGCGTCACGATCTTCAGCTCCCACGCCGGATAGAAGGCCTTCACCAGCGCATGGATATCATATTCAAACTGTGCCCTGTTACTCTTTAGTACCTGCAAAATCATCCATTCCTTTCTCTGTCCGCCACTGCCGGCAAGACAACCATACCTGCTTATCAAAGAAATAAAAAAGAACTTCCGTCCACAGACAATATATTAACTTTTTATCATGAAAAACGCAAGAATGATTCTATTTTCTTTCCGCCATTACGCAAAACTACTCTGGCAGCAGCATGACAAAACCTGCCGCCGCACAACACCCATGCAGCAGCAGGTTTCTGTCCCACCATCCGTTCCTTTTCCTGATCCAGATATCCCGACAATCCCCGGTCCCATAACCTGACACGGTCCTTTCTGCCCTTTTACATCTTATTAAACGGATCTTTATAACACGCCACGCTTCCCAGATCTTCCTCGATCCGCAAAAGCTGGTTGTACTTCGCCACCCTGTCGCTTCTGCAGGGCGCACCCGTCTTGATCTGTCCGGCATTGACCGCCACCGCCAGATCCGCGATAAAGGTATCCTCCGTCTCGCCGGACCGGTGGGAGATCACCGCCCGGTAGCCGTTCTTCTGCGCCATCTCGATGGCGTCCATGGCCTCGCTGACCGTACCGATCTGGTTCACCTTGACGAGGATCGCATTGGCCACATGCAGCTTGATGCCTGCATCCAGACGCTTCGTATTGGTCACAAAAAGATCGTCTCCCACCAGCTGTATCTTGTCGCCCAGCTTCTTCGTCATCATCTGCCAGCCGTCCCAGTCATCTTCCGCCAGTCCGTCCTCGATGGAGATGATCGGATAACGTTCCACCAGCTCTTCATAGTAGGCAACCATCTCCTCCGTGCTTCTGGTGATCTCCTCCAGTTCCGCCTGCCCGGCAAACTCAACGCCCGCCTCGTAGCATTCCGTCACACGGCTGCCCCGCACCTTATTTCTCTTCCGCTTGAGTTCCGTCTCTCCCGGGAAATGATACACGCCGTCCGCCTCACTGTAAAGCTCGGAAGCCGCCACATCCAGCGCGATCTTGATATCCTGCCCCGGCGTATAGCCTGCCGCCTTGATGGACTCCACGATCAGGTCAAGCACCGCGAAGGCGTCAGGCAGTGACGGTGCAAAACCGCCCTCGTCCCCCACACCGGTGGACAGTCCCCTGTCATTACAGATCTTCTTTAAGTTGTGATAGATCTCCGCGCAGATCCGCAGACCGTCCCCGAAGCTCTCCGCCTGCACCGGCATGATCATGAACTCCTGGAAATCCACCGTATTGTCTGCGTGTTTACCGCCGTTTAGAATATTCATCATCGGCACCGGCAGCAGTCTCGTATAAGCGCCGCCCAGATAGCGGTACAGCGGAATTCCCATCGCCTCCGCACACACCTTGGCGCAGGCCATGGATACGCCCAGCATGGCATTAGCCCCCAGATTGCTTTTGTTGTCCGTGCCGTCCAGATCAATGAGGATCCGGTCGATCAGTCCCTGGTCAAAGGCATTCGTCCCCATCAGCGCCTCTCTGATCTTCGTATTGACATTGTTCACCGCCTTCGTCGTGCCAAGACCGAAATATCTCGTCTCACCGTCCCGCAGCTCCACCGCCTCGAAACGCCCGGTACTGGCTGCCGCCAACCTCCTTTTCCACCGTCACTTCCGCTTCCACTGTAGGATTCCCTCTGGAATCCAGAATTTCCCTCGCATGTACATCCACGATTCTCAATTTCATAGCCATAAAAAAACCTCCTGTGCGCACTGGTCTATAACCGTTTTCCATTATTATGCACACAGAAGGTATTCTTTATACGAAACATCTCAGCTTCCGGCTTCTCTGCCACTTTACTCATTCCTGATCGCCGCCAGCGGACTCAGCTTCATCGCCCTTCTCGCCGGGAAAAAGCCCGCCACCATGCCTACCAGCACCGCAAACGCCATGGACAGCAGCACCAGCCACAGCGGGATATAGGAGATACTTTCCATTTCCATATCCTGGGACTGCCGGACCAGATAGTTGATCGTTCCCGACAGGGTAAAACTCAGTATCAGCCCCACGATACCGCCCAGAAAACCGATAAATCCGGCTTCCAGCAAAAACAGGGTACAGATATTCCCCATATCGCAGCCCAGCACCTTCATTACACCGATCTCCTTTGTCCGCTCGTAAATGGACATCATCATCGTATTGGTGATACCGATCGCCGCCACAAACAAAGATACCGCGCCGATGCCGCCCAGCACTGCCTGTATCATGCCGAGCTGCTGCTGCTGGGACTCGATCCATTCCGCATCATTGTAAGCCTCATATCCCAGATCCGTGATCATCTGAGTCACCTCCGCCACATGCTCCATCTCATCCACATTGACGATCAGCTGGGAATAGAAAATTTCCTTGTAGGGTTTTCCCTTGCTGGTGGTGGGCTGCCCCGGGATCGCCCTTCCCTTGAACTCCTTTTTCAGCACCGGTATCAGTTCGTTGATATCGCAGTAGGTATTCCAGCTGTAAGGGTGGTACTCATCCATGCCGCCTGCCGCCACGCCGGCGGTAGTGAGCAGATGCTTTTTGGGTTTTTTGTAGGGTTTTCCGTTTTCGTCCGTACCGCCGCCCTGGGAATTATAGTAGGCGTCCCTGTCCAGAATATAGAGGATAGAGTCGTTCATCAGATCGATATCCGGCAGCTCGTTCGTCTCCCAGTAGCCGCCCCCTCCACCTGTCACGCTGTAAAAATCCGCCAGCACCATATTGCCGAAAAACAACTGCAGTTCCCCCGCGTCTTCCTGCGGAAGCGTACCCTCCCCCACATCGATATTCATATCATCCAGTGCTGATAACGTGGTTCCCTGCAGCCTGATATACCCCTCATAGGTACCGTATCTTGCCAGAATATCCACGCTCAGATAAGGGTCGACTCCCACCACATAGGGCATCTGCATAATATCATTAATAAATTCATCATCCAAACGTTTTTTATCCTGTTCGCCGCCCTCCTGATTCCAGGGCTCGCTCACCGTGATAGCCGTCAGGCTGGCATAGTCGGATATCTGCTCCATCGTCGCCTTGTTCAGTCCCAGTCCCAGAGACACCATGACCACGATGGAAGCCACACCGATCACCACGCCAAGCACGGTGAGCACCGTCCGCACCTTCCGCTTGAACAGGTTTGACACGCTCATCCGAAGCAGGTCAATAAATCTCATCCTAATACCCCTGCCCTTTCCTTACCACTTGTTTGCCCAGTCGTCCGCCTTTTCGGCTTCCTTCTCCGTCTCCTTCAGCGCTTTCAAATCCTCTTCCATCTCTTCCTGCTCTTTTTTCTTTTTCTTTCTGATCCGCAGGAAAACAACCGCCGCCGCAATAAGGACGATCACCACAAGGACAACCGGCAGAATAAATTTTTCGGCGCCGCCGCTGCCTTCGAGCTCTTCCATGCCCATTTCACCTTCCATACCGAACGCCGGGTCCGAAAAATCTTCCATCATCTCCTCCGACACGAACAGTTCCAGTTCTTTCTCTATGGTCGTCACGACCCCTGACTCATTTTCATAGGAGATCATCGCCTTGATCTTGCCGTCGTCCATAGTAGCCGCCGCACCGGTGACCATGGCGTCCACACTGCCTGTAGCGCCGGATGCTATCGTACCGAGAAAGCTGTCGCCGCCGGTGATGCTGTCGCCCTCAAATTTCACCCACACGTTATAGAGCGTGGTCTTTCCCGTATTATACACGTCAAACATGATGTTTGTCTGGCCGCCCACCGTGATATCAGAGGGCATCACCTCCGCATCCCCGGTCTCGCAGCGCTGTTCCTGCAGGATCGGTATGGAAACACTGGCGGTATCCGTCAGATCCACCGCATCCTTTGCATCGTATTTCATATTCACATCCAGCACATAGGGCTTCTGCGCCAGATCGGCCTTTGCAGACATCTCGATCACAAGATCCTTCGACGCACCCGGCGCTATCGCATCCACATAGACTGAACTGGAGCCGGAAGTGGGCAGAAACGCCGCAAACTTGCTGTCCTCGTCCTTTCCCTCCTCCTTCGCCTGCATATCAAACAGAACGTTGGTCACAGGCGCCGTTTTTGAGGTATTCTGCACATGGATCGTTATCGTAAAGGTGGAACCCGCGTAGACCTGTCCCGGATTTGTCTCAAAGCCCGTCACAATGATACGGGGTTTGGAAGATTGTTCGTCATCCCCCTCCGCATCGCCGTCCAGCGTACCGCTCTCAGGTTTTCCCACCGCTTTTACATAGGTGGTCAGCAATGCTTTCTCCACCATCCCGTCTCTTGTGTAGGTCGCGTCAAACTCCAGTTTATAATAACCGCTCTTGACATCGGAGCGCACCACGAAAACAAATCCCAGATCCTGACGCACCTCCTCCATGTTCTTTTTGTTGTCATAAGCCGGAAAACTCTTGATCGCTTTGGTAGCTCCCGCCGAATTGGGCTCAAAGGGCCATTCGGAGACCAGATTGGATATCCTCGGTTTCACGATGACATCCTTCAGCGGTACGGAACTGTAGTTCACCACCGGCAGGGCGATCAGCACTGTCTCGCCGTAAGTGACGGTGGGCGTCTGGTAGGTATCCGACAAAGACAGAAATTCACTGGTGCTGGACGGTCCCGGATCTTCATCGTCCTCCTCTGTATCGGTTGTCTCTCCTCCCGATTCATCATTGCCGCTGGCTGTTCCCACATCCGCCTGCACCTGCAGCGCCTCCGTCCCGGCAGCGCACAGCATGATCAGAAACGCCGTCAGAAACGCCATGATCCTTTTTGTCCATTTACTCATATCTGTTCTCATCCTTTCTGCTCCCCTCTTACTTTTTCCTTTTTCTCCTGCGCCTTCGCCCTCAGGCTTTCCGCCATTTTCCTGCGTTCTTCTTCGGTTTTTTCCGTGATGGAGATCACCTTGCCGTCCCGGATCCGGATGATCCTGTCCGCATAACCGGCAAGATGGTCGTCATGGGTGACCATCACCAGCGTCTGCTTCTGTTCATAGACCACCCGCCGCATCAGCTGCATCATCTCTTCCGAAGTGACGGAATCCAGATTTCCTGTGGGCTCATCCGCAAAGATGATCTCCGGCTCCACCACCAGCGCCCTCGCCATACCGACTCTCTGCTGCTGTCCGCCGGACATCTGGGTGGGCTTATGTTTGATATGGCTTGAAAGCCCCACCAGCTTCAAAAGCTCCACCGCCCTTTTGGTCCGCGTCTTTTTATTCACGCCCTGGAACGTCAGCGGAAGCGCCACATTCTCGATGGCGTTCAGCGTGGGCAAAAGATTATAGGCCTGAAAGATAAAACCGATATGCTCCCGCCTGAACGCCACAAGCTGGTTTTCCTTTTTCGTTTCCATATGCTCCCCGGCGATAATGATCTCGCCTGTGGTAGGTTTTTCCAGACCCGCCAGCATATTCAGCAAGGTGGACTTTCCGGAACCGGAGGTACCCACGATGGAGCAGAACTCCCCCCGGTTTATCACAAAGTCAACGCCGTTTAAAGCACGCACTCTCTCCTGCCCCAGCCGGTATATTTTATATAGTCCTTTTACCTGTATCACAGGTTCCTTATTCGCCATATTTTCTATCTTCTCTCCCTACTCCTGTCCGTCTGTTTCACCGGACAATCCGAAATCCTTTTTCACAAATTCCGGCAGTTTTCCTTTCCGCACCATAAAATCCGTATCACCCCAGTGATACAAATACGCCGACAGATCATCCGATGCCTCCGCCCTGACCGATATATTATGATCAAAAGAATTCATTGTATAGCACCAGCTCACCAGAGATCCCGGATACAGATACCCCAGCAGTTCCTCGATCTGTTCCCTCTTACCATACTCCTTTTCCATCAGATCCGCCAACTCCATCGTATTGACGAAAGTGCCGAAGAAACCGCCGTGATCTATCACTTCCGCATCTTCTTTTTCCTGATAACAACTGACGAGCAGGCTCTCCACCGCCTTCGGGCTGATCGCCAGATACAACTCGATATTTTTTTCCCGCAGATACTCTATGGTCCTTGTATAAGTGGGAAATACAGGATATTCCAACGTATATTCCTGCAGCCTTTCCGTCTTATAGCGGAGCCGCAGAACACCGCAGGGAACCGCTTCCTTTATATCCGTAAAGGACATCTTCCGCAGATCCTCCTGATAGGCACGCATCAGGGCGATCCCGTTTTTATCCGCAATCTCCGTCTCCTGCATTCCGTTGTCATAATAGATCCGGCTCTTCTCAAAAATCCGGTCCATCCGGGGCAAAAGCACCTGATTGCTCCCCTCCTTATATTCTTCATTTGCGAACAAAATATCCAGCACCGTTTTCTCCTGTTCATAATCGATGCAAAAATCACGGTACTTTTCCTTTCCGCTCTTCAGCCTATACTTTACGCTGCAGTTTAACCGCGTATCGGGATTCTGTTCCCGGGCATCCTTCCCCATCCCGTCCTTTGCCAGAGACAGCACTCCTGACACATCTGTCAGTTTCATAGTCTCCAGTCCGTACTGTTCATTCCATGTGATGGCATCCTCCTCATCCACATGTTCAAAACGATAATTGTTTCCAAAACCGATCTCTATGGCTGCGCTTTCCACCTGCTCCGGCGCCGGGATCCAGGTATCATAGCCGCTGATATCCAGCGCGAAAAACAGGTAGCCCGCCACAGCCGCAGCCGCCCCTGCCGCAAAGGATCTTTTATGCCCGGTAAAGGCCCGCATATCGCCCTCATATACGATTTCCATCAACACCTGACAGAATCCGATTCCGAGAACCAGTCCCGGCACTGCCACAAAAAACCCGTCATAACCGGACACGTCACAAAAACAGGCGCATCCGAGAAGCCCCGATACAAACATCAGCAGCACTTTTACCGGACCTTTTACTGACGGAAATGCCACCGCCTGAGAGATTGCCTCCGCCGGGCGCTTTTTATAACAATAATAGGCGATCACGCCAAAAAGCACTGCCTCAACCAGCAGGATCATGATATCAGGCAGCATGGGACGCACCAGATGTTCCAAGATATCCCCCGGCACTGCTTTTCCCGCTTCCCAGGAAAAGGTGCTTTTTCCAAGAGATTCTATCATACGGAAAACAGGCGTGATAAACCGTTCCGTGGTATCTCTGCTTACGTAAGTGGAAAAATAAGCCGACGCATAGCTTTCCAGCGTTGCCCTGAGTATCGCTTCGTATAAAAAGCCCATCAGAACAAAGAACCCTGCCATGCCCCTTCTGCCGCTGATCATCATAGCGATCAGCGTCACATGATACACCGCCAGAAAGTAAATAAACGCGGACACCAAAGTAAACAGCACATCGACAAAAAGCGCCGAGGATGCCGCACCGGCTCCTGCCGTCACCAAAAGCGCAATACACAACGATACAATATATGGTATAAAATAGATCAATATACCGTTTATGTAGGTCATCAGAAAGCGGCGGCACGCCGTGATCGGCTGGGCAAGATACATATCCGTTTTCATCCGGGAATAAATCCATGAAAACCCTTCCGCCGCGCACAGCACAGCACCTGTCGTTACCAGAAAGACCGTCGGCCCTCCCCTTATCCCCAGTATATCATGGCACACCCCCTGCCACACCGCAAGAGACACTTCCTCTCTGCCGTATCTGCCCAGCGTAAGGGCAGTCATCAGCGGATAACACAACATCTGTACAAAAGAAAGCAGCGCAAACAGCCACAGCCGCCTTTTTGCGTTTTCCTTCATCTGTATGAACAGCGCCGGAGAGGAACGGCATCCCCGGGATTTTTCAGTTTTCCATAAGGAACTTTTTAACGTCATACCCCGCCACCTCCGTTTCACTGATAAAGATCTCCTCCAGAGAAAGAGGCAGCATCTCAAAAAACACCGTCTCGATCCTGCCGAATTTTGCCTCCACCATCTCGCGGCTTCCCCGCACGGTAAAGGTATGCAGCATACCTCTCTCCTCCTCCTGTAAAATATCCACCCCCTGCAGGGCAGTACGCCATTCCTGCGGATCTTTCAGAACACACTGCACCTTCTGGATATTACACTTCATATCCTCCAGTTCCTTTGAGAGCAGTACGCCGCCCTTATGGAGCAGCCCCACATGGTCGCAGATATCCTCCAGTTCCCGCAGATTATGGGAAGCGATGACCGGTGTAAAATTTCTCTCTTCCATGGTCTTCGCGAAAAGTCCTTTGATCCCCTGGCGCATCACCGGGTCCAGTCCGTCAAATGTCTCGTTGCAGAGCAGATAGCGCGTCCCGGCATAGATGCCGATCAGCAGCGCAAGCTGTTTTTTCATCCCTTTGGAATAGGTGTGGATCTTCCGTTTTCTGTCCAGCCCGAATTTTTCCAGCGCATCATAAAACCGTCCGCTGTCGAAATTTTCATAAATGCGGGCATAATAGCACTCCATCTGAGCCGCATCGGCGTTATTAAAAAAATAGGGCTCATCAGGTATAAAGAAAAACCTCTTCTTCGCCTCCCGGTTATCATAAACCGGCAGCGCGTCTATATAGATATCCCCTTCATCGGGCCTGTAAATTCCGGTGGCAAGCCTGAGCACCGTGCTTTTTCCGGCGCCGTTTGTCCCGATCAGCCCGAACACATTTCCTTCTTTTATCGCTACGCTGACATGGTCCACAGCCGTAATACCGCCGAAACGCTTTGTCACGTTTTTCATGTCGATCATGCTTTATCCAATCTCCTGCCGTCTTTTCCTGTCCACATATGATCTGTATTCTTTCCCGCAATGACTCACATTTTTTCTTCGCACTGCGCAAGCAGTTCCTGCATGGAAATACCAAGCTCCCGGGCTTCCTTCATCACTTCCGCAAGCTGCTCCCTGAGCCTCTCTTTTCTGATCTCCAGCAGTCCTTCGCTATATCGGACGAAACCCCCCCGTCCTTTGATTGTGTAGATAAATCCCTGCCGCTCCAGTTCTCCGTAGGCCCGCTGGATCGTATTCGGATTAATGGACAACTCGACCGCCAAAGAGCGTACCGATGGAAGCTGTGCATCCGGCTCCAGTACGCCCTTTAAGATCAGTGTCTGAAATTTTTCCACAACCTGTTCGTAGATCGGTCTTGTATCTTTGTAATCCAGCATAATCATCAAAACGGGACTCTCCTCTTCGTATCAGCCCGGAAGAATGGACGGTCGACGCCCCGGATGGTGTGTTGCAGGTTCCTGCCTATGTCAACTGCACCAACTGTACTAACTGTGCTAATACACTTGTACTATATCACAAAAGCGGGAAGCATGCAATACATTTCTTTATTCGTTGTCCCTGTTCCGTATGATCAGGCACGACACAAATACCGCCGCTGCGATACTGGCAGCACCGATCCCCAGCAGAATAAATCCGAGAACATCGCCATACTGCAGAATCGCGGACATTATTTCCGTATTGTTTATATTCATGACAAAGAAAAACAGGATAAATCCGGGTACCGTGCGTACAAGACTGGTAAACTGCACGCCCAGATAAGGAATCAGCAGATAGAGCATAACATTCTGCACAGCCAGAAACAGCAGTGTGATTCCCACCAGTCCTGAAAGCACCGGCAGTTCCATCTTTCCATTATCATGCCCCGCCAATTTTACGACGCCAGCGGTGGTCATGCCAAGCAGGGTACACAGGATAACACAGAGGACACCGCTTAAATATCTGCCCAGCACCTTCTGCAGAATATTTCCCGGTACAAGGGATGTGAAAGGCACCGCCTGCTTTGCGGCACCGAATGTTGTACCTGCCAGGATCAGAGCGGCAAAAAGCATGTATCCTACCGCTCCGGCACCGGAACGTGTGGCAAATACCAGTGTAATCGCCTCGAAAACTGTGATCATATACAATATTCCGGATTTTATACTCATGTAATCATACTCTATATAACCAATGATTTGTTTCATACTTGTATCCTCCTATTCTAAGTCGCTGCGCGACGGCACTAAAGGGTAAAGTCACTTCGGCGCACACTTGATGAGAGAAACTTTCATTCGAAAGGACACTCATGAAAGTTCCTCTCGTGCGCCTTTGCGACTTTACTGTTTCAGTTCCCGCACAGCTTTATTTTTCCATCATCCTGCCGTCTTTCAGCAGATAGCTCATAATCTGGCTGATGGCTGGTTTTTCCATAACGATCCCGGCGGGCAGGGATGCCGCGTTGTCGGTCCGGACCAGAGCGGAAAAACCGTAAGCCGCACGTCTTGTCCCGATCAGATATTTTGCCGCATCCGTTTTGGCGAGCAGGGCTTCGTCTCCCTTTACCAGAATATAGTTTTCCGTCAGCGCCTCTTTCGTATCCTGCAGCAGCACCCGGCCTCCCTCCACCATCACGATATAGTCAGCGATCTGCTCCAGATCGTCTATGATATGGGTGGCAAACAGTACGCTGTGTTCGCCGTCCTCAATGTAACGCTGCAGAAGGTTTAAGATTTCCTCTCTGAACAGGATATCCAGCCCGTTGGTAGCTTCATCCAGTATCAGCAGTCTTGTCTCCCGCGCAAGTGCCGCCGCAAACATCAGTTTTACTATCATGCCGGTGGAAAAAGTGGAAAACTTTTTCTTCTCCGGCAGTTCCCACTCTCTGACCAGACGGAAAAATTTCTCTCCGGAGAAAGTCGGATAAAACTGTCTGAACAGCATCGCCGCATCCTTTATCTTCATCACGGGCGGAAAATAGGAAACGCTGCTGACATACCCGATCTTTTCTTTATAGAGCACCGGATCGTCCGCATATGTCATGCCATCCAGCAGCACTTCCCCCTCCGCCGCCCGCCTGGTCTGGGTGATGATGCCCAGCGTAGTGCTCTTTCCCGCTCCGTTCGGCCCCACATACCCCATGATGTAACCCTTCGGCAGAGTAAAGGAAACCTTATCCAGCAAAAATCCTTTATATTGTTTGGAGATGCCTCTCACCTCCAGAAGCGGTGTTTCTTCCGCATATCTTCTACCATTTTCCATTATTTTTCTCCTATTCCAGTTCCGTAAATATCCTCCTGGCGCCTTCTCCTGCAGAGCAATTTCCAGCCGCTCTGCGTCTGTAAATTCTCTGGGCGCCGTGCGGATATTTACTGTTTTCCAGTTCCGTAAATATCCTCCCGGTACCTATCTCACATCCTCCAGATCGTCTCAAAGATCTCCTTCGCTTCTTCAAGGGGCATCTGCAGCTTCCTCGCCGCGCCCGCCGCCTGCATAAACCCTTCCTCCATCCGCCGCAGATACTGCTCCCGCAGGATCTTATTATCCGGCGGCAGAACGATGCAGCCTTTTCCCGGCACTGTCGTAATAAAACCGTCGGCCTCCAGTTCCTTATAGGCACGGGTCGTCGTGATCACACTGACGAGCAGATCCGCCGCCATCTTCCGGATAGACGGCAGCACCGTATCTTCGGGAATCTCCCCGCTCAGGATCTGTTCTTCAAGTTGTTCCTTGATCTGCAGGTAGATCGGCTTCTCGGATTGATTTGATAATATAATTTTCATGGTATCCCTCATTCTGTTCTTTATACAGTTTTCTGATCAGAGTGTTTTACTTGCACATACTGTATATACACTATTATATACGGTATGTATGTTATGTCAATAGCTAATTTTTCCGCCGTACTAAAAAATGACACTCTGCCTGCTGCAAAATGTCATTTTTATAGTTGAATTTCAATTTAAAATCTCTTCCTTCGCCTCAATCCGAATCTCATAGAGAATTGCCGCAACCATCAGTATTGCCGCCAGCCATGACCCAATCGTCTCCTGAAAGAGCAGAAATGCCCACAGCGGAGCCATGATCACCTCTGACATGGCGATCAGATTGGCGTTCAGCGCCGTCGTCATCTGAATCCCTATCGTATAAGTGACCGCAGGAATCCCCGTACAGAGCAGCCCGGCCGCCAGCACCAGCATCGTCTGTCTTAAATCATAGCTCTGACGCACAAACAGTCCCGTATAGCCAAAGCAGAATATGACACAGATCAAATGCGACAGGACATGTACAAAAACCGCATCGACCTTTGGCTTTGCACACAGGTAAAACTCTCCCGCAAAACAAATACCTGACAACAGTGCCAAAACATTTCCGAACATATTCCGCACGGTAAGCTGCCCGGAAAAAAACAATAAAAGCGCCGCAAAACATATCCCGACCGCGATGATCTGCTGCTTTTTCAGTTTTCTTTTCTGAAATAACCGATAGTATAATACAACAAATATCGGTGACGAATACTGCAGGACAATCGCATTGGTCACAGTTGTATGCTTGTTTGCCATAAAAAAGCAGATGTTCATCACTGCCGTAAGAACCCCTGCCCATACCGCCACCGGCGTCGGATGCCATTTATGCCTGCGGTTATAAACAAGCAGCAGTACCAACGCCATAAACGAAGTGATCCCGGTCACCGTCATACCGTTATAAGAAACGGCTTTTGTAACAATTCCTATAAAGCTCCAGAGAAAGGCAGTTCCCAGAATCAGGAAATTTCCTTTTATCTGTGTGCTTTTTTTCATAATAAATACTCTTTTGCCTCCTCATTTTACAGGCATTTTATCCCATGCCTCTCCGGGCTGCGATCCCCGGTATTTCCGACAGACTCCCGATCCGAAGATGCGCCGGACTCTGATCAAAAGAAAACCGCCCGTCCCTCAGCGCCGCCACCACGGCGCCGCTTGCCGCGCCGGCAGCCACGCCGTAGGTGGAATCCTCCACCACCAGAACTTCTTCCGGCAGTACCTGCAGACGGTCAAATGTACTGAGATATATTTCCGGATCCGGTTTACCGCGCTCAAAAGCCTCCCCGCTGACAATACTGTCAAAATAGTCTCTGATCCCGCATTCCCCGAGCACCTGCTGTATATTGGAAAGGCTGCTGCTGCTCGCCAGGGCTATCCGCATGCCCATATCTTTCAGCTCCCTTAACATATCCGGCACCTCCGCGCGCATGATCTTCCGGTAATCCACAACACACGAAGCGTTTACCCGCTCCAAAAGTTCACCGAAAGCCGGATCATCCTCCTGCATCCGCAAAAGTTTCGCCATAAAGGGCCGGTATTCATTGCTCCGCATCCCTACGGTGGGATATAAAGCCTCCCTTGTCACCTGCGGATAGTCATGCTGCAGCGCCCGCACGGTACATTCCAGATATACCGGCTCACTGTCGATCAAAACGCCGTCCATATCAAACACTACCGCTCTGAATGTCCTTCCTGTCTTCTTCTGATCCATATCCCCTAAATCCCGTCTTCGCCTTCCGTTTCATCTTCCGCCGCCGGTATATCAAGCACAAACTTTCCCATACCCGTCCGGGCATTTTCTACCAGATCTTCCGCCAGTTTATCCGGATCTTCCGGATCTTCCCCGATCACATTACACATACAGGCCTCCATCAAAAGGGCGCTGTTCACCCCACCGATCACCCTGACTTTCGGGTACTGCACGCTCAGCGTTGCCGCACAGTTATAGGGCGTACCGCCCATCAGGTCCGCCAGTATCAATATAACGCCGGCGGATGCCTCCGCTTCTATCTGTGCCTTCAGTTTTCCGCTCAACTCCTCCGGCGTCATTCCTTCCATAAAATCTATCGCCTTAAGCTGTGTATCCGCTCCGGCAAGCATTTTTACATTCTTCTCCATTCCGGCAGCAAAACCGCCGTGTCCGGTAACAATTATACCAACCATATCCTACTCCTTATCCGCAGACAGCCACCCTGCTATTTATTTATCACATCAAATTCAAATTTCTGCGAAAGCCCGTCCAGATATTCTTTGCTGAAATCCACCGGACGGTCATTCTGGTCAACCGCCACGTTTGTAATATACAAAACCGGCGAGCCGGGATGCACACCGAAAAATCCCGCGAGCTCCTGATCCGCCGTCTGTGCCCTTATCACGCGCTTTGCGCGCATCACCTTTACATGATATACCCTTTCGAATACGCCGTACAAAGACTCTTTCGCCAGATCGTACTGCTCTATCCCGGGAAAAATCGATTCCGGAATGTAGTTCTCCGCCAGCACAAAAGGTTTTCCGTTCACATAGCGCATCCGTTTAATATGATAGCATCTCTCACTCATGCCGAGATTCAAAAGACCTGTCAGCATAAAATCCCCGCTGATCCACTCTTTATGGATCATTTCCGTATGATGCCGTTTTCCCAGTATGCTCATTTCCTTTGCGAAACTCAGCTGTGTATCGATAAAGCGCCCGCGGGTATCCGGATGGCTTACAAACGTCCCTCTTCCGCGCATCCGCTCCACATAACCCTCAGCGATCAAAGCACTGTACGCCTGACGTGCCACCGGTCTGGAAATTCCCAGCCGCTCACACAATTCCTCCTCCATCGGAAGCTTTGCCCCTTCCGGGATCTTTCCGTTTGTGATCGCCTCTAAAAGCGCCTGCCTGAGCTGTTCATACAAAGGCATGGGGCTTGTTTTATCCAGATATAATCCGTTCAAATCCACCGCACTATTCCCCCCTGTTTGACAAACGTATTAACTAACAGGAGAAACCTCTGATCTCACGCCGAATCCACCCTGCTGCATACAATTTCTCGCAGATGCTTCCTGCCCTGCCTGCAGT
>OFFZ01001035.1_pt1 | contig 15866 bp, 15 predicted proteins | sample 1521631 | NCBI WGS metagenome assembly OFFZ01 (sample SAMEA3504102, study PRJEB24116) | mouse gut metagenome | biome: mouse gut; feature: mouse-associated habitat; material: faeces | place: Denmark | collected 2011 | reverse complement strand
CTGGAAAATATCCCATACAGAATCACCGGCCCCGCAATCGTAAAAATCTTGCACCCGATCCCGAACACCTGCCCCTCTGCCTTGTACTCGATGGCCGGCGCCGCCACTGAGTTGGCAAAACCCGTGATGGGTACCAGGGCCCCTGCGCCTCCCCATTTTGCGATTCTCGGATAAATTCCGAATCCGGTAAGCACCACGGATGCCAGCACCAGCAGAAGGGAACACCAGCTGCCTGCTGTCTGCTTGTCCAGCCCCAGGCTGCCCGCATAATTTAATATCCCCTGCCCGATGCAGCAGATAATGCCGCCCACGATAAAAGCCTTCAGCATCTGAAGCCACAGATTATGCGTGGGCGTCACTGCTTTGACATACTGTTCATATGCTTTCTGCTGCTGTTTCTTTTCGCTGCTTGTCTCTTCCATAACTTTCCCTCTTTTCTTTCCGTTGCAATCGATTCGTAACAGTTCAGCGTCCTGTCTGAACTGTTACATCGATTCCAGTCCCCCGTTGCATTCATCCTCCGACGATCAGCACACGCCCTTCACCCCAACACTGCGTTGCCGTCGGCAGGCATGCGCGTCGCCTCCCGCCTCCGCCTTGTCCCGGTGCGGGCATCAGGCACCGATTACACGGGAATGAATGCATTGGTGTGCCAAAGCCTGTCTAAAAAATGTTTTCCGGCAGATGTGCGTCACTGTTTCCGATAGATTTAATCTTCTTCCAGGCCTTCTCTCCCGGCAGTCGCAATCAATGCCTTGTCCACGTCCTCCTCATAGTTGCGCATGGCAACCTCAATCGGGGTGGGATCCTTCGTGAGCCGCCTGCCTCCCACATGGTTGAAGAAAATAATAATCCCCGCCGCCAGGCCTATGGAATAGGACACTTCCAGTATATTTAATCCCTGCGGCTCTCTGTTCATCACCATCCGGTATATTTCCGTGAAAACATCATTTATGCCTACATCATTGTGATACGCCATAATAGTAAATGCCGTACCGAAAAAACTCACCAGGCATACCAACGCACATTTTGTCCACTGCTGCCAGCCCTTATGCCTGTCCACGCTGACCCACTCCACCAGCACATCCGGCTCTCCAACAATCTGCACGCTGATATTGGGGCAGGCTTCCTCCATCAGTTCCACCAGCTTCAAAGTGCTGATGACACAGCGCTTCGTGTCCTGCCTGCCAAAATGATGTACCTTCAGCGCTTTCAGCTTTGCGGCAGCTGCCGGGTCCGCACAGCGCAGAGAACCTACGTCCGTCATAAACACATCCTCTGACTGCACTTCCACATTTCTGTCACATTTCAGATAAACCGTCGTATTTCCCATAAAACCCCTGCCTTATTTCAAGTAAAACGCAAAATCCCAGCTCCCGCATCAAGCCACCGTTCGATGCAGTTCCGTCCAGAAATACAGGATAGAACCGCATATCTTCCCTGCCGCCATGCTGATAATAGCCAGTCCCAATCCATGCCGAAAGGAAATACGCCGCGTGAGAATGGGGATACTGTCCAACATCTCCGCAATTGCCAACGCCAGACATCCGATAAACATTCCGGCAAAAAGCCCAAATACCAGCTGCCAGACAGCCCCGATCCCCTGCAGCAGCTGCCCGTATCCGGGAAAATGCCTCTGCCACCAGGCGCCGAACTGGCAGTACCGGGAAAAAATGCTCAGCACACCGCCTGTCAGCGTACCGAAAATAACCATTTCTTCGTAAACCAGTACATACTCCGCCGTATGCGTCTTACCTGCAAAACGGGGAACCAGCCCTACCGCAGCTAAAACCGTAAAGACCCCCGCAGCAGCCAGCAGCCCATAACTCACCCCTGTCAATGCCAGGAATACAGCCCGTACCATATCATCCATTTTATACCCCTCTATGCGCTGAAGCACATATGCCATTCCATTTGCCCTTTGATGGCAGACAGCAGTTCCGGCATGGAAAGCCTACAGGCAAGCAAATTTTCCTGCGCGTTTCAGCCCACATCATCTACGTTCATTTACGGATATTATGCGTCCGTCACATATTCTTTATACCGACTTCCGTTCAAAATCAGAAAATTTTCAGAAATCCCATCAGTAAATAAGGATTCATATATGCCTCCATAAGGCATCCGATTACCAATACAAGTATGAGAAGCAGAAGCCTTCCTGTTTTTTTCACTAAAAATCCCCTGTCGGCCGCACTGTATTCTCCCCGAACATAAATCCCCCGGAAAAGTTCCACACACCAGAACAGCAGCGCCAGTATCACCGGTACATAGATAAGATACTGCGGAAACATACTGATCACCGCCAGCAGGATTCCCTTAATGCCATAGCGTATGGCCAGTGTCGTCAAAAATGCCCCCGCCGAAAACCCGTACCATAAAGACGCTCCCATACAGGCCACCAGCCCCAGGTATGTAGTGGACAGGACTGCCAGCCCCAGAATACGGATAAGCCTTTTTCTGAAAACATAACAAAAAAGAGCATTGCTGTCCACCGTCATATATTTCAGATGGTACAGAGTGGATTCATCAAACATGCCTCCATCTCCCAGCAAAATGCTCTTTCCCATATTTATCACAAGTATTCCCGCAACCAGTCCTGCACAGAATAATGTCAGAAATGTATTATTCCCTGTCTTCAAACCTCTAAAGTTTAACCGCATCCGCCGCACCGCCCTTCCAAAAGTGATACCACTCCATCTTATGCGGCCGATCTTCACACTATGCGGTTTTATTTTCCAACAGCTTCTCTATGCTGACCAGCTTCACACACAGCACAAATACATCCGTCGCCAACGCCAGTTCATCCGGAGCAGGATAGGTCGGCGCAATCCGGATATTGCTGTCTTTGGGGTCTTTTCCATAAGGGTAGGTCGCCCCGGCCCCGGTCAGGGTAACACCGGCTTCCTTACATTTGGCCGCAATCGCTTTCGCACATCCTTCCATTGCTTCAAACGAAATAAAATATCCGCCGTTCGGTTTTGTCCATTGTCCGATTCCCGTGCCGTCAAGCTCCCTCTCCAATACATCCAGTATCGCCTCAAACTTCGGCCGCATCAAAGCCGCATGCTTCCTCATATGCGCCTTTACACCGTCAAAATTCTTAAAATAACGCACATGCCGAAGCTGGTTAATCTTGTCATGGCCGATGGTTTGGATGGCAAGGGCCTTCTTGATATACTCCAGGTTTCCTTTGGATGTAGCGATAGCCGCCACTCCTGCACCGGAAAAGCTGATCTTGGAAGTAGAGGCAAATTCATATACCATATCGGGATTCCCCGCCTTCTCGCACTCGCTCAAAATCTCCAGGATTCTATCCTGCCGCTCCTCCTCGTCATAGAGATGATGCACAGAGTAGGCATTATCCCAGAAAATACGGAAGTCCTTAGCCGCAGGCTTCAGATTCGCAAATCTCCTCACCGTCTCATCGGAATACGTGTACCCCTGAGGATTGGAATACTTGGGCACACACCAGATACCCTTGATGCTTTCATCCTCAGATACAAGCTTTTCCACCATATCCATATCCGGTCCCTGAGGTGTCATGGGTACATTAATCATTTCAATGCCAAAATGCTGCGTAATGGCAAAATGCCTGTCATATCCGGGAACGGGGCAGAGAAACTTTACCTTGTCCAGCTTACACCAGGGTGTGTTGCCCATAACTCCGTGAGTCACGGCACTGGAAACGGCATCAAACATTACATTCAGGCTGGCATTGCCATATACAATCACATGTTCGGCAGTAACGCCCATGATGTCTGCCATCAGGTTCTTCGCCTCCAATATGCCGTCCAGCACGCCGTAATTGCGGACATCAACGCCTTCCATACTTGTCAGATCGCTTCCGGAGTTCAATACGTCAAAAATATCCATACCCATATCCAGCTGAGCCACAGAAGGCTTACCTCGGGACATATCCAGTTTCAGCCCTTTTCCTTTTGCATCTTCAAAGTCTTTTTCCAACTGCGCCTTCAATGACAGTAATTCTTCTTTACTCAGTTCCTGATATGTCTTCATTTCATCCTCCATCTCGTACGCACGTTAACCGGCGCTTCTTTCTAGTCTGCGGGCATGCTGCAAAAGTAAAGTTCCTTCTCATATCCGGATATTCTGCCGTCTTTCCTCTCTCCGGGGTACCACTCCACCATGAAATTAAAAGCAAATACATCCCTAAAATATCATGGTCCGAAAAACGTACAGCAGGGACAACACCTGCGTTATCCTTGTATAATCGTATACAATCATGCACTTGCAATATCATACTATAAAATTCTCCTGCACACAAGTGGTAAATTTACAAATTTATCAAAAAAGCGCCTTCCCAATTAGTGAAAATGCATAGAGGCCACGATTATTCTGCATTTAAAAACGCCGCACTCGCGTACGGCGTTTCATTTCATTTTTCACTATTTTGCGTAATCAATTACACGGCTCTCACGGATTACATTTACCTTGATCTGTCCGGGATACTCCAATTCAGCTTCAATCTGCTTGGAAATATCACGCGCCAGCAAAACCATATCTGCATCCGTAATCTGCTCCGGCACTACCATTACACGGACTTCCCGTCCTGCCTGAATAGCAAAAGACTTGTCTACTCCTTTGAAATTGTTTGTTATTTCCTCTAATTTAGTCAATCTGCTGGTATAAGTCTCCAGCGTTTCCCTTCTTGCGCCCGGCCTTGCAGCAGATATGGTATCGGCTGCCTGTACAATGCATGCAATCAGTGAAGTCGGCTCCACATCGCCATGGTGGGATTCCACGGCGTTGATCACGGTAGCATTCTCCTTGTACCTTCTACAAAGTTCCACACCGAGCTGTATATGCGAACCTTCCATTTCATGGTCAACAGACTTACCAATGTCATGGAGCAGTCCGGCACGCTTTGCAATCCTTACATCCAATCCAAGTTCTGCAGCCAGCAGACCTGACAGCTGCGCCACTTCTATGGAATGCTTCAATGCATTCTGTCCGTAGCTGGTCCTGAACTTCATTTTACCCAGCAGCCTGACAAGTTCAGGATGAATACCATGTACACCGACCTCCAGTGTAGCGGCTTCTCCCTCTTCCTTGATCATGATCTCTACTTCTTTCTGGGCTTTCTCCACCATCTCCTCAATACGGGCAGGGTGGATACGTCCGTCCACAATCAGCTTTTCAAGTGCAATTCTCGCCACCTCGCGACGAATCGGGTCAAACCCGGACAGGATGACTGCTTCCGGTGTGTCGTCAATGATCAGATCCACACCTGTCATCGTTTCAAGGGTACGGATATTCCGTCCTTCCCGTCCTATAATCCTTCCCTTCATCTCATCGTTCGGCAGCTGTACGACGGAGATCGTAGTCTCTGAGACATGGTCTGCTGCACATCTCTGAATAGCGGACACTACATAATCCCTCGCCTTTTTGTCTGCTTCTTCTTTGGCCCGACTCTCTATTTCCTTGATAATCATGGCCGATTCATGTTTTACTTCATCCTCAACAATTTTCAATAAGTAGTCTTTTGCCTGTTCAGAGGTTAATCCGGAAATTCGCTCCAGTTCCTGCAATCGCTGCTCATTCAGCTTGGAAATTTCGACTTTTACTTTGTTCAAAGCCTCTTCCTTTGCCGTCAGATTCGTCTCACGCCTTTCAAGAGCTTCTGTCTTTTTATCGATGTTTTCTTCTTTCTGCTGAATCCTGCGTTCGGAACGCTGTACCTCCGCTCTACGCTCCTTGATCTCCTTGTCCAATTCGTTCTTGGTACGGATGGACTCTTCCTTTACTTCCAGGAGCGCTTCACGCTTTTTGGATTCCGCTTCCTTGAGAGCTTCATCGATAATTTCCCTTGCCTTGTCCTGCGCGTTGCCGATGGTTGCTTCCGTTGTCTTCTTCTGGTAGTTTGAAACAATATATGCGGTCACAACTGCGGTTACTGCCACAGATATAATTGCGGTGATAATTATCTCAAGCATCTACAGGGGCACCTCCTTATTCTATTTTCATTGTACACTTTACCGCCCGACACCTCTGTCCTGCGGCTTTTAGAATGTATGTAATGAAAACATTCTAACAAGCAATACACAACAGACTTATTCTAAACTCAAATTAACATATTGTCAAGTAGATGAGTCATATTTTGCAAAAATATTTCTGTGACATTGTGTAGTTTATTGTGCTATTTGTACAAAATAGAAGATTTCCTGCGAAACCCGGCATTTATCTCCCCAACTTTAGTCCCAACAGCAGCTTCTGCCCGAAAGAACGGCTCTTCGCACCAGTTCTGCAGAAAAGCCCCTTCTCATCAGAAATCCATACATCCGCTGCCGCTCCTTCTGGTCCGCGGTATCCTGGTCAAAACCTTTTTTCTCCAGCAGTTCCCGGATCATGGCATCCTCATCCTGGCTGCCGCCCTCTTCTTCCCATGCCGCCCATGCCTGTTCCAAAACGGCCCTGTCTATTCCTCTCCCCAGCAAGTCCTGCTCTATCCGCCTGCGGCTTCTGTTCCCTTCGTGATTTCGTATAAAAGCTGCGGCATAGCGCAAATCGTCCGTATAGTGAAAGCCTGCCACATAGTCCAGCGCCTGTTCTATACTTTTCTCGGGATAGCCGCCGTCACGGAGTTTATCATGAAGCTGTCTTACTGTATATTCCCTGGATTTCAGAAGATTCATGGCGCGGCGTTTTGCACGTTTGGGCAGCACCTCCTCCAAAATGTTCCGGTAATCCTCTTCGCTGACTTCTTCGCCTTCTCTGATTTGAAAAGAACGCAATTCCCCTTTATAAAGTACAAATGCAAATTTTTCGTCAATATATACTTTGGCACGGGATTTCGATACCGCTTCTATCTCTGTTACCTTCATATACCCTTCTCATTCTTAATTCCGCAATGCGCTGCAGCAGTACCCCGGCCGCCTATTTCATCGCGTCCCTGATTGTGTACTCTGTACACGCCGCTTCCATTCCAGGTTACCAAAGTCCGCTGCAGCAGCGCCCGGCAGCCTGTTCCAGGGCGCTGTACAGCATTGCCGTTTTCGGTTACGTCTCTGCAGTATCTGCACCGGCAGTCTCTTCCGGACTCACTTCCGATACCGGTATGGCTTCAGCCTCCTGTTTGGCTTCTGCCTTTGCCTTCCCCCTGCCTCCGGACTTTGACTTTGACTCTGATTTCAAAATAGGTTTTACACCCGAATCTGCCGCCAGGTCAGCGCTGGCCTTAAAACCGTAATGCGCACGCACCTTTTCCTCAATTGACTTCCATATTTCCGCATTATCCCGCAGATACTGCTTTGCATTCTCACGTCCCTGTCCGATCTTATTGCCCTCATAGGCATACCATGCACCGGACTTCGCAATGATATTCAGCTCCGCTGCCAGATCCAGGATATCTCCCTCTCTGGAAATCCCCTGGCCGAACATGATGTCGAATTCCGCTTCCTTAAAAGGCGGCGCCACCTTATTCTTTACCACCTTTACACGCGTGCGGTTGCCGATCATGTCGCCGCCCTGCTTCAGGACTTCAATCTTCCTTACGTCAAGGCGCACGGAAGAGTAAAATTTCAGCGCACGCCCTCCTGTGGTTGTCTCGGGATTTCCGAACATGACACCGACTTTCTCACGGAGCTGGTTAATGAATACCACCACGCAGTTGGATCTGCTGATGACTGCCGTAAGCTTCCGCAGCGCCTGTGACATCAGGCGGGCCTGCAGTCCCACATGGCTGTCACCCATATCCCCGTCAATTTCCGCCTTCGGCACCAGCGCCGCCACGGAGTCCACCACTACGATATCTATGGCGCCGGATCTGACCATGGTCTCCGCAATCTCCAACGCCTGCTCACCGTTATCCGGCTGGGAAATGTAAAGGTTATCAATATCCACCCCTATGTTCCTTGCATACACGGGATCCAGCGCGTGCTCCGCGTCAATGAAACCGGCAATGCCGCCCATCTTCTGCACTTCCGCCACCATATGCAGCGTCACCGTGGTCTTACCGCTGGATTCCGGCCCGTATATCTCAATAATCCTGCCCCTGGGTATACCGCCCAGTCCCAACGCAATATCAAGGCTCAATGAGCCGGTGGGAATCGTCTCCACATTCATCTGGGCGCTGGGGTCTCCCAGCTTCATAACCGCCCCTTTTCCGAACTGCTTCTCAATGTGGCCGATAGCCGCATCCAACGCTTTCAGTTTTTCATCTTTTTCCATATTATAATCTCCTTCTTCCCAAGGAACAAATGTTCTGTCTTTTACAAGAATAAAACATTTGTTCGCATTTGTCAACCGTTATTTTGCAGGTATTTTTACCTTATGTTTCGGCATGCTGCCTTAATCTGTACACCGGTGCGCAACCGGGGGCATACACCGAAGCACTTCCCTTATGTTTCAGCATAATATCACATTTCAAGTGTCATAAAACTCCCTCAAAGGCATCTCACCTCCCTGCCCGTAAATTATCTCTGAACTTAGTGGCGAAATGCCGGAATGCAAGAATTACATACATGCGAAGTATCAGATAGAGACAGCATATCATATTTCTCCGGATTTGACAACAAAAATCTGTCATCCCGCTGTGATACCGGCAAAACGGTGTAACAGTTCAGCGCCCAGTCTGAACTGTTACGAAACGGTATCGAAGCCGCACAACGGAAAAAGGGGACATTACTCCCCTTTTCCAAATGTTACCTTACTGTAGTATACCAGAATGCACTCCCTCATTAAAGACAGGGCAGCCGAAACCGCCGATTCCCTTATTTTCTGCCGATTTCCCGAAAAACGATATTCACGTACTGTAGTCTTTCCCTTGACATGGCAGGCAATATAGACCAGACCCACCGGCTTTTCGGCACTCCCTCCGTCCGGTCCCGCAATGCCGGTGACGGCTACCGCCACATCGGCCTTGAACATCCCCGCCGCTCCCTTTGCCATCTCTTCCGCAGTCTTTTCGCTGACGGCGCCATGTTTCTGAAGCGTACTTTTCTTTACTCCAAGAAGCCTGCGCTTTGCCTTGTTGGCATATGTCACTACTCCCGACTTATATACCTCGGAAATCCCGGGTACGTTAACCAGCCTGGCGGAAAGCATGCCTCCGGTACAGGATTCCGCACAGGTAATTGTCAGCCTGTTCGCCAAAGCCAAATCCGCCACGGCCTTTTCCAGCGTAGTCTCTTCTTCCGTGGTATAAATATGATTTCCGAAGCGGTTCTTCAGCTCCTTCACCATGGGTTTGATCAGTTTCAAGGCGGATTTCCTATCCTCTGCGCCTGCGGTGACACGGATGTGGACTTCCCCTGTTTTCGCATAGGTCGCAATGGTAGGGTTGGTCTGCACGTCAATCAGGTCCTTCACCATTGTCTCTGCCCTGCTCTCTCCCACGCCGCATATTTTCACGGTCTGGGAGCAGATTACCTGGGAAGTCAGCGCCGCCAGATAAGGAGCCACACTTTCTTCAAACATGGGCTGCAGCTCCCCCGGAGGTCCGGGAAGTAAAATCACCCTGGCGCTTTCCGTCTCCATGATAACCCCGGGAGCCGTGCCGTTATGGTTCACCAGTACCACGGCACCTTCCGGCAATACCGCCTGCTTCCAGTTGTTGTCCGTGGGTACCAGCCCTTTGTCCGCAAAAAACGCTTCGATTGCCCTTTTACTGGGTTCATGGAGCTTTAATTCCCTCCCGCAGACCTTCGCGGCCGTCTCCTTGGTCAGATCATCCTCTGTGGGCCCGAGGCCACCGGATAAAATCACGATATCGGAACGTTCCATCGCCGTCTTCAAAACCTGTGAAAGCCGCTCTTCATTGTCCCCCACCACGGTCTGAAAATAGCAGGAAAGCCCCAGCGCCGCACATTTCTCCGCCAGATAGGCGGCATTGGTATTCACAATACTGCCCAGCAGAAGTTCCGTTCCCACACATATCAATTCAACTTTCATAATCACCCTCGTTCCTCACGGCAGTATTCGCCAAAACAGGAAAACGGCTTCCTTTGCCCGGTTTCCTTATTTCTGCTCCCGCATTACATCCTTATTTTTCAGCAGATAATCAACCATGGAAATGATTGTCAGCGCCAGCGCAATCCACATGATCACATTCGTCAGGACCTGCAGCCCGGGAATGTCCGCAATCATCAGGCATACCATCACCATCTGGAATACGGTCTTAAATTTCCCCCAGTAACCTGCCGCAATGACTACATTATTGTCTGACGCCACCAGCCGGAATCCGCTGATGATAAATTCCCTGCTGATGATGATAATCACAACCCAAGCCGGAATCCTGTTCAATTCCACCAGCGCAATCATGGCCGCACTGACCAGCAGCTTGTCTGCCAGAGGGTCCATGAACTTGCCGAAATTGGTCACCAGATTGTATTTTCTGGCAATCTTGCCGTCAATCAGATCCGTCAGGCTGGCAATGACAAAAATTGCCAGCGCAATGTAATCCACCAGCTTCCCCGTCTCTTCGGACAATTGTCCAAACCATCCGCCGTTCCCTCTCAAGAGCAGAAGGACAAACGGCACAATCAGGATCATACGGAATATTGTCAACTTGTTGGGTAAATTCATATTTTTCATGAAAACTCCTCCACTATCTCACCGACCAGGTCATATTCATTGGAATCCGTCACAAGCACCTTCACAAAATCCCCGCTGTTCAGGCATGCGCCTGTATTTATGAACAGGTAGCCGTCCACATCCGGCGCGTCCCGGTAAGTCCTGGCTACATAGACGTCCTCATCCGCCGCCTTGCCTTCTATCATGGACTCAACAACCTGTCCGACCATCTCTTCCGCCTTCTCGAAGGCAACCGCCTGCTGCAGCTCCATCAGTTCCTCCCGCCTGCTTTGCTTTGTCGCCTCATCCACCTGATCCGGCATATCCGCAGCCGGCGTATCTTCCTCTCTGGAATAGGTGAATACCCCCAGTCTGTCAAATTCCATCTCATTGACAAAGCGGTACAATTCCTCAAAATCTTCCTGTGTTTCTCCCGGAAATCCTGTAATCAAAGTCGTTCGCAGCGTGATATCTGGGATCTCGCTCCTGAGTCTGGAAATTTTTTCTGTCAATTCCGCTTTGCTGGTCCGCCTTCCCATGCGCTTTAAGATAGCGTCATTGACATGCTGAATTGGCATATCCAGATAATGGCAGACTTTTTTATTTCGTTTCATGGAGGAAATCAATCCCTCGTAAATCTCTTCTGGATAGCAATACATCACCCGAATCCAGAAAATGCCTGGGATATCGTTCAGCTTGTCCAGCAAAACATGCAGAGATTTCTCCCCATAGAGATCTATGCCATACAAGGTGGTCTCCTGGGCAACGAGGATCAATTCCCGAACTCCCTGTTCTGCGAGGCTTTCTGCCTGCGCCACCAGCTCTTCCATCGGAATGCTGCGGTAATTTCCGCGAATTTTGGGGATAATGCAGTAAGTACAATGTTTGTCACAGCCCTCGGCAATTTTCAGGTGCGCATAATGTCCTCCCGTGGTAAGAGTCCTCCTCATGCCATGGGCAGGCAGTCCTTCCAAGGCAAGATACTTTTCAAAGCGAACGCCCTTTTGCACCTCATCTAAGGCCTTTGCCACTTCTTCATAAGAATTGGTTCCTAGCACGGCGTCCACCTGCGGAATCTCGGTGATGATCTCATCCTTGTAACGCTGCGCCAGACATCCCGTGACAATCAGCGCCTTGCAGCTCCCATGATCCTTATACTCCGCCATCTCCAATATGGTATTGATGCTTTCCTCTTTGGCGTCATTGATAAAGCAGCAGCTATTGATGACAATTGCCTCTGCCTCTTGCTCTTCATTGGTAAACGTATGCCCTGCTTCTGCTAATATCCCTATCATATACTCTGAGTCTACCAGATTTTTGTCGCATCCAAGGGAAACAAATAGTATTTTCATATCTTCCTCTCTAACAAGAACACACCATTTGCAAAAGGGAATGGATCTCTGTACTTTGCAAAATGGTGTGGGATCGTTACTCCTATTCTTCTATGGTTTCCGGCTCCTCTTCTATGTCCTCTTCCTCCCCTACGATCGTCACTTTGCTGTTATAAACTTCTTCGACGGCGATAGACAGAGGTTTCTGGTTGGACATATTCTCGATGACAGGTTGATCGCCTCCGATAATCTGTCTAGCTCTCTTGGCTGTCGCAAGCACGATGGAATAACGGCTGTTTACCACCGGTTCTTCTCCAATCTCCACGCCGCTGTTTACCACTTTCATCAAATCCGTGTAAGAGGGATGTAACATCATAATAATCATTCTCCTTCCGCAAAACTCTTTAACTCTGCTTTTATATTCTCAATCAAGGCATGATTGCGCATCGTGCGGGCATGTTCATGCTGTATAATGGAATGTACTTTTTGCACACATTCTTCCAAATCGTCATTGATCACAAAATAATCATAATCCTCCACGCCCTGGGCTTCCTGCCAAGCACGGCTAAGCCTGGACGCAATAACTGCTTCTCGCTCCGTCCCCCGTTCTACCAGGCGGCGTTTCAGCTCTGCCGCAGAAGGCGGCGATACAAATAACAGAACGGCGTCTGGCATGTTCTCTTTGACCTTCCTAGCGCCCTGTATTTCAATTTCAAGAATCACGTCCTTGCCCTGCTCTAGCTGTGAAAAGACATAATTACGGGGAGTTCCATAATAATTGCCCACATATTGGGCATATTCAATCAATTCATCCTTGTCGATCATCTGCTCGAACTCTTCCCTGGACACAAAGAAATACTCCCTGCCATGAACCTCTCCCGGCCGTGGAACCCTTGTGGTAGCGGAAATGCTGAGCCCATAAGTATCTGGATGCTCTTTCAAAAGCTGTTTCATAATCGTGCCCTTGCCGGCTCCTGAGAAGCCGGAAACCACCACCAAGACGCCTTTTTTATTCATCTGTATGCCTCCTTTCCACAATGTCATTCAATATTCTGAATCTGTTCGCGAATCTTTTCAATATCTGTCTTTAAATCAATAGCAATCTCTGAGACCTCTATGTCATTCGCCTTTGAAAGGATGGTATTCGCCTCCCGGTTCATTTCCTGAGCAATAAAGTCAAGCTTCCTTCCAATGCTCTCATCCTTTGTCAAGGTCTCTTTCATGCTGCTAATATGGGTCTTTAAGCGGACAATCTCTTCGTCTGTGCAGATCCTGTCTGCAAAAACGGTGACCTCTGTCAACAATCTGCCCTCGTCCAACTGCGTATTTTCTAAAAGTTCCTGGACCTTCTCTTTAAGCTTTGCCCTGTATTCTCTGACGATCTCTGGCGAACGCTCTTCAATCTGCTCTAGGTAGCCGGAAATCACGTCGAGCTTATGAAAAAGATCCTGCCTAAGCTCTTCTCCTTCCCGAATGCGGGCGTCCACAAACTTCTGCGCCGCACCCTGAACCGCCTGATCTAAAAGCCGCCACCATTCCTCCTCGTCCAAATCCTTTCCCTCCATTGTGAGGATCTCTGGATACTTGGACAAGTTATTGGCTGTCAAATCCATGGGAATCTGAAAATCGTCTGCCATCTGCCGTATATATCTCATGTATTCTTCTGCTAATCCTTTGTTGTAATTGAGTACCAGCTGCTTTTCTTTACAGTCTTCATAAGCAATGTAAATATCAACCTTCCCCCGCTGAATATAGCTTTTTAAACTTGTGCGGATTGCATTTTCAAAAAAATTCAGCTTTTTGGGCATCTTAATGCTAATGTCCAGATACCGGTGATTCACCGACTTGATCTCCGCTGTGACTTTTCTTGTCTCGTTAGCAGCCTCACAGCGCCCAAAGCCAGTCATGCTCTTTATCATACAGTTCCTCCTGTGTGCTGGTCTTCTGGAAACTCTTTCTTTTCTACATAGATGATTACATTATAGAACAGTTTATGAAATTAGTCAAATTTTCTTTTTTTTAATTTATGGTTTCCTAATTTCCATAGTTGGTATATACTAAACAATAGTTTGACATTGATTATTTTTTACCTAAAGGAGAACGACTTATGGCATTTGACGGCATTGTGATCGCAAATCTTGTAAAAGAACTAAATGACAATATTTTAAATGGAAGAATCAGTAAGATTGCCCAGCCGGAACGTGATGAACTCTTGCTGACCATCAAAGGAACCTGCGGACAGATTCGCTTGGTTTTGTCTGCCAGCGCTTCCCTGCCCTTAATTTACCTGACAGAGCAAAATAAGCCAAGCCCTATGACTGCGCCCAATTTCTGCATGCTGCTGCGAAAGCATATCGCAAACGGCAGGATAACTAAGATCTGCCAGCCTGGCATGGAACGCATCATCCATTTTGAAATCGAACATCTCAATGAGCTTGGGGATCTCTGCCACAAACAGTTGATTGTAGAAATCATGGGAAAACACAGCAATATCATTTTTTGTGATCAAAATCTTAAAATTATCGACAGCATCAAGCACATATCCGCCCAGGTGAGCTCCATCCGGGAAGTGCTTCCAGGAAGGACCTATTTCATCCCAAAGACACAGGAGAAATGCAATCCTCTGGAAACCTCTCAGGAAGAGTTTTTCGCTAACATTTTTTCTAAGCCGCAAAATTTGCAAAAAAGCATTTATACGACGTATACCGGAATCAGTCCAGTCATGGCTTCGGAATTATGCTTCCGTGCTCAGGCAGAAGGCGACCGTCCCGCTTGCGCGCTGTCCGAAGAAGAAAAGCTGCACCTTTACCACCATTTCTGCTGGATGATGGAGGACATAAAGGAGGGCAAGTTTACGCCTAATATCATAAAAAAAGGCAAAGAACCCATAGAATTTGCTTCCCTGTCTCTTTCTCAATATAGCGATTTGTCAGTCACCGAATATTCCGACATCTCACAAGTGTTGGAACGTTATTATGCAGATAAAAATATCTACACCCGCATCCGGCAGAAATCCGTAGATTTGAGAAAAGTAGTCGCCACTATATTGGAACGGGACCGCAAAAAATATGACCTGCAGCTAAAGCAACTAAATGATACCCACAAGCGGGAAAAGTACAAAGTATATGGCGAACTGATCCATGCCTATGGTTATGGCTTGGAAGAAGGCGCAAAGACTCTCAATGCCTTAAATTACTATACAAACGAAGCTATCGTCATTCCCTTAGATCCTCAGCTTACGCCCCAGGAAAACGCCCAAAAATATTTTGACAAATATAACAAATTAAAGCGCACGTTCGAAGCATTGACAGAACTGACCAAAGAGACTCAGGAAGAAATCGAGCACCTAGAGTCTATCTCCGCCTCCCTGGACATTGCCGTATCGGAAGACGACTTGGCTCAAATCAAAGAAGAGCTGGTTCAATATGGTTACATCAAGAAAAAACATACTGGAAAAAAAGTAAAAAGCAAGAGCAAGCCGTTCCATTATATTTCTTCGGATGGCTTCCATATTTATATCGGAAAAAATAATTTTCAAAATGACGAACTCACCTTTAAATTCGCCACTGGAAACGATTGGTGGTTTCACGCCAAAGGAATGCCAGGTTCCCATGTAATTGTAAAAACCAACGGCGAAGAACTGCCAGACCGCGCCTTTGAAGAAGCCGGATGCCTTGCCGCTTATTACTCCAAAGGCAGGGGAAACGACAAAGTGGAGATTGATTAAAAAGCCCAAGGGCGGCAAGCCAGGCTTCGTCGTTTACTACACCAATTACTCTCTGGTCGCCGCACCAGACATCAGCGGCTTAACCGTGGCATCCGATGAGACGTTATAAAATATTTCGTTAAAAAGTTAACATTATTTGTTAAAATCGGAAAGAACTGCATGTCTATTCCCAATGTCTTTGCATATACTATCACTGTAATCAAATGGTTACAAAACGCCGGAAAATTTTCGGCGCTAAATCCAACAAAAGACGACACAACAAAAGACAACGCAACAAA
>OFFZ01001034.1_pt1 | contig 15872 bp, 12 predicted proteins | sample 1521631 | NCBI WGS metagenome assembly OFFZ01 (sample SAMEA3504102, study PRJEB24116) | mouse gut metagenome | biome: mouse gut; feature: mouse-associated habitat; material: faeces | place: Denmark | collected 2011 | reverse complement strand
CAAGCGTCACGGAAGCCTATGAAAAAAGCGGCTTTTCGGATTACAGCAATTTCTTTAAAACCTTCACAAAAGCCGTCGGCATTTCGCCAAAAAAATATGCCCAATGCAGTGTCTTCTGACATTGCACCGGGCATATTTTTATACATTACCTTTAGAATCCGTAATCGAAAATTCCGCCTGAAGTGTAGGCATTGTTATAGATTCCGTTGTAATTGTAAGTATTTGCTTTGGTCGCTTCCGTATTGGCCGTATGGTCAAGCATGGTCGCCTGAGCCGAAATCCTGTCGGCGTAGGACGCGTTTCCGCCAAACAACGTCTTTACCGTTGCCATATCCGCCGCCTTGAACGCCTTTTCATCAATGGAAAGGGTCTTGTTTTCATTGATGGTAATACCAACCTTGGACAAAAGTTTTTCGTTGGCGCTTGTAGCTCCCGTCATGGACTTCACTCTGTTCTGAATGCTGGTGGATTCTGCCGAACCTGCCTGCTTGATTACCGAGTTGTAATCGTCCACAAAGTCGGAAACCGCCTTATAAATCGCATTGGTATCATAGCCCTTGGTTGTGGAAGTAACGCCGTTTTCATCCTTGGTCTCAATATCAACCTTATTGAATACCGACTTGCTTCCTTTTGCCGTTAAGGCATCCGCGGACTTCTTTAATTCCTCTGCCGCACTTTCAATGGAAGACAGCGTCTTTGCGGAATCCTTGGCTGCCGCCGTCGTTCTCTGGTTCTTCTCCACCAGGGAAGACACTTCCTTTGACGAACGATGGCTGGGTCCATAGTATGCTTTCATCAGCTTGCCGTAGCTGCCGTTTTTAATGCTTGCATAGTCTGAAAGGAAATTCATACTTGCAGCATTGCCTCCTGTCATACTCTGAAACAGATAAGAATAATCCGGCTTTAAATTTCTTACATTAATACCTATTCCCATATTCTTCACTCCTTTGATATTGAACATCCTGTCTGATATGTTCTGCCGTATGCACGCAGCGGCATCTGCGAACAGTTCCGACTGCGGAACCTCCCTGTTCCACATGGTTTCCTGCTTTAATTATCGTCAGGAATACTCTTATAGTTAAGGCTATTTTAGCATTTCGAGGAAAAAATTACAAGTGCCGCCGGAGACATTTCATTACATTTAAAGGTCATTTCAGCATATTGACTTTTTCCTTATATAATGATAGCTTTTTTACAAGATTATATAAAGGAGCCCTTTTATGGAACAACAGCCCTCCATTTTAAAAGAAGTCCGCCCCCACGGCACCAAATCTTTTCCCTGCGCCATCTACCGCACCCATTCTGTGGGCAAAGGCACCCTGGTCAAGCATCACTGGCATGAGGAGGTGGAAATTCTGTACTTTTCCGGCGGGGAATTTCGTCTGGAGATTAACATGGAATCTTTCCCTATTTTCTCCGAATGCCTCTGTTTTATCAACCCCGGCGAACTGCACAGTATTATAACGGAAACCTCCGACAGCCACTTTGAGGACGCCGTGGTCTTTTCCCTCGGCATCTTAAGCTTCGACTCCTATGATGAGGCCCAGATTCACCTGCTAAAGCCCATCCAGACGGGAAAGCTTCTCTTTCCCCGCTGTATCACGCCCCGGCACCCGGCTTTTCTTCCCGTGAAGAGCGCCTTTACAGACATTATGCATTCTTTCGGACAGCTCCCTTCGGAAGACGCTCCGGACAGTTCCTTTGTCACGGATAATTTCACCAGCCAGCTATACATCAAATCCTCTTTGCTGCATATTCTCGCCACCCTTTCCTCCCACAGGCTCTTTACGCCCACCGAAAAGGATTTGGACAAGCGGGTGGAAAGCATCAAAAAGGTGCTGACCTATATCGGCGACAACTACCAGAACGAAATATATATATCCGATTTGGCAAAGCAGGTGAACTTAAATGATCAGTATTTCTGCCGGCTTTTCAAAAAGGCAATCGGCCGCTCTCCCATGGCCTACATCAACGAGTACCGCATCAAGCGGGCCAGACGAATGTTGGAGGAAACAAACCTTGCCGTGACGGAAGTCTGTCTGGAATGCGGATTCAACAATCTCGGGAATTTTCTGAAGGAGTTCCGCAAGCACACCCAAACCACGCCCCTGCAGTACAGAAAAAAGTCATAATATTGTAGTTTTTAATCAAATAACTGTAAGACTTTCTTCCTGTGTGTCACTAAAATGAATACAACATATACGGGATTGCCGGGCGGGCAATCCACGCGGAAAGCAAAAATAAAAAAGTCCACAGGAGGTAGGGCAATGAAAAAGAAATGGTGGCATGACAAGGTAGCGTATCAGATTTATCCCAAAAGTTTTTATGACTCAAACGGAGACGGCATCGGCGATATTCCCGGTATTATCAGCAAACTGGATTATCTGCATGATTTGGGCGTTGATATCGTATGGCTCTCTCCCTGCTATCAGTCTCCTTTGGCGGACCAGGGCTACGACATCTCGGATTATTATAAGATAGACCCCCGCTTCGGCACAATGGAAGATATGGAACGGCTGATTGCCGAAGCCAAAAAGAGAGAGATGTATATCCTGATGGATTTGGTGGTAAACCACTGCTCCGACGAACATGAATGGTTCCAGAAGGCCTGCCAGGACCCTGACGGCAAGTACGGCAATTTCTTCTATTTAAAAGACAAAAAGGAGGGGGAGCTTCCCACCAACTGGCGTTCCTATTTCGGCGGCAGTGTGTGGGAGGATTTGCCGGGCACCGAAAAACAGTATCTGCACGTGTTCCACAAAAAACAGCCCGATTTAAACTGGGAAAATCCCGAACTGCGAAAGGAAGTTTACAAAAATATTAACTGGTGGCTCGACAAGGGTCTTGCCGGTTTTCGGATTGACGCCATTATCAACATCAAAAAGGCCAACCCTTTCCGCAATTACGCGCCGGACAGGGAGGACGGCCTGTGCAGCATTATGGAAATGCTGAAGGAAGCCCGGGGAATCGGCGAATTTCTGGGAGAAATGCGGGACTGCACTTTCAAAAAGTACGACGCCTTCTCCGTGGGGGAAGTGTTCAACGAAAAGCCGGAGGAAATTCCGGACTTTATCGGGGAACACGGATATTTTTCCAGTATGTTCGATTTCAACGAGACAATTTTCGGCAACAGCGAAAAAGGTTGGTATGATGCGAAACCAATCACACCGGATGATTATAAGCGCTGCTGCTTCGAGTCTCAAGCAAAGATTGGAGACATCGGTTTCCTTTCCAATATCATCGAAAACCACGATGAGCCTCGGGGCGTCAGCCGTTACATCCCGGAGGGGGACTGCTGTGTCCAAAGCAAAAAGCTGCTTGCAGCCTTGAATTTTATGCTGAGAGGCCTGCCCTTCATCTATCAGGGACAGGAAATTGGTATGGAAAACGTACCATTCTCTTCTATCGATGAGGTAGACGATATCTCCACGCTAGATGAATATCAGGTCGCACTGGACGCCGGGCTTGCTCCCGCCGAAGCCTTAAAGGCAGTTGCAAAATTCAGCCGTGACAACGCCCGGACACCGATGCAGTGGTCAGGCAAGGCAAACGCCGGATTCACAGAAGGTATGCCATGGCTGAAGGTTAATCCCAACTACACTTCCATTAATGCTGAAAACCAGATGGAAGACCCGGATTCTGTCAGGAGCTTTTATAAGGAATTGATCTCGCTGCGCAAGAATCCCGAATATCAGGAAACGGTGGTGTATGGCGCATTTGAGCCGTATCTTCCGGATACCCATAACCTGATGGCTTATTTCCGCAAGGGGGATAAAACTCTTCTGGTAATGGGAAATTATCAGAAGGAAGCACAGACGGTCAAACTTCCTTCTGAATATAAAAAGGTACTGCTGAACAACTATCCTGAGCTTTCTGCAGATGGATTGTCGTTGAAGTTATCCGGTTATCAGGTTATTATATTAGAAATGTAACAAGCATAAAAACTATGCCTGCACGCCATTTCCAAAAAGGCGGCGGCAAATGACAAGAAAGGACTGAGCATATGAACAGAACATGGTGGAAAGAGGCTGTCATCTATCAAATCTACCCCCGCAGTTTTATGGACAGCAACGGAGACGGAATCGGAGATATCAAGGGAATCACCAGCCGTCTGGATTATCTGAAATATTTAGGAGTCGATGTACTTTGGCTCTCCCCAATCTACAAATCACCGAACGATGATAACGGCTACGATATCAGTGATTATCAGGCAATCATGGATGAATTCGGGACTATGGAGGACTTCGACGAGATGCTCGCAGAAGCCCACAAGCGAGGCCTGCGGGTAGTCATGGACCTGGTGGTAAACCACACATCCGACGAACATAAATGGTTTATGGAAAGCCGCAAATCAAAAGAAAACGAATATCGGGACTATTACATCTGGCGGGAAGGGAAGGACGCCGAAACTCCTCCCAACAACTGGGGCTCCTGTTTCAGCGGTTCTGCATGGCAGTACGACGAACAGACCGCCATGTATTACCTGCACCTGTTTTCCAGGAAACAGCCGGATTTGAACTGGGACAACCCAAAGGTACGCAAGGAAGTCTTTGACATGATGACCTGGTGGTGCGACAAGGGTATCGATGGTTTCCGTATGGACGTAATCAGCATGATTTCCAAGACCAAAGAGATGCCCGACGGTCCGGTGACAGACTTCTACGGCGACTACTCACCTTACTGCATACATGGGCCCAACGTCCACAGATATCTCCAGGAGATGAACGAAAAGGTTTTGTCCAAATACGATATTATGACCGTAGGAGAGACGCCGGGCGTGACTACAGAACAGGCAAAACAGTACGCCGGGGAGGATACCAGGGAGCTTAATATGGTATTCCAGTTCGAGCATGTAGATAACCACGGGAAATACGGCAAATGGGACGACCAGAAATGGCAGCTCACGAAATTAAAAAATATCCTGACCCGCTGGCAGACCGAGTTATATGGGAAAGCATGGAATAGTTTGTTCTGGGATAACCATGACCAGCCAAGAGCCGTTTCCCGCTTCGGGGACGACAGGCCCATGTACCGGGAAGCTTCCGCCAAGATGCTTGCCACCTGCCTTCATATGATGCAGGGTTCTCCTTACATTTATCAGGGAGAAGAGCTTGGAATGACCAACTATCCTTTCCAAAGCCCCGATGAATTCCGTGATATTGAGAGCGTCAACGCCTACAAAGAATGGTGTCTGAGCGGCGAGGTTTCCCATGAAGATTTCTGGCCTTGCATTATAGCCAGAAGCCGTGACAACGCAAGGACTCCGGTACAGTGGGACGATTCCGCACAGGCCGGGTTCACCACCGGGACTCCCTGGATTGCCGTGAATCCCAATTATACGGAAATCAATGCCAAGGCTGAGACAGAAGACCCCAATTCTGTGTTCCACTATTATAAGAAGCTCATTGCACTGAGGAAAGAGAATCCAATCATGGTGTACGGCAAATACGAGCCGCTTATGGAGGACAGTGAAGAATTGTTCGTCTATACAAGGACTTTGGATGAGAAAAAACTGCTGACTGTCTGCAACTTTACGGATCAGGAGATTGACTTTACCATACCGGAAGAATTCGTCGGTAAATCCTGCCTGATTGCGAATATGGAAAACGACTACAGCAAGAAAGAAATAACGTTAAGACCTTATGAGGCATTCGTATTAATCTAATCATACATGCCCTTTGGGGATATTCATAGAAGGCAGGAGCGCATCTATCTCTTGCCTTCCTTGTCATGAGCTCCATGTTAAGCGGTAAATTCAAATCCTACTGGAAAAAGACATCTGCCGCCGAAGCCCTTCTTGCATATATAGATATAGATGAAGACGGGCTTCTGGTGCATCTTGGATATCTGGCTTACACAGAAGAGGAAAAGGGAGACGGAACCGGCACAGCCAGAATCCCCAATAAGGAGGTTCTTATGGAGTTCAATATAAAACAGCCGGGGAATACACCAAAATGTATTGCCCGGCTTAAAACTATTTCACTTCTTTCACGAATACAGCCGTCGCCCCCGGAATCCTAAGCTTTCCGTCTTTCAGTTCCATATCCCCGCCATTCTGGTAGAGTACTTCCCCTAACGTCCCGCCATACGCAAACTCGGCATCCTTCCCAGACGGATTGATTACAATCAGCACAGAATCCTCTTCATGATACCTTCTGTACGCCAATGGATACGCATTTTCCTCACAATACAGGAACTCGATCTTCGCCTCGCTCTGCAGCACCTTTGCCGACTGGCGGACTTCGATGAGCTTCTTCACCTCATGGTAAATGGAGTCCGGGTCTTCCATCTGCTTCTTCGCCGTCGGACGATTCTCGTCCGGGTCAATGGGGATATAGAGCTCATCCGCCTTCGCCTCGGAAAACCCTGCGTTCAGCCCGTCGTCCCACTGCATCGGGGAACGGGAACCCGTACGGATATAACCACCTTCCACAGACACCACATCCGCCAGATACCGCATCCCAAGCTCATCTCCATAGTAGATGAACGGCGCGCCCGGCAATGACAGGATGAATGCGAATACGATCTTGACCTCTTCCTCATCCAGCCATTTGGTCAGACGTTCCATGTCATGATTTCCGGAAGGCATACAGATCATCCCTTTTCCGTTGGTGGGCTCATAGCATTTCTTATAATAATCGATGAAAGCCTTCGCATTTCCCTTGCCCTCCCGTGAGAAATAAGGGTTATCCCCATGGTACAGATCCGTATAGTGGCTCGGGCCAAAATGCAGCATAAAATCCATATGGTATCCCGATCGAAGGCTCCTGTCCGGCTGCCCCCATTCGGAAATCATAGCCGCATCCGGAAATTCCTTATCTAGAAACTCGCGGAAATCTTTCCACAGGGCAATCGTCCCTTCCTGCTCGGGGTCGTTCTTCACAAGTGAGCCTGCCATGTCTACACGGAACCCGTCGCAGCCCATTTTCAGCCAGAAACGCATCACATCCTTAATCGCCTCCCGGGTAGCTATTGCATCTTCTGAATCCATCGGCTGCTGCCAACTGGGATTTTCAACCTTATAGCAGCCATAATTCAGGCAGGGCTGATGTGCATAGAAATTGACTGCCACACAGCCGTTCCTCTGGCTCATCCCCCGCAGGAACCCGCGAATGTTCTCATCTCCCTCAAAGTCCGTCCACGCGTCGTCTGTCCATACGTAACGTCCCGAATAAGGATTCTTCTCAGGTCTTAACGATTCCTTGAACCACTCATGCTCCCAGGAAGTATGCCCCGGGACCAAATCTAACAGCACATGCATATCCCGCTTATGAGCCTCGCCAAACAGTCTCTTCAAATCCGCATTCGTCCCATAGCGGGGAGCTACCTTCATATAATCTGACACATCATATCCCGCATCCAAAAACGGAGACTCAAAGCAGGGATTCAGCCAGATAGCATTGCACCCAAGCTCTTTAATATAATCCAGATGCTCAATGATCCCCTGCATGTCCCCTATGCCGTCCGCATTCGTATCAGCAAAGGACTGTGGATAAATCTCATAAAATACCGCATTTTTTAACCATTCTACCATATGTATTCTCCTCTTAATTTAATATATTGCGTTATTTCAAAAGGGGCTTCTTACGACAGCCCCTTTGCTTTGCATATTTAGTGGCAGATTGCCTTCTCCGTATCTTTATCGAAGAAATGTGCTTTATCCATGTTGGCAGCAATCTTCGCCGGTCCTTTCGGAAGCGGTTTTTCGGATGACGATATCTTGACAGTGACCGGGATATCGTCCACAGTCAGATGTAAGTGGTAATCCGCGCCCATCAGCTCACTGAAATTCATCTCGGCTGCAAGCGTATTCTCCTTCGTCATCCTCTCCTGAGGAAGGAAATCCTCTAACCTAAGCCCCATTACCACAGATTTACCCACATATGGCTTTAACGCCTCATTCTTGAAATCCGGTATCAGAAGCTTGTTACCCTTCACGTCCGCATAGAGCTTATTGCCTTCCTGGCTAATCTTTGCATCCATAAAATTCATCTGCGGGCTGCCGATGAATCCTGCCACGAACAGATTATCCGGCGTATCGTAAAGAACCTGCGGCGTATCAAACTGCTGAACGACCCCCTCCTTCATGACGACGATACGGTCGCCCATGGTCATTGCCTCCGTCTGGTCATGGGTCACATACACGAACGTAATATCCAATCTCTGGTGAAGTTTCGCAATCTCCGTCCTCATAGTAGCACGGAGCTTGGCGTCTAAGTTGGACAGCGGCTCATCCAGAAGAAATACGGCGGGATTCCGTACCATTGCACGGCCAAGGGCAACCCTCTGCCTCTGGCCGCCGGACAACTCTTTCGGTTTACGGCTCAGCAGATGCTCCAAGTCAAGAATCTTCGCCGCCTCATGTACACGGCGGTCAATCTCTGCCTTGTCCTCCTTGCGGAGATTCAAACCGAACGAAATATTCTTATACACATTCATATGGGGATAGAGCGCATAGTTCTGGAACACCATTGCAATGTCGCGGTCTTTGGGCGGCACCTTGTTCACAAGCCGGTCCCCAATATATACTTCACCCTCTGTAATGGACTCAAGCCCTGCAATCATACGCAGAGTGGTGGACTTCCCACATCCCGACGGACCGACCAGAATAATAAATTCCTTATCCTTGATCTCAAGATTCAGATTCGGGACAACCGGAGATGCCGCTCCATCATAGGTCTTTGTTACATTTTTAAAACTGATCGAAGCCATAATCATTCTCCTCCAAGTTATTATGATCAACTTTAGCCTTCATTAGAAATCTGCCTGATACTAACGCCATCTGCCCTTCTTCGCTTTGGACGCTTTCCCATAGCGTGATATACCCATCCGATGCTCCTCGTCAATGAACAACGCCTCACTTGGCGCCTCATGGGCTGCCTCTAACTTCTCCGGGTCAATCATCCGGAAAGCCTTCCCAAAGAAAATACTGTTCAGGTATGCAACGATCCCGAATCCCAAGGTTCCCCACAAAAATACGGCAAGGCTTACGCCATCCGGATTCATGAAGAACGAAAGATAGATTGCCCCTGCAACCAGCAGAATGCTAAGAACCGTCCACGGCAGAGCGGCGATGCTGAGAAGCCACGCGTTTTTCAATGTATTCTTGATACTGTTCCGATACCTTGCCTGCAGCGGGAACAAATACTGGAACCCAAACAGGAAGATCAGGCACATCATAAAGAAGCTCACCCGGTATACCTTCCCCACAGCGCCGGCCATGCTCAGCACAATGAAGTAATAGATACCAAGGAATGCAAACGCCAGAAGACAGAGCAGCCAAATCACCGTCCCCTGCCTGAAATTCTGCTTAAATGCATTCCAGAACTGCTTCGCCATGATATCATCCTCGTCCTCATCCCAGATTGCCTGCATGCAGGCGAACAATGCGGACAACGATGCGCCAATCGTAAAGAGCGGCAGGGAAAACAGGCAGAACAATACATTACACAGGAAAATATTGGCTAATTTCCCAAGATTGTACATCAACGGACCATTCATATCAAACAAATTCATAACAGACTCCTTTAATACGAAATATTTACTTGATAGCTCCTTCCACCATTCCGTTCATAATCTGCTTCTGGGCAACCAGGAAGATCACGATCATAGGAACAATTGCCAGAAGTGCGGCCGTCAGGATCAGATCCCACTGTTTTACATAGGAACCTACGAAAGCCTGCACTGCAACCGGAAGGGTCTTCACCTTACCATTCTGTCCAAGCATCAGAGACGGCAGCAGGTAGTCGTTCCAGATCCACATACCATTCAAAATCGTAACGGTAGTAATGACAGGTGTAAGCAGCGGGAAGATAATCCGGAAAAACGTCCCCTCCGGAGAACATCCGTCAATCGCCGCAGCCTCTTCCAGTTCGTAAGGGATACCTTTGATAAAACCAGTCAGGATAAACACGGTCATTGCCCCGCCGAACCCGCAGTATGCGAACACGATTCCAGGGATGGACTGCAGCATGGAGATTCCGATGAACTGACTCACGTCACGAAACGTAGAAATCAGCGGCAGCATGACTACCTGAAACGGAATGATCATGGACGCAATAAATACCATGTAGATAGCCGTAGACCATTTGGTCTTATTCCGGCAGATGACCCAGGCAGCCATACCGCCGAAAAGCGCCAGCAATACCAGCGACAGCACCGTAATTACTACGGACGTGCCGAATGCATACCAGAAATTAAAGTTCGAATTATTGACTACGGCAGAAATATTGGCCATCAGCTGGGAAAAGCTGACTCCGCCGAATCCTACCGGATTTGCCACGATGCCGTTGGCATTCTTAAAGGTATTCAACACAACCAGATAGAACGGAAACAGAGTATAAATAGCAACGATCGTTCCGAGAACCGTAAAAATTATTTTGTGGGATTTCTTCATACTCATTATAACTCTACCTCCTTGCTATTGGATATCCGTACCTGAATAATAGATACGGTTGCCAGGATGATGAAGAACAGGACAGCTTTCGCCTGGCCAAGTGCATAGCTGTTCTTCGTAATCGCCGTATTATAGATATTTAAGGCGAGCATCTGCGTACCATTGGTCAAATACGCCCCCATGAAATCTGCCACAGAACCCGTACCATTGGTCAACGCCATATTCACATCGAACTGCTTGAATGCAGACGTCAAAGTCAGGAACGTACAGATGGTGATTGTAGATGCAATCATCGGTATCTTAATCCTAAACAGAGTCGTCAGTGCGTTAGCGCCGTCGATCTGGGACGCCTCAAGGACATCCTTGGGAACCGTCGTAAGACCGGTCACATAGATCAGCATAATATATCCTGCATACTGCCAGATGTATACAACCACGATTGCCGCAAACGCTGTCTTGGTGTTCGACAGCACGGAATTCACCATACCCCACTTAGAAGTAATCTGAATCAGCACGTTATTGAACACGAACTGCCAGATATAACCCAATACAATACCTCCAATCAGGTTCGGCAGGAAATAAGACGCCCGGAAGAAATTAATTCCCCGCATCTTTGACGTACAGAGCAATGCAAGCATAAAACCAATCACATTAATCAGTACCATATTAAAAATAACAAACAAGAATGTCAGCAGCACAGACCAGACAAAAGCCGGGTCCTTGAACATTGCCGTATAATTGGCAAAACCGACGACTTCCGTCAGCCGGATGCCGTTCCAGTCCGTGAAGGAATATACGATACCCAGTCCCAGAGGAATCAATACCGTCACGGCAAATGAAAATAACAACGGGAATAAGAATATAAAGTTAATGATACTGCGGTGATGTTCGACCGTCGGGAAAAAATACAGTCCTGCCAGGAATGAAATTGCCCCGATCACCAGCAAGGGGCCCCTATAAGCTGCGCTGCTGCCGCTGAAATCCAGAACCAGCGCAATCACCAGGCCCGCGATTCCTGCCGCCAAAAGAATAAAGGACAGCAGTTTTGTATTTTTTGAGTTCTCAGCCATTGTTACAGCTCCTCTCTCTCATTTTTTTAAATCGAGCAGGGAAGAGCCATCTTCCCTTACCCGCCGCACGGCCCGCATGCTGCCTTAGCAGCAAACTTCCATTTGCGTGCCTGTGCACAAAAAGGGCGGCAGCAAATTACACTGCTGTCCGCCCCTCAACCCTTGAACCATTAGTTTGCATAGTAAGACTCTGTAACCTGCTTCATTGTCTTTACGAACCCTTCCGTATCCAGGCTGCCTGCCGCATAATCTGCAAATACCTGGCCGGTACAGTTCATTGCATAACCTTCCTTCAAGTCAAGCCAATGCCATGCCGATGTCTTCTCGTCAGCGATATAATCTACCATAGCCTGTGCAAACGGATCAGAAGCGACATAAGTACAGGACTTAAACGGACTGATAAATCCGGCTTCCTCAACCAGAATCTTCTGTGCCTTATCTTCGGACATCCACTGTAAAAATGCCTTAGAAGCATCTACATTACCCTCAGAATATATGGACCACCAGGAAGGTGAATTGGTAAGGATTGTATCAATTCCATCCTGGAATGCGTATGGAATCATGCCCACTTCAAAGTTTCCAGCCGCATCATATGCATCCTTATCATCGTTCATCATGGTAGCTCCAATCCAGGACCCCTGTGTCACGAATGCATATTTACCGGACGCAAAATTCAAAATCTGCTGATCATATGTACCGGAAACCAACAACGCCGGATCAGAATACTGATTCAAAACACCTACATACTCTGCGAAATCAGTCAGGCGCTCGTCATCAAACTTACCGCCGTCGTTGAGCAAGTCAATATATGTCGTGTCGTCACGGTCAAGACCTGCATCCAGATAATTTGCAAATAAATGCTGGCCTGTGGACCAATAGAGATTGGTTGGCTCCGCACAATAACCTACGACAGCCGTAATGCCAAGCTCATCCTTCTTGGAATCCATCTCCTTAAACGCCGCTTCCAGTTTTGCCGTATCCGTCAGAGTTGCCGGATCGATATTCGCTTTCTCTAAGATGTCTTTGTTGTAAGCAAGGCCGATCCCTTCAACTGTGTATGGATATCCTACGACGCCTTCTCCTTCAACCGTATATGCGTTATCCGTATCAGACGCCCATTTCTCACCGCTCATATCAACAAGCAGCCCGGACCAGTTCGCGAATTCCGGTGCGAGGCCATTTACAAAAATATCCGGCATATTGCCAGCCTGGTAGTATTAGCACTAAATATGTAAACTCGCAATAGCTTTTACGCATAAGTTTTAAATTTTCGTATGAAATACGAAAATTTATATAAATTATACAATTTTAACTCCTACTATTTGTACAAAATCACAACAAATTCCCTTATGCGAAAAAGGTCGAATTATGGCAAAAAAGAAGATACATCCCTTCTATGAAAGATGTACCCTCTTACCGGCCGGCTATACTGCCTTTTCTATTCTGTTTTCGTCTCATTATGGCCATGGCCGCCATAAGAAGAAATGGTCTTCACACTGTCCCTGAACACAATCTCGATTGGCAGCTTCACATCCCACTTAGGCGACTCTTCCTCCTGTATCATCCCAAGCAGCGTATCCACTGCAAGGCAGCCCTTCCTGGTAATATCCTGCCGGACTGTCGTAAGCGCCGGACGCACGATCCTCGCTAACAGGACATCATCGAACCCGGTAAAAGAAAGGTCATCCGGAATCCGTACTCCCCGGTCGCTAAAGTAACTCATCAAAACTACGGCATGATAATCCGAACAGCACATGAACGCCGTATAATTCCGGGACAGGTAATAAAGCTCCTCAAGGCTTGATTCCCGCTCCATCATCCCGGACCGGATGATCAACAGATCCTTCTCGTCTGCTTTCAGCCCGTATTCTGCCATCGCTTTCTGATGCCCTACATACCGGGTATAATCCACGCCCTCCATGTTATCCGCAAGAAATGCGATCCTGCGATGCCCCTTCTCCAGAAGATGGCAGGTCATCTCATATGCCCCTCTCTCATCCTCAAGCCCCACATTCACATAATTCATGATATCCCTGGGGGCATAGCTGTCTATCAGGACGACCGGCTTCTTATACCTGCTTTTGATCCTTACAAAATCATCATGAAGAATCCCCAAAAGCAGCAGCCCGTCTACATTCCACGTCAGGATATTCCGGATAAGTTCCGTAAGATCGTTAGACGTATAAATCATCATATAATATCCCCTGCTCCGGATCTCAGCCTCAATCGCGCCAATCAGCTCGCTGAAAAAAGGATCTGCCAGAATATTGTCATACTGTTCCTTCCGGCTCTTCAATGCAACTCCGATAATCTTCGAGCAATTCTGTGTCAGGCTCCTTGCACTGTTGTTCGGGACATAGTCGTATTCTTCTAATAGTTTCTCTACTCTCTCCACCGTCTTTTGTGATACCTCGCTTGTCTTCCCATGAATAACATTCGACACAGTCGTCGTACTGGTACCTAACATATCGGCCATATCTTTGATCGTTATCATCTTACACCTCCGTAACGATTCCCACCAGGTACGCCCGTCCGGTGTCCGTACGCCGATGCATGAAAACATGACCCAGCCCAAAGCTGCCGTCCGGGACTTTGTAATAACGTTATCTATTATACCATAGATTTAAAAATGCAACAAGTTTTAGCAGTGCCTAAACATCTTTTACATTTGTGTACATTTTGCACAAAATTATTCTGTTTTTCTATCATAATGATACTAAATATCAAATACAGATTGCGTTTTGTATCAAAAAGAGGTACATTTATATTATATATTGAGACGCAGGCAAATGCGTCAGAATTTTCGGGCTATTTTGGAATGACTCTTGTTACATGGTTCATTCTGAAGCCGTAACAATTAGGAGGTAACATTTATGAGACGCAAAGCAGGGATTCTTCTTCCCATCACCAGCCTGCCGTCGCGCTATGGCATCGGCTGTTTTTCCCAGAGTGCATATGATTTTATTGACTGGCTGAAAGAGGCCGGGCAGTCCTACTGGCAGATTCTTCCCTTAGGGCCTACAAGCTATGGGGATTCTCCTTACCAATCTTTTTCTACCTTTGCAGGAAATCCTTATTTCATCAGTCTTGAGGCGCTGGTAAAGGAGGGCGTCCTTCATCAGGAGGAGTGCGACGCCATTGATTTTGGGGAACAGGCAGACACGGTAGATTATGAGAAATTGTATAAGAACCGCTACACACTGCTCTACAAAGCTTATCAGAGAAGCTGGATTACAGAGAATCATGACTATCAGCATTTTGTGAGGAAAAACAAATGGTGGCTGTCTGATTATGCCCTGTTCATGGCAATCAAGGAGCAATACGACAATGTTTCCTGGTCTTCGTGGCCCGAGGATATCCGGCTGCGTGAGAGTTCTGCCATGGAGGAATACTATAAGGAGCTGTATCCATATGTGGAGTTCCATCAATACTTGCAGTTTAAGTTCCATGAACAGTGGAGCGCATTGAAAGATTATGCCAACCAGAAGGGAATCCGGCTGATTGGGGACATCCCCATTTATGTGGCCATGGACAGCTCCGATACCTGGGCCCATCCGGAACTTTTCCAATTAGATGAGAAGAATGTCCCTCTCGCCGTGGCAGGCTGCCCGCCGGACGGTTTTTCCGCCACGGGACAGGTCTGGGGTAATCCCCTCTACCGCTGGGATTACCACAGGGACACTAATTATAAATGGTGGATTTCCCGCCTGACCTATTGTTTCCAGATGTACGATATTCTGCGGATCGATCATTTCCGCGGTTTTGACGAATATTATTCCATCCCTTACGGAGATGATTCTGCCGTAAACGGCCATTGGGAGAAGGGACCCGGGATTGAACTGTTCCAGTGCATGGAGCAGCATCTTGGGCACCATGACGTGATTGCGGAGGATCTGGGGTATGTAACGGATTCTGTACGCTGGTTGGTACATGAGACTGGTTTTCCAGGGATGAAGGTATTAGAGTTCGCATTTGACTCCCGTGATTCTGGTTCTGCCAATGACTATCTGCCGCATAATTATGTGGAGAACAGTGTTGTTTACACAGGGACACACGACAATGAGACACTTGTGGGATGGCTGGATTCTATCAAAGAGGAAGAATTGGAGGCTGCAAGGGATTATATGTGCGACCACCATACGCCGAAAGAACTGCTGTATAAATCCTTCATTTCTATGGCGATGAGAAGCAGCGCAAGGACTTGTATTATTCCGCTACAGGATTATATGGGGCTTGACAATAGCTGCCGGATGAACCAGCCTTCTACCGTAGGGAAGAATTGGAGATGGAGGCTTACGGAGGCGGATTTGTCAAAGGAGCTTAAAGAGGAAATTCTCTCGGTCACGAGACGTTATGGACGTTAGACGGCTTTACAAACCATAGAGAAGGCTGTCGGGAAATAGATT
>OFFZ01001032.1_pt1 | contig 15898 bp, 14 predicted proteins | sample 1521631 | NCBI WGS metagenome assembly OFFZ01 (sample SAMEA3504102, study PRJEB24116) | mouse gut metagenome | biome: mouse gut; feature: mouse-associated habitat; material: faeces | place: Denmark | collected 2011 | reverse complement strand
GATTTATATGCAAGAAGAAACAAAAGAACCTGTATCCGGAACGCCGGATCTTTCCGCAGAAAATACTGTGAAAAAAGGACAAAACCCTCTCGGGACAGAGCCCGTAAAGAAACTGCTGGTGCAGTTTGCAATCCCCAGCATTATCGCCATGCTGGTCAGTTCCCTGTACAATATCGTGGATCAGTTCTTTATCGGCAGAAGCGTCGGGGAACTGGGGAATGCGGCGACGAACATCTCTTTTCCGCTCTCCATTTCCTGTGTGGCGATCGCGCTTTTATTCGGTATCGGCGGGGCTTCCGCGTTCAATATCTCCATGGGGGAGGGAAATGCGAAGAAGGCAGTCTATTATCTCGGAAACGCGGCGGTGATGCTGTTTGGCTGCGGCGTGGTTTTGTGTGCAGTTACACTTTTATTTCTGGAGCCCCTGCTGCGGTTTTTCGGTTCGCCGGATGATGTGCTTGCCTATGCAAAGACTTATACGGGAATCGTGGCGTTCGGTTTTCCGTTTCTGATACTGACGACGGGCGGCGGACATTTGATCCGGGCGGACGGCAGGCCGAAGATCAGTATGCTCTGCAATATAACCGGGGCGGTGATCAATGTATTTCTGGATGCTCTTTTTGTATTCGGTTTTCATATGGAGATGGCGGGCGCGGCGCTTGCCACGATCATAGGGCAGATCATCTCCGGTATGATGGCGGTCTGGTTTTTAAGCCACTGCCAGAGCGTGAAGATTACCGGAGAACACTTAAAACCGCAAAAGAATGTGGTAGTGCGGGCGATGAGCCTCGGGATGGCACCCTGCAGCAACCAGCTTGCCATGATGTTCGTACAGATCGTCATGAACAAATCATTGAAATATTATGGTTCCATTTCGGACTACGGCGAAGCGATACCGATCGCCTGCGCAGGCATCATCACGAAAGTAAATCAGGTATTTTTATCTTTTATCATCGGTATTTCGCAGGGGCTGCAGCCGATCACCAGTTTCAATTACGGTGCGAAGAAATATCAGAGGGTGAGATCCGCTTATCTTTTCGCGATCACCTGCGGTTTTGGTCTGGCGCTTGTTGCGTTTTTGCTGTTCCAGTTTGCGCCGAGACAGATCATTTCGATATTCGGGAACGGATCGGAGGAATATTACAGGTTTGCGGTGAATTACTTTCATATATATCTATTTTGTACTTTTATCAATTTTATGCAGCCCATCAGTTCCAATCTGTTTACTTCTATCGGAAAGCCGAAGAGGGGTACTTTTTTATCTCTCACAAGACAGATTATATTCCTGCTGCCGCTGCTTTTGATCATTCCTTTGTTTGTGGGGATTGACGGCATTATGTACGCAGGGCCGGTGGCGGACTTTCTGGCGGGGGCGGTGACGATATTTATGGTGTACCGCGAATTCCGGCGGGAGGAATATGCAGCCGGAAAAGTGTGATACGATTGATAAGGAAAGGGCGGTTATGGAGCAGATGGCGGATCAGGCTAGGGCGACGGCGATGGGACAGGATACCGGAGACGTTCAGGGAAAAGATTACTGGGCGCTGCGCAAGCTGGATCTGGGAATTGAAAAAAGTGCTGCGCTGTGCAGAGAATGTACGGATATGCCCTGTATTTCGATGTGTCCGAGAAGGATCAGGATTCCGGACGGGATGGAAAAGGCGGCAGAGCTTGTGAGGACTTTTTATCATGTTTATCAGCCGGGCCAGCAGTGGGAACAGCGATGCGGAAAATCAGATTAAAAGCCGGTTTTATCACAGGGTTGCTGGCTGTCTGAACTCGGGTCCTATATAAAAATCCTGATGGTATATAAAAATCCGGGATCCGTGTTATACTGTCAGGAAACACATCTCAAAACAGAAATGAAAAAGAAAGGAATGCACGATTATTATGGCTATATATCAGCTTTCTGAAAAAACGATAGAACAAATATACGCCGGATGGATGGGGAAGATCATAGGTATTCGTCTGGGAGCGCCGGTGGAGAACTGGACAGCGGAAAAGATCGCGGAGGTCTATGGGGAAATATGGGATTATCCCGTAGATTACAATATCTTTGCGGCTGACGATGACAGCAACGGGCCGGTTTTCTTTGTCCGGTCGCTGAAGGACAGCGGACACGGCGCAGAGCTTACCGCACAGGATGTGGCGGATGCGCTGTTGAATTATGCGCCCTGTGAGCATGGATTTTTCTGGTGGGGCGGTTACGGTGTCTCTACGGAACATACGGCCTATCTGAATCTTCAAAAGGGGATTCCGGCGCCGCTCAGCGGGAGCATATTAAAAAACGGCTCTACGATGGCAGAACAGATCGGCGGACAGATTTTTATTGATGCCTGGGGGCTTGTGGCTCCGGGAAATCCGGACCTTGCGGCAAAACTTGCGAGGCAGGCGGCATCGGTAACTCACGACCGCAACGGGATTTACGGAGGCATCTTTATAGCGGTCTGCATCAGCGCCGCCTTTACCGGATGCACGATCCGGGAAATGCTGGATGCCGCGCTTTCCTATATCCCGGAGGATTCGGAATATGCGCGCACGGTCCGGGAGGTGAGAGCGTTTTATGAGAAAGAGGTGTCCAAAGACTGGAGAGCGGCATTCCGATATGTGAAAGAGCATTTCGGCTATGACCGTTATCCGGGCTGGTGTCATATTATTCCCAACGCAGCGGTGATCATACTGGCTCTGCTTTATGGAGAGGATGATTTTACAAAGACTCTTTGCATCGGAAATATGTGCGGCTGGGATACGGACTGCAATGTCGGAAATCTCGGCACGATCATGGGAATCCGCAAGGGGCTTGAAGGGATTGACTATGACCGCTGGCGGAAGCCGGTAAATGATCTGCTTTTATGTTCCGGAGCGGTCGGAAGCCTCAATATCATGGACGTACCTTACGGGGCAGTGTATATGGCGGAGCGCGCGTTTGAACTGGCGGGGAAGGAACTGCCGGAATCCTGGAGAGGGCTTGTTACAGACCGGACAGAAAAAAGCCATTTTGAGTTTCCCGGTTCCACCCATGCGATGAGGGTGCGATGTGAAACAAATCCTGATGCGCCTCATCCGGAATATCACCTTCGCAATACGGAGGAAACGGCTGCCGGCGGGAAGAGGAGTCTTCGCATGCATGCGTTTCCGCTTCAATGCGGGCAGAAGGTGTATTTATATCAGAAGACCTGGTTTGAGCACACGGAGCTTCATGATGACAGATACCAGCCGGCATTTTCGCCGAAGATTTATCCCGGACAGCAGTTGAGCGCGCAGGTAAGAATTCCGGAGGAAAGAGCGGCTGTACAGGCATGTATGTATGTGTTCGATCATAATGGGAAGCAGGTATATACAGGTGAAACAATACTGCTGAATCCGGGGGTATGGACAAAGCTTGTGTTTCGGATCCCGCCGATGGAAGGCGCTTTGCTGAGCGAAGCCGGAGTGCAGTTTACCGTTCCCGGAAATAGCGCAGGGCAGCAGGACTTTGCGGCATATATCGATGATCTGGAATATGGCGGCAGTCCGGATTATACAATAGATTTTGCAAAAGAGCGGGAGTTGATGCTTCCGATGGGACATTGCGAGATCACGCAATTTACGAGACTGAAGGGATACTCTTTTCTGGAAAAAAACGCGCTGCATCTTACCGCGGATGACTGCGGAGAAATTTATACAGGCAGCCATTTGTTTAGAAACTATACTGTGACAGCCGTGCTGGAACCGGTCTGCGGGGGCGGCCATTATATCAATGTGCGTGTGCAGGGCGGTCTTCGCTCCTATGCGGCGGGATTTGATGAAAGAGGGCGGCTGGGACTCTGGAAAAAGGAGTGTGATTACAGGGAGCTTATCTCCATACCATATGAATGGAAGTATGGAGAGCGTTATACCTTGACTGTTGCGGTCATGGATAACAGGATTTCCGTGCGGGATGAGGACGGAAGGGAATTGATCTGTTATGTGGACAAAGAGCGTCCGTACCTTGTGGGAGCAGTCGGGTTTTCTGTGAGGAAGGCGGGGCATCTGGCGGTGCATAGATTACGAATAGGATAAATTTGTGGAAAGACGGGCTCTTAAGAAGGCGGGAGGTTATGAAGAATTTTATATCTGTATTGGAATACGGCATCAGTTGCTGAAATAAATCCCGGCTTTTCAGGTTTTCCCGTTTTTCTATATGGACGGCCTTCACTGCCGGGATAGGTCCATATCCTGTGTTTCCCATACCGCATTTTCAGGTAGGCATACGGGCGGCATACATGGTCATACTCAATGATGATGGTATCTGTTCTCTGAGGCAAGGTATAGAATTTCCCGGCTTGCGGCGAATAAAGCGTTAGAGCAATCTCGAAAGAGGCAGATCACAGTTGATTCATTTAAAGTAGTTTATCACTCTGCAAAATAATGTAAGTTTCAATTTGGTCATTATATTTTGTATAGTCTAAATTCATCATGTCATATAAATCCTATAGAAAATCCTGAAATTTGATGTTGACAAATTTCAGGATTTCAGTGCTTTAAGTTTCAGCTAAGCGGTACCGGTATTTATAATTCCCTTTTGTTGCCTGTTTTCAGGCCAACTTGATAGCTAATCATATTAGAATCCATAATTTTGCTTGATGAATCCGTATTTCTTACAATGTCCGGGACAGTATTCTTACATTCCGGATTATTTTTCATTCTTTCAAAACATTTTTCTGTGATTGTCAATGCCCCTCTGGCACAACTCCGTTATTCAAAGAAGATTCAGTTTTGCCGCAGCCGTTCTGTAATGCTGACTTTAGCAATCTGCCGGTATAAAAGCGCCGGTATTGCCACGGTCAGAAGTATAAGAAACGGATAGATCACCAGCATGGGCCATATGACAAACCGATAGGTGAAAAACCAAATTCCGCTGGAAATTCCCTTTACAACTGCCACAGAAAACAGAACACCAAGGATGAACGATGTGATAATCGTTCCCACCGCATAATACAGTCCTTCAAAAGAGAGCATACGCTTTAACTGCCTGCCGGTCATACCAATGCTTTGCAGCATGGCAAACTCCTTTTTGCGGGTGATAATGCTTGTCAGAACGGAGTTGACAAAGTTTGCGATACCGATAATGCCGATGATGATGCTCAGCGCCCCGCCGATTGTGATAATCAGGGAGGTCAGGTCATCAAAGGAGCTGACATAGGTTGCTTTGGATTCAAAATCCATATCCGGCTCCACGCTGTCGATATAGTCATTCAAAAATTCCGCCATTTCAGCTTCTGTTCCCTCTTTCACATCAAAGGGGAAATTGACCAGATGGGGGTTATCGCACAGCGGCAGGAAAATATCTGTCGGGAGGTAGAACCGGGTTTCGCCCGTGTTGCGGGTGGTGGCTGTGTTCTCGTTGGCCCGGACTTTTGCCAGGATGATAAAGTCATAGCTGTCCGTAATAGTGGTGGAAAGTTCCTCCGCTTTCAGATGGTTGATCCGCACTGTGTCCCCCACACTGATATTCGGGTTATCTATGACGGTTCCATCATCATTGCAATCCACACTCAGCAGGATATACCTCCCTGATTTCAGCTTTTCCGGATCGATCGTCCCCTCTATGACCTCCATGTTATTCAGCAGAAAATCATCCGCACCATACAGACTTATATAGGGATTGCCTTTCTGATCCTTATTATAGCTGAAAAAAGCATTGTGTTCTGTGGAAAACGGTTCCTCCAGCATCCAAGAGGAATAAAGCCTGCCGCCGTCCTCAAAGCAGTTATTCTGTTTGACGGCCTCAATAAAACTACCGGACAGGTCATTTTCGCTTTTTTCAACCTGGTACTGAAAGTAGTCTGCGTTAGAGATCACAAAGTCTGTATCCATAAATTTTGCAATGTACTTGTCAATGTCAAACCCGCCAGACAGAGTGAACACTGTGTTGAACAGCACCAGGCTCAGCGTCATGGACACAATCACTAATACCGTGCGTTTGCGGTTCCGCCCTAGGTTCGCCAGAGCCATGAAGTGGAGCTTCGCGCCGTGGATCGATCTTTTGTCTTTGACCCTGCACTTTCCAAACGTTGCTGTATCGTTTTCGGTGTAGCGGATAGCCTCGATTGCGGAAACGGTACCGGCGATTTTCGCGGGCTTGCGGACGCTGACAAAGACTGTAAAAAGGGCAAACGCGGTGGAGCCGATAAAAATCAGCGGATTTACCGTCACCTTGATACCGGCATCCGCAGTATAACTCGTTCCGTTCATCAGGAAAGGAACCAGGGCCCGGCCAATAAAGAAGCCTGTCAGCAGACCGATGGGAATACCGGTCAGGGAAAGCCGAAGCGCCTGCCGTCTGATCAGCCGTCTGATCTGCCACTTTGTCGTGCCCAGCGTTTTTAATTGTCCATAGGACTGAATGTCCTGGATGATGGAAATTTGGAAAATATTGTATATAATCAAGTACCCTGTTACGATAATCAGCAGGGTGCCAATGATGCCGGAAACCAGCATGGCAGGATTGTTTGTCAATGCGCCGTTCCGGTAAGCCGGGCTGACGCGGGCAATCACATAATTGCTGTCCCCCTTGCTGCCGCCCATTGTATCGCAGGTATAGCCGGTTTCGGAAAGAAGCTGGTGGAGCTGGGCTTCTATGTCGCCGTTCCCTCTGAACATCACATAGGCGGAGACAACGCCGGAATAATCATTGTCCACGGGATAGGTATAGGTCAAAATGTCCGAATGGGCGTCCACAAAGGCTTTCGACACGACCAGCCGCCCGATGTTGCTCAAGCTGTCAGTTTCCCAAAAGCCGCAGAGGGTGAAATCGGTGGTATATAACTGTCCCTTTACTTCATAGGTCAGAGAAACGGTTTCCCCGATCCGTGCCGGCACGCCCAGAGCATCCAGCGTTTTTGTATCCGCGATGATTTCGTTTTCCGATTCGGGCCGGCGTCCTGTTGTGGGCGTGTAGCGGGCAAATTCCAGAGCAGTATCATCCATGTACCATAAGTCAGACCGCCAACGCTCCAGACCCGGATTTTTCAGCCGGTAGGCAATCGCTTTCGCATAGGCAATACGGTCAATCAGGGGATTTCCTGCCACATCGTTATAAACTTCATCGCTGATATAATTTAGTACCGCCTGTCCATCGCCGCCTGCCTTGCGGATGTTCTGGTCGTGAACAGTGTCAATCAGGCCGGATCCAAGGGTAAAGATCGTGGTAAAGAGTATGGTTGTCAAAATGATTGCGATAACCGCAATGATATTTCTGCTTTTGTTTGATTTGAAATAGCGGTCTGACAGCTTTTTAATCACTGCACCGTTGTTGTTGCCAAATAAAATGTCATTCATCGTCAGCACCCCCTTACTCGAAAATCCTGCCATCCTCAATGCGGATAATGCGGTCGGCAAGCTGGGCAATTTCGTTGTTATGTGTGATCATCACCAGAGTTTGATGAAATTTGTTGCTGGTGACTTTCAAAAGCCTCAGCACATCGCTGCTGGTCCGGCTGTCCAGATTGCCTGTGGGTTCATCTGCCAAAACAATAGCAGGCTTGGAAACGAGGGCGCGGGCAATGGCGACACGCTGCTGCTGGCCGCCGGACAGGTTGTTTGGCATATGATTCAGTTTGTCCTCCAGGGTCAGAAGATGCATTACTTCATCCATGAATTTCCGGTCTACGGTATCTCCGTCCAGCTCCACGGGCAGGACGATATTTTCATAGACATTCAGAACAGGGACAAGATTGTAATTCTGGAAGATAAAGCCGATGTTGCGTCTGCGGAAAAGGGTAAGCTGTTCGTCATTCAGTCTGGCCAGCTCATTACCTTTCACTTTGACGCTGCCAAAGGTCGGTACGTCCAAACCGCCCATCATGTTCAGCAGGGTTGATTTGCCGCTGCCGGATGTTCCAACGATAGCGACAAATTCCCCCTGTTCAATGGAGAGTGTCACGCCGTCCAGTGCCTTTGTGATGTTTGGCTCCGCACCGTAGTATTTTTTGAGGTCAGTTGTTTGCAAAATGCTCATAGTAAGCACCATCCTTTCTGTGATGCCGTCATTCTAACAGCCAATTCTCACAGAAATGTCACCGGACGCTGTTTTTTCACCCTTGAAGTGTTACAATTTTGTGACATTTCAAAAAAACTTACTTATTCTGCTCTAACATTTTAATTTCAGGATTTGCCCGCCATACCACTGTCATAACAACCGGTTCTCACAGAAATGTCATAATCTTGTGGCCCATGTACTTCCGTCTCCGCTTTCGATTTCTTCTCTTGCCGGCCCACGCCCGCAGTATAGGTCAGTATATCATCACCGTTTCTGTCATACACATGGACAACGGAGCCCGTACTTCTGGCTGGAACTTTGCTTTGTGTATTATTCAGAGTAAAAATCTATGCAGTATAAAGGCTGCCACGCTTTAAGTTCAAAACAACATCCGCCTGTGCCGCCAGTTTATTTGAATGTGTTGCAACTATCACGCATTTATTCAGTTCATGTGCGCTTTCCTTCAATATGTCCGTAATTTCTCCCGCCGTGTCCTCGTCAAGGTTCCCTGTCGGTTCATCCGCTAAAATGACAGGGGTATCAGAGGCCAGGGCGCGGGCGATTGCTACTCTCTGCTGTTGCCCGCCAGACAGCTTCATCACATTGCGCTTTGCTTCCCCGGATGTCAGTCCAAGCCGTAGCAGCATAGGCAGGACATCCTTTTTCGCTGTCAATGCCACATTTTCAATCGGCGTCATATAATCAATGAGGTTATAGCTTTGAAATATCAGTGAGACATGATTTCTCCTATGATAGGCAAGCCCGCACTGTGAAATATTTCCACCCTCAAAGAGGATTTCACCTTTTTGTGGGGTATCCAGCCCACCGATCAGTGACAGCAGCGTTGTCTTGCCGGAACCGGATGGCCCAAGGATGGCATACATTTTCCCTGCATCAAATTGAGTATTTACGTTTGACAATACCGGCCTGTCTTTCTCATAGGCATAGAATATCTTTTTCATTTCCAACACAGCCATTTTATAGTCCTCCTTTTCCTTAACTCATTTTCGATAAGATTTCACGGGGTTTCAAACGCATTACCGACAGTGAGGAAACACCCACTGAAAGAATGATAACGGTAATGCCTATAAAGTAGAGCTGCAGCATATTGTAAGGCTCAATCGTAACACGGATCTGTTCCGTATCTGCCTTTGTCCCGTCTGTCAAAACTTCCGCTTCCGGGGCGGCATCCTGACCGGAAGGCAAAACGGAATCATCTTTTATGCTGACTACCACATCATCACCATATCCGTCTTTTCTGGTAATATCCACTCCCGCTGCCTGTTCTTCACCGGCCGGAATATTCTGCTGCAGCAATCCATTTGCAAACTGTCCTGCAAACGCACTGCTTGTAAAATAAGAGCATCCAAGGGCAATCATCGCAACCATCAAGACCTCAGCAAGATACTGCCCGATAATCTTTATCTTTCCAATGCCAAGGGATAGCAATATACCTGTTTCATAGATGCGGCTTCTTCCCCACATGGTAAGTATCAATGAGAGGATAACCGCACTCACCAGTGCTATCCCCCATATTATGGATGACATCAAAGACTGTAGATTCTGCAATGGCGCAGCGGCATCCAGATAAGTCTGGTCATTGGTTGTGAGCGTAAAGGCACGCCAGTCAACAGAAGACAGGCTATTCACTTCTGAAATAATGCTGTCAAGCTGCGCCGGGTCATATACGGTAAATGCCGCACTGTCAAAGCCAACCGGTTTATCCCCGAATAAGTCCTGCAAAGTATTCATGTCAGTAAAAATCTGGTTTTCCGCTTTTTCATAAGTAACAATATTGGCAAGCGGCGAATCGGGAGTCAAAATCTCATAAATACCGATGACCTTGACATCCACAGTCCTGTCAGCCTGCAGGGAAACAAAACTTCCTAATCCCAGACTATTCGCATCAGCCAGGTCTTTGCTGATCACGGCAACATTACTTTCATTTCCCGTGATATGGTTTCCTTCAATCAATTTTGCAATTCCCGATTGGAAGAAACTGCTGTTTTCAGTATCTGCCACAGTTCTGGCATATACCAGATTGTTAAATTCCGCTTTCATAGGGACATTTCCCGGAAATACATCAAGGTCTGTAGAAACAAAAGTCTTTGTTTCAGCATCATAGCTCTTAATGCCGTCCGTGGACATGACAGCATTAATCACATCCTGTGTAATGGGAAATTCTGTCCCAAGTTCCACATTTCCCTCCCCGTCATCCGTTTCCCTGAAATATGGATTGCTTTCTGATAATTCAACCGTAATGTGGAATTCACCGCCTAAAGCCTCCCTCAGATTTTTTTGCTCCGCCTGTGACACCTTTTCAATCGAAAGCCCGGTCAATACAAAAGTTGCCATAATAAGGAGAATGAAAAACAGCAGGATGCTTTTTCCCTTTTTTCGTGTGACGTAGAGATACGCCCGTTTGATTGTTCCCATTTTGATACCTCCGTTTTCTTTGTTTAATCTTTCTGACGTTGGTATCTTATGCTCCCTATGTGGAACCGGTATGAAACATATGTGAAATAGAAAAGAAATCAAAAAAATTTCCGGTCTGTCGGAGATCTTTTTCCATTCATGGTTTTCAAAGAATTATTATAAGTGGATAACAAATCTCATTCCCTGTGGTTCTTCCATCGGACGGAATGAGTAAGAAATGTTCATCGTTTTTAATAATGCGTCTACAATATACAGGCCAAGCCCGTTCCCTCCCTTGTCCCGGTTTCTGGCAAAGTCAGGACGGTAAAACGGCTCAAATATATGCCGCAGTGCTTCTTCAGGTATGGGGACACATTCATTTTCTATAATGATATCGCACCCGTCGAAATATACGGAAACTGTTCTTCCCGGTTCCGTGTATGCCACGGCATTGGCAAGGATATTTGCCGCCGCTTTCCCGAACATCTGCGGCGGCAGCACCGCTTCAAAACTGTCCGGCAATTCCAGACAGAAGCTGATTCCCCTTGCCCCGGCAATCAGCATATACGGCTCACACAATGAGGAAAGCATTTCAGACAGATTAGTTTCCACGGCTTCCTCATTTTCTGCCGACATCCCTGCTTTCGATGTTTCAAGGATATCATGTATCATGTCCGAGAGGCGTCCCGTCATCTCCCTGCACTCCGGCAGGTAAGTGTCATAATCCTTATATTTCCCGACACCGAGTATCATATTTTCCAGCGTGGCGTTCAGTGCCGTGACCGGCGTTTTCAATTCATGGGAGGCAGCCCTCAGGAAATCAGCCTTTGACCTCTCGCTCTCACTTACACGCCGCTTCTCGATCTCAAGGCTCTCAATAACCGACAGCAGGCTTTGATATAGATGGTTGATATTATCTGCCAGTACGCCTATTTCATCCTTTGAGCTGATTTTACAGGCGGCATCCTTTTCCATACGTGCCATCTGCTCCGTCACCGCCCCGATCTGTTTTATGGGAACCGTGATCCTGCGTGAAAATACAAAGGAACAGGCTATGGAAATAACCACACAGCAAAGCAGGGATAGCGGCAAGGCTTTCAGAACAGTCTGCGTAACATAGTCTGCCACATTCAAACTTGTGTTGAGAGACAATTCATCGTTCGGGCTGACTGAGATGACAAGCCATTCCGGTTTCGTAAATACATAGAGCAATAAGTGGGCAATTCCGACGATGAAGAGCATCAGCCCCGATGTGTAAAAAAAAGTTTTCGGGAATATCTTCATCTTCTTCATTGCTCCACCTCATATTTGTAGCCTATGCCTTTAACGGTAACAATGCAGTCAAGCCTCAGCTTCTTCCGCAGATTTTTAATATAGGTATCAACCGTCCGGTCAATGATCGGGCAGCTGTCTCCCCACAGGTCATCCAGTATCTGCGAGCGGGTAAGCACCAGCCCTTTATGCTCCACAAGCAGCTTTAGCAGGCCTATCTCCTTCGGGGTAATGTCAATCCTGCCGTTTTTGTCCTTTGCCGTATAGCCGGAAAAATTTACCGTTACATCCCCGAAAGTCATGATTTCAGATATCACGCCTTTTCCGCACCGCCGTAAAAGGGCTGTGATACGCCGCCCCAACAGAATCATGGAAAAAGGTTTTATGATGTAATCATCCGCCTGTCCGTCGAAACTCGCCACCTGTGTATATTCATCTTCGACTGCAGTAAGTATGAGGATGGGTACTGCGCTTTTCTGCCGTATCTCGTGCAGGACGGAAAGCCCTGATATTTTGGGGAGCATGATATCCAGTACAACAAGATCAACAGTATCCCTGTCAAATATCTGCAAGCCTTCTGCACCATCATAAGCGGGAACGATTTCATGTCCTGCCGATCTCAAATATTCACATATTGCCTCATTTGTTTTTCTGTCATCTTCCACAATAAGCAATGTCGCCATATAAGCACCTCCCGGTATTTTGAGTTTACCATATCAGTGTGGAAGATATGTGAAATCATTTGAATAGGCGGGAGTTTATCTATTCATTAATTCAAGCGTTTTTTCAAATGAAATACATTCGGCGTATCTTCCATTCCACATGAACTCATTATAATATCTATAAGATTTTTCCGCTGTCATATACGCATTATCAAACGTACTGTTTGTATTTGCTGGAACAATCATTTTAAGCCCATGCTCAAAACCACATTTCACTGTTGCATCTATGCAGTAATCTGTTTGCAGCCCTACAATAATAATTGTATCTTCGTCTTTTTCATGCAGGTACTCCAACAACCCTGTATCTCGAAAAGCACTGTTTACATTTTTATCAAAAACACGCTCATTTGGCATTGGCTGAAATTCTTCGTATATTTCATAGCCTAATGCGCCTTTCGTTAATTTCTGTCCAACACCATCATCATGTCTAACATAAATAACTTCTATATTATTATTGCGCGCCTCTTTGATTAGTGTTTTAATACGATATACAAAAATCTCAAATTCGTATAAGTCATTAGTCATAATTAAATTTTGAGTATCAACAATCAACAATATCATTCTATTATCTCCCAAACTCGGAATTCATCCGTGAAATTTCTTTGAAAAATACAAAACCAAATCGTCATCATTTTTGCATTCCTCATAGGGCTTGCATATTTTGTCCTGATACCAAACGCCAGAGCCGTCTGGTATATAACCACGCTTTACATACATCCGCTGAGCATTTCCATAGCCGCTGTGAAGCCCAACACCCAGGTACACTATGTCCGCATATGTAGCGGCAATTTTTTCAGCTATATCCATTAAAACTGTACCAATACCCCGGTTCCGATATTTTTCTAAAACGCCAAAATCAACGATTTCCGGGTAGTCTTTTCCACCAAATGCTCCCCACGCACTATTGGGATAAATATTTATGTAGCCAACTGGTTTTCCAGAATATTCTGCAACCAATGAAATTGCCTTCCCTGATTGTTGATCTTCCAATCTTTTTTGATATTTCTCAATGCTTGCATCCCATCCCTGTTCGATTTCAGCATCCGTAATTGCCTGTGCATCTCCGCTCTCCATATTACGAATAGTCATTTGTCCGTTAGAAAAATAAACCAAATAATTGCACCTCCTATATGAAATTTACAAAACTCGCTGAGCTACAACCACAGTATAGTTGTCGTATATAATCCCCGTCTCCTTAAAATTGTTTTTATGCCAAAAATACTCTGCCTGGGGATTGCCTTTCACCCAACCAAGACGCACACTCAAAAGCCCAATGTCAGCCAGATAGCGGCACAAATCGTCAACGATGTTGCTTCCAATTCCAGTATTTTGAATAGATGCCGCTGTCATAAAAAAACCGATGAAAGCAGTTTTTTCATCAGGGTATGCCATAATAAAGTCCATTACAGCAATCAATTCTTCCCCTTTGTAGTACCCTACATAATACTTGTCGCATATTTCTTTATTTGGAGGCAAGGCTTTCATATCATCAAGAATACTCTGTTCTGTCACAAATGGCGGACAGTATTGGTAATACAAACCATTTTTACTGCACAGTAAATATATATCCGCGACATCCGCTTTCTCCATGCGGCGTACAGTATAATCATTAGAGAAAAAAAGATATATCCATTTGTGTTACCTCCTTCAAACCGGAAGTTGAGCTTTTATATATTTACATCGAATACCGCCTTTATTTGCCCATCCTCTGTGAAAAACTCTATTTCAAACCAAAAATCCAACTCTTCTCCAAAACTCATTGGTCTGTAACACACCACATCACTATTATCCGTTTCAAGCCTTGCTTCGTCCGTATCATCTATATCTTCCATACAGGATTTTTGGAAATGGTCTACCACAAACTCTTTATCTTCATATTCTTCCCACATAGCCAATTGTTCAACCAACCACTTCCCAAATCCCAGGCAGGCATTTTCTGATGTCGGTTCTGCGTCAATAAAAGCGGCCCATGAAAGTTTTGGTGGAATGCTGGATACAAGTTTTGCGTATTCTTTGTCTGCAATCGTATCTACCATCAACTTAATCAATTCCTGTGCTTTTGTCTTAAACCCCGATTCTACCATTCTATCTCTCCTCCTAAATTCAGATAGTTTGAGATACGATTCACAATTCTTTTGCCAGACATAGTGTCAGCTCATCATCATTCCTGCAAACAACATCTGTTTCACATACTTTTTCTTTATAATACACCCCTTTTCCATCAGGAATATAGCCTCTTTTTATATAGAATCTCCGGGCAGGTCCGTATGCAGGAAAAATATTTGTTATCGGTTCTGCCTTATGGGGGACAAGTAAATCCAGTGTTTTCATAATTCCCACTGCAAGAGCATCCAACATGTCAAGAAAAGCCGAATAATGAGTTTCTCCACACATCAAAGCCCACAAACTTCTGAAACAATTTTCCTGATAAATCAGGTTGTTCAGCCTATCCCAATCCTCATCCATCAGCACTTTCTCAAAGCATTCCATATACGGAAAAAATCCAATCTTTGTGACAATGCTCTTGAATACACTCCCTGTTTCACGATACCTTCTCGTCATAAAATCAATATGTTCCTCTATGATTTGCGCAATTTCTTCCCGTCCGTTTTGATTTTGTTCCGTAATTCTATTCCTCCACAATCAGCATTTGTCCACCATACCGCTATCATAACGGCCAATTGTCACAGAAATGTCACAAGCGCAAGTTTTCTTAAAAATTTTACCCAGGAGAGCATTTGTCAAGGGGCATTTCGCCCAAAAGATGAAATCCCCCGAAAAACTAAAATGATTCGCAATAAGTTCTTTTCAGTCACAGTCGATATGTAGAAGGTATTTCCCGCAGTGGAGGCACCGAAACAGGTATCCAACCGTACTGCCGTCCTTTGTCAAATCGGTGAAAATTTCTTCATACCAGTCATCGAGCAGGGTTTCCCGAACCTCATCCACCAAGCCCATTTCCTCAAGCTCCGCATAGCCCACCGTGCCCAGATAGGCGCAGAAGTCGCCGCAGTGAGCGCGCCAATACTCTTGTTGCCAGCCGCAGTAGCCGGGGGTGCGGTGAACCAATTCGTCCAGTTTGTTGGGGCTGTCCACCTCGTCAGTGGATTCACTGTCCTGAAATTCGCCGCTGTACTTCTCCGCCGCCGCACCGCTGGCGATACAGTGGGGACACAGGTAATTCACTTCATCCTTAGAATAGAAAGGCCCCGCGTAGATGATAGAGGTCTCCTGGCCACAGCAGGGGCAGAAAACCGGCTCGTCCATCCTGCAAAAAGTCCCAGTGGCGAATGGATCAGGGTGGTATTTGAAAAAAGGCAGGTCTGCGCTCATAGAAATCTCCTTTCAACTTTACACATGTTTGTCGTTGCTTTATTATATATCCGTTTTTCCAAAAATGGAAGTAATTTCTTATACTTCCCGTTCATCAAAACGGAATTTGAACAGGGCAGCAGATCGGAAGAGCGTCGTGTAGGGAAAGAGTGTA
>OFFZ01001023.1_pt1 | contig 15959 bp, 17 predicted proteins | sample 1521631 | NCBI WGS metagenome assembly OFFZ01 (sample SAMEA3504102, study PRJEB24116) | mouse gut metagenome | biome: mouse gut; feature: mouse-associated habitat; material: faeces | place: Denmark | collected 2011 | reverse complement strand
CGTGGTGACATCTACTACGCAGAGCTTAATCCCGTTGTCGGTTCGGAGCAGGGCGGCATACGACCCGTACTTATCATTTCTAATGATATAGGAAATAGCCACAGCCCGACAGTTATTATCGCTGCCATAACAGGTAAAACACAGACAAAGGCAAAATTACCGACACATACCGAAGTAAAGGATGTTGAGGGGCTTGACAGGGATTCTATTATCCTGCTTGAACAGATACGGACGATTGATAAGCAAAGGCTTAAAAACCATATGGGTACAATGCCCAATAATATAATGGCAAGAGTTGACAAGGCTCTTGCCATTAGCCTTGCTATGACAAAGAAATAAAGGGGGTGTATCGGAATATGCTCATTGACGATGAGTGGAACGGCTTAGCTGACCTGCTGGCAAATCTGATAGCAAAATACGCTTCCGAACTGGGCATAGACGGTATGCCCGATGCCAGTCATAACAAAGAATATAACAGCGACTCTAATATTCACCAAAATCGCACATTTGTTGTTTCAGAGAATCGCTGATACAATTTTAAGTGCAGAAAATAAATACCACGGTTTTGGTTAAAAAGGAGTTGCTGTTATTATGAACAAAGAAAGAATAAAGGTTTACACGTATAAGAGGGTTTCCACCGCCATGCAGATTGACGGTTATTCACTGGACGCACAGAGGTCAAGGATGAAAGCGTATGCAGATTTCAATGACTATGAAATTGTAGGAGAGTATGAGGATGCAGGGAAATCGGGCAAATCCATTGAGGGGCGGATGCAATTCAGACAGATGATGGAGGATGTAAAGTCAGGAAAAGATAACATTTCTTATGTCTTGGTATTCAAGTTATCCCGTTTTGGGAGAAATGCGGCAGACGTCCTTTCCACTTTGCAGGTCATGCAGGACTTCGGAGTGAACCTAATCTGCGTGGAGGATGGGATTGATTCGTCCAAAGATGCGGGCAAGCTGATGATTTCCGTTTTGTCGGCGGTAGCCGAAATTGAGCGTGAGAATATCCGTGTCCAGACAATGGAGGGTAGAATCCAGAAAGCCAGAGAGGGGAAATGGAACGGCGGATTTGCGCCATATGGATACCAGCTCGTAAATGGCAAGTTGGAAATTAACGAAGAAGAAGCGGTTGCAATCCGAACCATCTATGACCAGTATGTGAGTACGGATATTGGCTCAAACGGGATTTCAAAATATCTGGAAAATCACGGCATCCGCAAGATACAGCGTCAGAATGGGAAGAACCCTCTTTTTGATGCCCACTTAGTCCGACTGATATTGAAAAATCCAGTTTATTGCGGTAAAATTGCTTATGGACGCAGGAAAACAGAAAAAGTCCACGGGACACGGAATGAATACCATCTCGTGGAGCAGGAAAATTTTCTTTTGGTAGACGGACTGCATGAAGCTATTATTCCAGAAGATGTCTGGAATGCGGCGCAGGCAAAACTGATTGCACAGGCGAAGAAGTATGAACATGTCAATAAAGGGAAAAACGAGCGGACGCACCTGCTTTCTGGGATTGTGAAGTGTCCCATATGCGGAGCGGGGATGTATGGGAACAAGAGCATCAAATACAAAAAGGACGGAACGAAATACAAGGATTTCTTTTATTATGGGTGTAAACACCGTGGTATGCAGCGAGGGCATAAATGCGATTACAGAAAGCAGATACGGGAAGAACTTCTGGACGATGCCGTAGCCGAAGTGATAGTAAAGCTGGTCAGTAATCCCCATTTTGCGGCAATGATGCAGGAAAAAATCAACATGAAAGTTGATACGACCGCCATAGACCAAGAGATAACCAATTATGAAAAACAGCTCCGTCAAGATTATGCCATCAAATCGAAGCTGATTGAGGAAATTGATAACCTCAATCCCGATGACAGACATTATATCAGAAGAAAGGCAGACCTTGATGACAGGCTTTATCGGATGTATGATAAGATAGAAGAACTGGGATCGCAGTTGATGGATGCCAGAGCAAAAAAGACATCCATCGAAGCTAAGAAAATCATAGGGGATAACATTTACAATGTGTTGATTTATTTTGACAAATTGCATTTCGCTATGAACGATGTGGAACGGCGACAGCTTATCGAAGCGTTGATTGCAGAAATACAGATTTATGAGGAACGCAAACCCAATGGTCAGTGGCTTAAATCAATTCGGTTTAAGCTGCCGATTATTGAAAATGATTTAAGTATAGGTTTGGACAATGGTGAACATGTTGAAAGTATCGTGTTGCTTTCCAAACTTAAATCAAATATGTTGAAGCATATAAATGTGGAATTAGAGATGGATGAGTTTGATTTGACGGCGGCGGAGAGTAAAGCCACTTATGAGGAAATCAAGGATTATGTTCTGAAACAAAGCGGATTGAAAGTCAGCAACTTGTGTATTGCACAGGTAAAGCAGAAATGCGGTATTATTGAGAGAGCAAATTATAACCTGCCGAAATCGGAAAATTCCAGACAGCCGAAATGTCTTTTAGATAAAGAAAAGGTAATTAAGGAAGCACTAAAACATTTTAAGATGATCGAGTAAAAGACTATGTAAATTACGAAAGTGGGGTTATTATGCAAGATTGGTTAAAAGAGATGTTAGAATTAGTAGGTGGGATATCGGTTGTAGTGTGCACAACATTAGTATTTTGCAAAGGAATATTTCAAAAATATATCTATACTCAGATAGAAAAATCTGCTGAAAAAGAATTAGAAAGAGCAAAAAATACATTTTCAAGAAGTTTTATTGCATATGAAATTCTCTTAAAAAAAGAATTAGAATACTATGAGTCCATAGATAAAATATATGCTGAAGTTATAGTTGATGTTCAAGATGTTGGATTTTATAGTATAGAAAATCAAGATGTTAAGAAGGAAAGTATATGTGAAAATATTAAAGAAGTATCATTAAGACTATTGCAAGCAATAAAAGATTTAAAAAATCTTAATTTGCTTTATCAAGTATATGTACCTATGGAAATTTTTGATGTTACAGGACAAGTTGTTATTGCATTGCAGGACAATTGTAAGTTAATGGCAAAGACGGCAGCAAATGTTTTTGAAGGAAAAGAATGTGATGAGGAAAAAATTAAAAAATTTATAAAAAGTGTGCTGTCCCAAATTGCTTTATCAAATACATTGATAAAAACCAGGTTAGAAACTTTGACAAAATAGGTGGAAGTGTTATTCATATTTTAAATATAAGTAATATGGAAAAGGATGAATCAGTTTTCATCTGCTTAAGACTATAATGATTGTTATTGCAAAGGAATAATGGCTTGAACAATGATGCACATATAGAAACAGTGACTCTGCTAACAAGAAAAGCTCAATAAATCAAAGGTTTCTGTGATTTTGGAAGAAAAATAGATGTGTGTTTCTGCTTCCGCAGAGTGATGATATAAGCGGAGGTTTACCCCAGGGGATAGGCGTTGGGGGTGAGATATACAGTTTGGCGAAAGGATACTTTTTAGCTAAAGTTGTTTCACATCATGAGGCATGAGGAACTGAATAAATAAGAAGAACAAGTAGGGAGGCAATAGATTTCAATGGGTACTACATTTCCTAAAGATATAATGGATTGCATGAAAGGGTGCATTTTGTCAATTTTTTGGCCGAAAAAAGATATAGTCGATTTTATGAAAAAAGTTGGTTGTACCTCAAGGGAATTGATGCCAGAAAGTGAATATAAAGAACTGCATAGGGCTGAAATTATAGATAAAATTTTTACTAATTTAGAGAAAAGAAGTGATTCGGGAATAGGACAATTTCGGTGCATGTTAAAGGAACTAACGGAATGGAATTATTTCAATCCTTATTATTTTCAAAAATTGAACAAACTGAGTGAGAGTGAAGCAAAAAGAAATATCAGCCATTTAAAACAACTTCAAGAAATTAGGGATTACAAAATAAAACAGGAAAGACAAAGACAAGAAGAACAGGAAAGAAAGCGGAAAGATATCATCATTAGTATAAATGAATTAAAAGAGATTTTCTTAAATTTATATAGTGGAAAAGATCAAAATGGAAGAGAAATAAATGCACAGCGAAGAGGATATTTGTTTGAGGAATTCCTAAAAAAATTATTTTCAAATGAGAATATAGAAGTTACAGAACCGTTTAAAATTGTTGGAGAACAGATTGATGGTTCAATAAAGTATGATGGAGAGCATTACATAATAGAAGCTAAGTGGCATGATAAATGGAGTGCATCTGATAGCTTGTATCAGTTTGCAGCAAAAGTAGAAGGAAAGATGTATGGAAGAGGATTGTTTATTTCTGTAAATGGTTTTTCACCTGATTCTGTACAAGCTCTGACAACAGGAAAGGCACTTAGGACTATTTTGGTAGACGGCGGAGATTTAGTTCCAATTACAGAAGGAATGTACACATTGAAAGAAATGCTTGATAACAAAATTAAGGCAGCTCAAACGATGGGGAGAATATATGTTGATTCTACAAATTTGGCTGATAAAGTTGTCCAGCAGTAAGGAGATAGGATTTTTTATGAAGTTAGAAGAAAAATTGCCTGAATAATATTTTGATGTTATAGAGAAGAAAAGTAATACAGAAAATCAGATACAGGAATTTCTTGAGGAAAATACTGTATTTATACTTATGCCTTTTTTGCTGAATCATCATCTGCATATCAGCGGTACATTCACAGAACAGGGAAAAGCGAACATTGGCGCAGAAAAAGTGAACATTGATGATGTATTCACAGTAAAGACCGCTTCTCATATTCAGAAATTAAGAGAGGCTTTAGGCACCAAGAACGCATTTGGAAGGTCGGATGTTCAGAGGATCCTTGGTCTGAAGCCTACAAGATGTTCTGCTCTATTGCGTGAAATGGCAGAACACGGAATTATAGAACCGATGTCCGGACACGGAAAAGGAAAGTATCGCTTCCGGTTATGATTAAAATGTTCACCGTTTATAGTGGGAGGAGATTTTCATGAAAAGCCTATACATATCCGACCTGGACGGCACTTTGCTGCGAAGCGATGCCAGGACTTCGGAATATACTAATCGGACCATTAACGCACTGGTGGAGAGGGGCATGCTGTTCTCCTATGCCACAGCCAGGTCTTATCTGACGGCCTGCAAAGTTACGGCAGGGCTGCGGACGGATATCCCCCTGGTGGTTTATAATGGCGCGGCCCTGGTGGACGGCAGGGACGGAGCCCCCTGCCTCAAGAATTTTTTTGGGCCCGAGATCGGGGAGGTGCTGGAGGATTTGGCAGCAAAGGGCGTGTATCCCATTGTCTATGCCTATCTGGAGGGCCGGGAAAAGTTTTCCTATGTGCCTTCTCTGTGCACGCCGGGCATGACACGCTTTCTGGAGAGCAGAAGAGGAGATCCCAGGACCCGCAGGGTGGCGGACGGGAAGGAACTGTGCCGGGGCGAAATCTTTTATCTTACCTGCATTGACGAAAAGGAGAAACTGGAACCGCTGTATGAAAAATACAAAGACGGATATCACTGCGTCTTTCAGACAGAAATATACACCGGGGATCAATGGCTGGAGATCATGCCGCAGGAAGCATCCAAATCCCATGCCGTTATCCGGCTCAAAGAACTACTGGGCTGTGATCGCCTGGTGGTGTTCGGAGATGGCAAAAACGACATGGATATGTTTGAGATAGCGGACGAGTGCTACGCGGTGGAAAATGCGGTTCCTGAACTCAAAGCCATGGCCACGGCGGTGATTGGAGGCAATGACAGCGACGGCGTGGCCAGATGGCTGGAGAGTAATTATTATCCCAGATAGGCTTTCAGCAATGCGAAAGTATTGCGCACCCCGTCTTTATGGGAGCGCTCATAGCCGTGGGAGGCATATACCCCGGGGCCGATCAGGCCGTGGCGGGCATCCGTTCCGGCGTCCAGCGCGGCATCCGCATCGGAGCCATAATAAGGGTATACATCTGTGGCAAAGTCTATTTCATTGTCTTTTGCGGCCTGCACCAGCGCCTGCAGCATTTCATAGTGATAGGGTCCGTGGCTGTCTTTGACGCAGATGGACACCTGGCGCTCGGTGCATTCCAGGCCGCTGCCCACGCAGCCCATGTCTACGGACAGCACTTCTTCCACTTCCTCGGGGACGGAACCGCAGGCCCCATGGCCAACTTCCTCAAAAACGGTGATGTGCTGGTAGACTTTCCGGGTTAGGACAATCTGCTCTTCCTTTACATAGCGGGCATAGCCCAGCAGAATGGCGGTACTCAGCTTATCGTCCAGGAAGCGGCTCTTGATATAGCCTGAATCCGTGATCCGGGTTCTGGGGCTGATGCATACATAGCTCCCGTTGGTGATTCCCAGGGCCAGCACTTCCTCTTTGGAGCGGACCGGCTCATCCAGCAGCAGTTCGATGGTTTCAAAGCTGCGCCCGGTCTCCTGGTATTTGCCGTTGACATGCAAGGAGGCATCCATCAGTTGGATGGTTCCTTCATAGCTGCGGCCGTCCAGGGTCCGAAGGGTACAGTTTTCCGTCTCCACATTGTTGGCATTGAGACCGCCCAGGGGGGTCAGACGCAGGCGGCCGTTGTCTTTAACCTCCGCCACCATGGCGCCCAGCGTGTCCACATGGGCCATCACCAGAGCGGCATTGCCGCTGCCGCCCAGGTCCACCAGCACGCCTCCCTTGCGGGTCAGTCTGGGGGCGTAGCCCAGGCGGGTATATTCCGCTGCCAGATAATCGCTGACCTGCCGGGTGTAGCCGGTGGGGCTGTCAATAGCCAGCAGAGCGTTTAGCTGCTCCAGAATGTAGTCCATGTACCGATTGCATAAATTTTGCAGATTCTCGTTCATTCGATTCTCCTTCTGATTTTCGGATCCTTCAAACTCCCGCATCTTCCCCAGGGCACAGGATGCAGGCGGTCGGCCTGTGAAGCCTTCGCGGACTCGGCGGGTTTCTGTTTTCAATAAAATTACGGCTTTATTATAGCAAAAACAAATGTGAAAGAACAGAGGAAAATAAAAATTCCAAGGGCAACCTGCTATAGCTGTCGATGTGAATTGTGGTTGCAAATTACAGATTTGACAGAATTTTCCAATAAATAGGTTTTCTTTTGGGACAATCTATGCTATAATCCTAGGTGCATGGAATTAAAATGATTCCAAAAAAAGTTGAAACAATTATTGAAGGAGGGAAACACATGAATTTTTTGACAGATTTATTGAGTCGTATCCTGGGCGGGGTGGGATCCATCATTGCCGCCGCGCTGATTCTGGTGATCGCTTTTGTGGCGGCGGCCATCGTGAAATCTCTGGTACTGAAGCTGGTGGACAAGACCAAGCTGAAAGACGTGCTGGCCAAGGTTGACAACGCGGACAAGCCCGGAAGCGGGAGGGAATTCATTGGCAAGCTGGTATATCTGCTGGTGTTCCTGCTGTTCGTGCCCGGCATCTTTTCCGCACTGGGACTGGGCAGTGTGATGGCTCCCATCAGCAACATCCTGAACACCATCTGGGGCTATGTACCCAATCTGGTGGCGGCGGCCATCGTGTTGATGGTAGGCAATCTGATTGCCAGACTGGTGCGCCAGCTGCTGGTGCCTGTCTTTGACAAGCTGAATGTGAATAAGATTCAGGAGAAGGCCGGTATCGAGGTGAAGAATGCGGACAAGCTGTCCAATACCCTGGCTTACATCGTGTATGTACTGATTCTGATTCCCACGGTGATTATGGCTTTGAATGTGCTGAATATCACGGTTATCTCCGTGCCGGCAGTCAGCATGTTAAACAGTGTGATCGGCTTTATCCCCAACATTGTGATCGGCCTGGTTATCATCGTGATCGGCTGCATGATCGGCAAGCTGGTGGGCCAGATCGTTACCAAGCTGATCGCTTCCGCCGGGCTGGATGCCAAGCTGCAGGGACTGCTGGATGAGAAGAGCCAGAAGTTTGTACTGTCCAAGGTGACCGGCGGTGTAGTGTACGCCGTGGTGGTGATTTTCTTTGTGGTAGAGGGGCTGAACGTGCTCAAGCTGGATGTGTTGACAGAAGTCGGCGCTTCGGTTATCGCCTATATGCCCAAGGCCCTGGCGGCCGTGCTGATTCTGGCGGCAGCTTTGATCGCTAGTTCCATGGTGGAGAAGGCACTGCGCAAGAGCGGTATGAATACTTATGCCGTGGTGGCAAAAGCGGCTATTCTGGTGGTGGGCGTGTTCATGGTTCTGAGCCAGCTTGGCATTGCGGCCGGCATTGTGAACGACGCGTTCTTCCTGATCGTGGCGGCTTTGGCTGTGGCGTTTGCCATTGCATTTGGCGTCGGCGGCAGGGAATATGCGGCTAAGGCTTTGAAAAAGCTGGAGGAAAAGAGCGAAGATAAGAAGGAGGACAAGGCCGAGTAGGCATCTGTTCCTCAAGTAAAATGTATGATCAGGGAAAAGCCGTTTCTGCGTGACTGTGCCGGAACGGCTTTTTTCGTGGGGGAAAACAGTAAAGAGGATTGCAATTTTACGACTTTTCGAGTATATTGTAGATAGATTTTCAAAAAATAAGAATGCGGGAGGATAAGGCATATGGAATTTGTGGAAAGAAAACGCTGGTTATTTTTGGGCCTGCCCTTTACATTTACCAAGTACACCATCAGGGAGGATATGATCACTGTTGACACGGGCCTGCTCAAGACCGTGGAAAACGACTGTTATATGTACAAGGTGCAGGATGTGCAGCTCACCGCCACTCTGATGGAGAAGATTTTCCGGCTGGGAACCGTGATCTGTTTCACCGGGGATACCACAGATCCCAGGCTGGAATTGGTTCACATTAAAAATGCCCGGGCGGTAAAGGAATTTATTCTGGAGATGTCCGAGAAAGCCAGGATCAAGAGGCGCACGGTAAATATGCTGGACATCGGTTCCGGGGATATGCAGGATGTGAACGACGCGGAGTAGGATCTAAGTCAGAGAATCCCCGGGATATCACCGGGGCAGTGCGTTTGTTAATAGAGTGATCCGGACAGGGGAAGGGGAGGAGATCACCCTTCCTCCGGTTTTGTGAGCAATTTTTCAAACAGCAGTCCGGCCCCGAACCAATAGGGGGCGAAGTCCAGGCGGATTACCCGGCCGATATTCCATTTGGAGCGGCCATAGTCCCAGGGACAGAGGGATTTGCGCCGCAGCAGGGTGCCGCTGAGGAACTCCATGGAGAAGATCATGGACATGTAGGTCAGTCCCCGCACCACCACCGGCTTATTTTTCATAAAACGGAATATGGGGGCCAGCAGGGCGGCGCATCCGTAGATGGGGAACATCCAGATGGAGGTGCTGCCCTGGAGGGATAATTCCCTGCGGCGGATTTTGCTGATGGCGGTGAAGGTGATTTCCATGCACCAGCCCAGGATGCCGCAGTGGATAAAATCGTTTAGAAATTTATGCATATTGATTACCGATCCTTTCCGGAAACGGCTGCCGCAGGCGGCATGTCTCCGCATATCGGTTATTAGTATGGACAGCCCGGGGCTGAAATATCCAGAAGACGGGAAAATACCCGGCGGAGCCGGGAGGAAGAGGCGGGATGAAGTATCAGGAAGCGTTGGAGTATATAGATTCTTTAAAAAAATATGGCATTGTACCGGGGCTTGACTCCATCCGTGAATTGTGCCGGCGCCTGGGAGATCCCCAGGACCGGCTGCAATTTGTCCATATCGCAGGCACCAACGGCAAAGGCTCGGTATTGGCATATGTGTCCACGGTGCTGCGCTGTGCCGGATACCGGGTGGGGCGGTATATTTCCCCCACCGTCCGGGATTACCGGGAAAGGATTCAGGTAAATGGGAGGAATATCACCCAGAAGGCTCTGTGCGGCCTGGTGGAGGAACTGCGGCAGGCCTGCGACAGTATGGTGGAAGACGGCCTGCCTCATCCCACGCCTTTCGAGGTGGAGACGGTCATGGGGTTTCTTTATTTTCTCCGGGAAAACTGTGATTTGGTGGTACTGGAAACCGGTATGGGCGGCAGAGAGGATGCCACCAATGTGATCCGCAATACCCGGGTGGCGGTGCTGGCCTCCGTCAGCATGGATCATATGCAGTATCTGGGAAACACTCTGGCGGCCATTGCGGAGGAGAAAGCCGGTATCCTGAAGCCGGGCTGCCTGGCGGTGTCCATGTTCCAGGAGCAGGAGGCCATGGAGGTAATCCGTGAAAGGGCCCGGCGGCTGCAGATTCCCCTTACCGTGGCGGACGGAAGAGAGGCTAAGAGGGTACGCTATGGTCTGGAGAGGCAGCGTTTTGACTATGATTCCCTGAAGGATCTGGAGATTGGCCTGGCAGGGCAGTTTCAGGTCCATAATGCGGTGCTGGCTGTGGAGGTGTGCCGCGCTCTGTCCGATTGCGGTTATGCCATTTCAGAGGAGGCGCTGCGGCAGGGGCTTCGGGAGACCCGTTGGCCGGGGCGATTCACCGTTTTGGGTAAAAAGCCTCTTTTTGTGGCGGACGGTGCTCATAACGAGGACGCCGCGAAAAAGTTGGCGGCGTCCATGGAATTCTATTTTACAAACAGACGGATTATCTTTATAATGGGGATATTGAAAGATAAGGCTTATGAAAAGATCATAGAGCTTACCGCAGGCTATGCGGACCAGATACTCACGGTGACCCCTCCGGACAATCCCAGGGCCATGAGCAGTTATGAACTGGCCCGGGAGGTGGCCAGAGTACATCCCCGGGTGACGGCTGTGGACAGTCTGGAGGAAGCGGTGGAAATCAGCCATCTGCTGGCGGACAGGGAGGATGTGATTCTGGCGTTTGGCTCCCTGTCCTATCTGGGAAGGCTGATGGAGATCATGGAGCGGCGCAGCGGGAAGCGGTAAGCGTCTGCCGCGCAGTGGATTGTGTGATCGGAAAGGGCTGATGGTATGATAGATCAGGAGAAAATAAAGCAGGGCGTGAGGCTGTTGCTGGAGGGGATTGGCGAGGATCCTTCCAGGGAAGGTCTGGCAGACACCCCCGACCGGGTGGCCAGGATGTATGAGGAGATCTTCGCCGGGATGGAAGAGACGGCAGGGGAACATCTGACCAGGGTCTTTACCGCAGAGAACGCAGGTATTGTACTGGAGCGGGATATCACCTTTTTTTCCACTTGCGAGCACCATCTGATGCCCTTTTACGGCAGGGCGCACATAGCCTATCTGCCCAAGGACAGGGTGGTGGGTCTGAGCAAGCTGGCCCGGACAGTGGAAGTATATGCACGCAGGCTTCAGATTCAGGAGCAGATGACGGGGCAGATCGCGGACGCCGTCATGGAATATTTGCAGCCCGGAGGCGTAATGGTGGTTCTGGAGGCGGAGCATATGTGCATGACCATGCGGGGAATCAGGAAGCCTGGCAGCAGCACCGTAACCCTGGCAGTGAGAGGCGCGTTTGAGGACGCCGCATTGCAGGAACAGGTGTACCGCATGCTGCGTCTGTAGGAGCTGCAGCCCCGTGATATTTCAGAAAAGAGGGATTGGGATGGAGCGGATAAACAGAATCCTGAGAAATCAGAGATTTCAAGAACATTTGCGGAAAAACCAGGCGGCGGAGACAGACCGAATTTTTTGCCATCATGACATGGGGCATTTTTTGGATGTGGCCCGGATCGGCATGATCCTTAACCTGCAGGAGGGGTTGGGGATACCGGCGGAGCTGCTATATGGGGCGGCGCTGCTGCATGATATCGGGCGGCATGAGCAATATGGGACGGGAATACCCCACGAAGAGGCCGGAGCCCGGATCGCGCCGGGGATTTTGGCGGAGTGCGGTTACACTGCGGAAGAAATCCGGGAGATAGAGGAGGCCATTGCTCTGCACCGGGACAGCGGGACAGAGAAAAGAGCGGACCTGGCGGGCGTTCTGTACCGGGCGGATAAGGCCAGCAGAGCCTGTTTTGCCTGCCAGGCCAGCAGTCAGTGTAATTGGAAGGCAGTCAAGAAGAATCAGGAAATTCAATGGTAGAGTGAAGAGGAAAGGATAAAATCATATGAGGATCGGCAACAGGGAATTTGACGTAGAAAACAGAACTTATGTGATGGGCATACTGAATGTGACCCCGGACTCGTTTTCCGATGGGGGAAAGTGGAACAGCATGGACAGGGCCCTTGGACATGTGGAGGAGATGCTGGCAGAAGGCATGGATATCCTGGATATCGGAGGGGAATCCACCAGACCGGGATCGGACTACAGCATGTCTCCCCAGGAGGAGTTGGAGCGGGTAATGCCCTATATCCAGGCTGTAAAGGCCCGTTTTGACGTGCCCCTCTCTCTGGATACCTACAAAAGCCAGGTGGCGGAGGCGGGAATTGCCGCAGGTGTGGATCTGATCAATGATATCTGGGGCCTGAAGTGGGATGAAGAGATGGCCCGGGTCATCGGGGAGCACGACGTGGCCTGCTGCCTGATGCACAACCGCCGGAAGGCAGGCCATCCAACCTCCCAGACGCAGGCGGGAGAAGTTACCAATGAATTTGGCTACGGAAATTTTCAGGAGGATGTGGCGGCAGACTTGGCCGAGTCGGTGGAACTGGCCCTGCGGGCGGGAATCGGCAGGGATCGGATTATCCTGGATCCCGGTGTGGGCTTTGCCAAATCCTATGAGCAGAATCTGCAGGTGGTCCATCGTCTGGAATCCCTGCGGGCTCTTGGGTATCCGCTGCTGCTGGGGACCAGCCGCAAGTCGGTGGTGGGGCTGACCCTGGACCTGCCGGTGACGGAGCGGCTGGAAGGTACATTGGTAACCACTGTGATGGGGGTGCTGAAAGGATGTGCCTTCGTGCGGGTGCATGATGTGAAAGAGAATGTGCGGGCCATCCGTATGGCCAGGGCCATTCTGGAGGAGAGAAAGCCGGATTCGGATTAACGGAATGTGCGGTCTGGGGAATAAGACGGAAAGAAGGCAACGGAATGTGCATGGGGAAGAAATGGGATGAGATACGCATTGACAATCTGGAGGTCTACGCCCACCATGGGGTTTTCCCGGAGGAGAAGGAAAAGGGACAGCCTTTTTTTGTGAATCTGGTGTTATACACCGATACCCGAAAGGCAGGGCAGCGGGATGATTTGACGCTTTCCACCCACTATGGGGAGGTATGCCATCTGGTGACGGAATGGATGCAGCAACATATCTGTGATCTGATTGAGACGGTGGCCGAGAACTTGGCTGCGGAGGTATTGGGATGCTTTCCTCTGGTAAGGGCCCTGGACGTGGAGATCCGTAAGCCCCAGGCTCCCATCGGCCTTCCCTTTGAAAGTGTGTCGGTAAAAATCCACAGGGGCTGGCACCGGGTGTATGTGGCCCTGGGTTCCAATATGGGGGACCGGAAAAAGTATTTGCAGATGGGAGTGGACGCTATGGAGGCGCGGCAGGACATCCGCCTGGAAAAAGTGTCTTCCTGGCGGCAGACCGCACCTTACGGCGGGGTGGAACAGGCGGATTTTTTAAACGGGGTTATGGAAATACGGACTTTGCTGACGCCCCGGGAACTGCTGGAGTATCTGCATGAGGTGGAACAGGGAGCGGACCGGAAGCGGGAAGTGCACTGGGGGCCCCGCACCCTGGATCTGGATATTCTGTTATATGACGATTTGGTGATGGAGTCGGAGGAACTGATCATTCCCCATGTGGATATGCAGAACAGGGATTTCGTACTGGGACCCATGGCAGAGATTGCTCCCTGGGTGAGACATCCGATGCTGGGGCTGACCATGGGACAAATGTATGCGCGGCTGGCATCCGGCAGACAGGGAGATTCATAGGATCCGGCTCAGATACCGCAGCGCAAAACGGGCGCACAGACCGTTGAAAAGCCCGGTAAGGATACCGCTGATCAGCAGGTAGGGCAGATAGGCCAGAATCCCCGGCACGGAGGTGAGCAGCAGGGCGATGAGAAGCTGCCCTATATTGTGGAAAATACCGCCCAGAATGCTGGTCAGCTCAGGAAAATGCCGGTGCAGCATCCGGCTGGCAAGGGTCATGGCCACGAAGCAGAGCAGTCCTCCGCAGAGGCTGTAAAGCAGGCTCATGGCCTGTCCGAAGAGCAGACCGGCCAGCAGCACCCGGGCCAGCAGCACCACGGCGGCATCCCTGGCGCGGTAGAGGTGCAGCACCAGCAGCGTGATGATATTGGCCAGCCCCAGCTTGATGCCCGGAAGAGGAATCGGGGGTGGCAGCAGGCTTTCCGCAGAGTAGATGGCCAGGGCCAGTGCGGCAAACAGGGCCAGAACGGTAAGTTTGCGGGTAGACATGGGATTTTTCTCCTTCTCGTGGTTTGGTCAGTATGCAACGGCGTCAGGGGAGGCGCCGGAAGGCGCCGGAGAATCGGGCTTTAACTCGATTACCAGTCTGTGGGGCAGACAGGTAATGGGCAGCAGGGAGTCCGTGATCCGGCCCTGTTTGACGCAGATCTGATCCGGACAGTCCGCTTCCGCGATGGCGATGCCGCCGGGGGAGACTTCTACGATGTTGTAACCTCCGTCGGCGGCGTCCACGGTAAAGCGGCGGGTTTCCGTCACTTGGTCCAGAGGGATGGACTGCAGAAGCCTGCCGTCCAGATAGACACAGGTCAAAGAGTTGGTGGTGCCTAAGTCAATGCCGATGATAGCCATGATGATCTCTCCTTGCTTTGGAAAAGATAGCGTGACTCTATTGTAGCATACACAGGCGGAGATTTCCACCATCCATGAAAAACGCTCCCGCCGGTTTGGCAGGAGAAAGCGGCTGCATCAATTTACAAGTTGATTCTCGTGCGTATACAAAATACAATATCATTTCTATTGACAATCACAATATATTGTGGTAAGGTACTTTTGTAATTGATTGCTTGTGCGTTCTCCGCTGAAACGCGGAGCTAGGCCTTCGGGGCCTGGAACCGGGGGGCACCCGCATTGCATACGTTGTTAAGGTTGTACGTTATGCCGGCAGAACTGCCATGCGGATAGGCGGGCGGTTGCCGGTAGGTTTATAGGGGGTAGTCTGTCTACCCAACGCTGATAGCGGGAATGACGAATGCGCTCCAAGAGGGAGCGGAAAACGGCTTTGGCCGTTTTTTCGTTATTCCCGCTTCTTTTTTTACCCAAATGCCGGAAGGCTTTGAGGATATTTCAAAACAGGAAGGAGCAATTACATGAAGCGCAGATGGAAAAAGAAGACGCATCCCAGAACGTCCGCCGGCCCCACCAGAGGGAAGTACCGTCAGATGTGGAAGCGCAGGATGTGGGACATGGTTCCCGGAGAGGAGGACATGATGCCCGATGGAGAACATGGCATACCAACCCTTGGTGCTGGTGAGTACCAAGGATCTGCCGCGGCCTGAATGGCTGGAGTACCGGCGGAAGGGCCTGGGCGGCAGCGACGCGGCGGCGGTTTTGAACATCTCGCCGTTTCGGACGGCCCGGGACCTCTACTATGACAAGCTGGGCGTTGTTACAGCGGACGATCAGGCTAACTGGGTGGCTCTGGAGGTTGGCAATCTGCTGGAGCCGCTGGTGGCCCGTATCTTCGCGAAGAAAACGGGACTGAAAATTTACCAGCGAAAATGTATGTTCCAGCACCCCCAATACCCCTGGATGCTGGCAGACCTGGACTATCTTGTGGAACTGCCGGACGGCACAACGGCTATTCTGGAGATCAAGACCACCAACTATAATGCCAAGGACAAATGGTGGTACAACGGTGAGGAGATCGTCCCTGTATACTATGAAACGCAGGGGCGGCATTACATGGCGGTCATGAATCTGAACCGGGTCTACTACTGCTGTCTCTACGGAAACAACGAGGACGAGGCTATCATCCGACGCATCGACCGGGATATGACCTATGAGCTGGAGTTGATCGCGCTGGAGCAGGACTTCTGGGAGAACAATGTGCTCACCAGATTGCCGCCTCCCTATTTGGAGGATGACGGCGACCTGATCCTGGAGAGTTTGCGGCGGGCACTGGGACCGGCAGACAAAGACGTGCCGCCTGTCTC
>OFFZ01001021.1_pt1 | contig 15976 bp, 9 predicted proteins | sample 1521631 | NCBI WGS metagenome assembly OFFZ01 (sample SAMEA3504102, study PRJEB24116) | mouse gut metagenome | biome: mouse gut; feature: mouse-associated habitat; material: faeces | place: Denmark | collected 2011 | reverse complement strand
CTCCTGCCAGTCGTCGATATCCTGCGAAGCGGCGTTGCGCGAACGCTCCTTCTGGCGCTGCAACTCCTGCTCGAAAGCCTCGATATCCACATCGACGCCCTGCTCGCGGGCGATAAGCTCCGTCAGGTCGATCGGGAATCCGAACGTATCGTATAACACGAAAGCATCCTTGCCCGATATCTTGCCGCCTTCGGCCTTGGCTATCACGCCGTCGAGCAGCGATATGCCGGTCGAGAGAGTACGCAGGAACGAAGCCTCCTCCTCCTCGATCACGCGCTCGATAAGCGTCTGCTGCGCCGTCAGCTCGGGGAACTGAGCGCCCATCTGCTGCACCAGACCGTCGACCAGCTTGCAGATGAACGGATCGGTAAAGCCCAGATACGTATAGCCGTAACGCACCGCACGCCGCAGGATACGCCGTATGACGTAACCGGCCTTGGCATTCGCCGGCAGCTGACCGTCGGCAATCGAGAAGGCTATCGCACGCAGGTGGTCGGCGATGACGCGCATGGCTATGTCGCACTTCTCGTCGCAGCCGTACTCCTTGCCGGCCATGGCCGCTATGCGGCGTATCGTCGGCTGGAAGACGTCGGTGTCGTAGTTCGACTTCTTGCCTTGCAGTATCATGCAGAGACGCTCGAAGCCCATGCCCGTATCGACGTTCTTCGCGGGCAGCGGTTCGAGCGAGCCGTTGGCCTTGCGGTTGAACTGCATGAATACCAGATTCCAGATCTCTATGACCAGACAGTGTCCCGTGTTGACCATGTCGCGGCCGGGGACGGCAGCGATGTCGGCCTCGTCGCGCAGGTCGAAATGTATCTCGCTGCACGGGCCGCAGGGACCCGTCTCGCCCATTTCCCAGAAATTGTCGTGCTTGTTACCGCGAATGATATGATCCTCCGGCAGATATCGGCGCCAGTAGTCGTAGGCCTCCTGATCGAACGGCACGCCGTCGGCATCGCTGCCCTCGAACACGGTGGCGTACATGCGCTCCTTGGGCAGATGATAAACCTCCGTCAGCAGCTCCCAAGCCCACTCTATGGCCTCCTTTTTGAAGTAATCGCCGTAAGACCAGTTGCCGAGCATCTCGAACATCGTATGATGATACGTATCGTGTCCGACCTCTTCGAGGTCGTTGTGCTTGCCCGAAACGCGCAGACACTTCTGCGTATCGGCCACACGGGGATATTTGCGCGGGGCATTGCCCAGAAATATATCCTTGAACTGATTCATGCCGGCATTGGTAAACATCAGCGTCGGGTCGTTCTTGACGACCATAGGCGCCGACGGCACGATGACATGTTCCTTGCTTTTGAAAAATTCGAGGAAAGCCCGTCTGATTTGATTAGAGTCCATATCTTAGGAATATAATTGTTACCTATGTTTGATTGCGGTTGCAAAATTACACATTTTACATTAATTTTGTAGCATCGATATGCGATTTTTAATATTTTCAACCGGATGAAATTTCGACTCGGCAAATACATATCTCCCGGCGGCGCCTTATGGCGCATAGAGCGGTTGAGAGTGTATCGTCTGCTGCGCAAGTTCCTTATCGGGTTCATCATCATACTGCTGCTGAGCGGCATTTATTCGATATATTTCGACACGCCGAAGATGGCGCGCCTGCGCCGCCGCAACGCCGACATCGAGCGTCAGTACCGCATTCTCAACGACAAGATACTGGCCGCCGAGCGCACGCTCGACGACATGAAGCATCGCGACAACCGCGTCTACCGCCCGCTGCTGGGTATCGACACGCTCGACATCGCGGGTGTTTGGAACGACTACCCCGAAGAGAAATACGCCCCGCTGGAAGGCGACATGTACTCGGAGGTGATGATCGACTCGTGGCGGAGAATGGATCATCTGGCGCGGCGCATGTATCTGGCATCGGTTTCGCTGGACGACACGCAGGAGCTGGCCGAGAACAAGGAGCTCTTCTCGACGGTCATACCTGCGCTGTGGCCTATCGACCGCACCAAGCTCAAATACGTGAGCGATCCCTACGGCTGGCGCATGCACCCCAAGCGCGGCGCATGGATATTCCACGAGGGCATCGATCTGGCCGCCCCCGTCGGAACGCCGGTATACGCTACGGGCAACGCCGTGGTAACCGAGTCGGGCACCGCCTCGGGATACGGCAAGGTCATAACGCTCAACCACGGTTTCGGCTACCGCAGCCGCTACGCCCATCTGTCGAAACAGTATGTCGAGCGCGGCGACAGCGTTACGCGCGGGCAGGTCATAGGCGAGGTAGGCGCCACGGGTATTGTTACGGGACCCCACCTGCACTACGAAGTGATGTACATGGACAATACGGTCAACCCGATCAACTACTTCAACAAGGACATAACATCGGAGGCCTATATCGATCTGATGCAGCAGCTCAACGAAAAAACAGTAGAATCGTACTGATATGGCACAACAGGACGACATACGCGGCGGCAGAGCCCGACAGCGCGCGATACGCATGGCCATAGGAGCACTGGTATGGATATCGCTGGCCATACTCTACTACGCATTCATATCGCTGGTGTCGGACACGCCCAGCGAGCATGAGCTGCGCCACTCCACCGACAGACTCGAAGCCGAATACAAGACGCTTGTCGAGCGCTACGATTCGCTCTCGTCGATACTCGACAACATCGCCGAGCGCGACCGCAACGTCTTCCGCAAGCTGTTCGAGTCCAACCCCTACGACCTGAATGCCGACGACCAGCAGAGACGCATCGAGCTGCACGAGCGTCTGCTCGCCTCAGACAACTGCACTCTGGCCGAGGAGCTCTCATCGCGGCTGTCGCAGGGCGAAGCGACGCTGCGGCGTCTCGAACGCGCCCACGAGGATGTGGAGCGCTCGACGGCAGCGCTCGGCGCAGGCTGCGACCTGATTCCGTCGATACAGCCGGTCAACAACCGATACCTTACGCTGCTGGCTGCGGGCAAGAAGCCTCTGATCGACCCATTCCACCGCACCATGCGCGAACACCACGGCGTAGACTATCTCGTGCCCGAGGGCACGCCCGTATTCGCTACGGCCGACGGCAGAGTCGAGACGCTCTCGGAGAAGAACTCGACACACGGCAAGGCCATAACGCTCGACCACGGCAACGGATACAAGACCTCGTACAGTCATCTGCTGGATATACGCGTCAAGCAGGGCCAGCAGGTAAGACGAGGCGACATAATCGCCATATCGGGCAACACGGGTCTCTCGCTGGCGCCGCACCTGCATTACGAGGTCATATTCAACGACACGCGCGTCGATCCGATACACTACTTCTTCATGGAGCTCACGCCCGAGGAGTATGCACGCATGATAAGAATAGCTCTTTCGAGCATGCAATCGTTCGACTGATGACACGTATAAGACTCATACTGCTCGACTTCGACGGCACGCTGGCCGACACCCGGCGCGCCAATGCCAAGGCCTATGTCGAGACGCTGCGCGAGGAGGGCATCATGCTCGACGAGCGTGAGTATCTCGAAAAATATTACGGCATGCGCTGTCCCGAATTCATGCTGAGAATGGGCATCGACGACCCGATACGCGCCGAGAGGCTTCGCAGGCGCAAGATAGAGCTCTATCCGCGCTACTTTTCGACCGTCGAGATCAACCGTCCGCTATGGCAGTGGTGCATGTCGATGCGTCGCACGGGCGTCAGGGTGTGGATAGTATCGACCGGACATATCGACAACATAACCAACGTCATGCGTCATCTGGGCATAAACGAGGGCATCGACGGCATCATATCGGGCGACGATGTCGCAGAGCCGAAGCCTTCGCCCGAATGTTTCCTCGCGGCCATGCGTGCCGAGGGCGTATCGCCCGAAGAGACAATCATATTCGAGGACTCAGCCATAGGCCTGCGGGCGGCCGAGGCGAGCGGCGCGGCATACTTCAAGATCGAGCTGTAACAGCAGCCGGCGGCACATGGCGACGAGATGCGGCGGGACCGACGATTTTTCGGTCTCGTTTTTTTTTGCTATCTTGGTCGACCGAAACATTGCACAATATGAAACGTACCCTATCCGGCCTCGTCGGCCTGCTGCTGACAACGGCGATATCCGCACAACAGACATCCGTAGCGGGAGGAGATGCCCGCACGAGCGAAAAGATATGGACGACCGCATTTACGTCCGTCGACATAGATGCTCCCGTCAGGGCGACGCTGCACCGCATAGCCGACGACCAGGCGCCGTACGCCACCCTCAGCTGCCCCGAAACGGCCGTCCGGCCGACGATCGAGGTCGACGGCAAGGGCACGCTCACGGTCAAGGGGCGCAGCGGCCGACGAAACGCAGGCATAGCGACCGTCGACATATACCACCATGCGCTCGACAGAATAGAGATCGAACGCGCCGACGTGCTTCTGGCCGACACCCTGTCGGGGCACTGTCTCGACATCGAGGCGGGCAACGGAACGCATCTGCGCGCAACGGTCGATGCGACCGACTTGAAGATAGACGTGTCCGGCGGCTGCGTCGTGCAGTTATCGGGCAAAGCACGTTACCTGACGGCCTGCGTCTCGGCCTCCGAAGCAGACCTGTCGTCGCTCGCGGCCACGGCAGTCAGGGTCGAGGCCGCACACAAGGCACGGGTCGAGGTAGATGCCGCCGAGAGAGTGGAGGCGAGCGTCGAATACGGCGCCGGCATCGTCTACTCGGGCAAGCCGTCGATCGTCCGCATAACGCGCGATATATTCGGCGGAGAGATCGTCTCCAAAGAGTAACACCCGACTGCAATGAACAACGGATTTCAGAACGAGGCGGCCGGATATCTGTGGCGCAAGTACGGCGCGGAGATATCCGAGCTGTACATATTGTTTCCGTCGCGGCGTGCCAGACTGTTTTTCAACGACGCACTGGCCGCCGTGGCGACCGAGCCGGTATGGCAGCCGCACTGGATGACCACCGACGAGCTTGTCGCGGAGATTACGGGGCTGCACACGGCCGACAAGGTAAGGCTGATAACCGAGTTATATAAGGTATACGCAGAGTACCACCCGCACGAGACTTTCGACAAGTTCTACTTCTGGGGCGAGATGCTGCTTGCCGACTTCGACATGATCGACAAATACATGATCGATGCCGGCATGCTGCTACGCAACATCGAACAGATAAAGGAGCTCGAAGCCGACGTATCGTATCTTACGCCCGAGCAGCAGCGCATAATCGCATTCTGGGGCAGCTTCGGCGACGAGACGTCGCTGACCGAAGAGAAACGCAAGTTTCTGAACATCTGGCGCACACTGCCCGACATATACCGCCGTTTCCGCGAGAGGATCGCCTCGCTGGGCATGGCCTATCAGGGCATGGCCTACCGCACGGCGGCAGAGAGGATCACCGCGGGCGAAGCCTGCGCCGATCCCTCGCGACGTTATGTCGTGGCAGGTTACAACGCATTGTCGCAGAGCGAGAAGCGCATATTCAAGCATATAGCCGCGAACAGCCCCGGCACGGAGTTTCTGTGGGACTACGACTCGTGGTATACCGACCGCAAGGAGCACGAAGCCGGTATGTTCATCCGCGAGAATCTGTCGCTCTTTCCGCCCACGGCAGATATATCGCACGACTCGCTGCTGCGTGGCGACAAGCGCTTCGAGTCGATAGCCTGCGCCTCGAATGCCATACAATGCAAATATGTCGCGGACATACTGCGCTCGCTGCCGCCCGAGCAGCTCGACAAGCGCACGGCCATAGTGCTGACCGACGAGAATCTGCTCTTGCCGCTGCTCTACTCGCTGCCCGAAGGGTTGGAGGGGATCAACGTCACTATGGGTTACCCGCTGCGCCAGACGCTCGTATATACCTTTATCGAACGTCTGACCCAGTTGCAGGCGCACTGCCGGCGAAAAAAGGATGCAGAGGCGCAATTCTACCATGTCGACGTCACGGGGCTGCTGGCGCACCCCTACATTGCGGAGTGCTGCGGCAGCAAGGCCTCGGAGCTGAGCGACCGGATCACATCCAACAGGATGATTTCGGTCAAGGCATCGATGTTCGAGGGCGATACGCTGCTCAGTGCCATATTCGCCCCCGCCGACGAGAGGCGGTCGCTGTCGGCCTATCTTCTCTCGGTCATCGAGCGCATCGTGGAGCTCATAGCGCCGAAAGATCCTCAGGCCGTAGAGTATATGGCTCTGGCGCACGAGGAGATGACCAAGCTTGAAAATACTCTCGACGAGTGCGACGTCGACCTGTCGGCCGAGACCTACGTGTCGCTGCTGCGGCGTCATCTGCAAAACATACGCATCCCCTACGAGGGCGAACCGCTCGAAGGCATACAGGTAATGGGCATATTGGAGACGCGAAACATCGACTTCGACAACGTAATAATAATGTCGATGACCGACGCGACGTTCCCGGGCGACCGTACCTCGCAGCCGTCGTTCATACCCTACAACCTGCGCGCGGCATACGGCCTGCCCACACCCGAGCACCACGAGGGCGTATACGCCTACTACTTCTACCGGCTGGTGCAGCGTGCCAAACGGATATACATGATGTACTGCTCGCGAGCCGACGAAAAGAGCACCGGCGAAAAGAGCCGCTACATATACCAGCTCGAATACGAATCGCCGTTCGAGATCTCACGCCGCTCGGTCGGCGTCGACGTCGACATAGAGCAGCCGCAGCCTATCATCGTGCCCAAGAGCGGACGCACGGCCGAGACGCTCGCACGCTACCTCGATCCTGCGAGCGGATACGCCCTCTCGCCGACGGCGCTGTTCCGATACGTGCAGTGCCCGCTCAAATTCTACTTCGCCTCGATAGCACGGCTCAAAACCACCGACGAAGTGTCGGAGCAGATCGATGCGCTTACATTCGGCAACATCCTGCACGAGGCCATGCAGCAGCTGTATACCCCGCTTGCGGGCATCGAACACCCGGCCGAGAGGATCGAGGCGCTGCGCGAGGGTGCGGCCGTCGAGAGTGCCGTCGACCAGGCCATAGGCCGCATATATCTGCAAACCGAAAAACCATCGAAAGAGGACTATACCGGCAATACGCTGCTGGTAAAGGATATAGTCTGCAAGTACATACGTCAGGGCATAATGCGCTACGACGCCGCCCACCCGGGATTTACGGTCATCGGGCTCGAAGAGGATGTCGCGCTGGACTTCGGCTTCGCAGAGGGGCGCACCGTGCGACTGGCCGGACGCGCCGACCGCATCGACTCTCTCGACGGCGGCGCACTGCGCATCATAGATTACAAGAGCGGCAACTCGCCGCACCTCGAATTCAACGGTATCGAGAAGCTCTTCGAAGGCAAGGCAGCAGAGCGCATATCCAACATATTCCAGACGCTGCTCTACTCGATGATCCTCTCGCGCACCCGCTCGCGCGAGGCCGTGCCGACGCTGTTCTATGCAGGCCGCATGCACCGCGAGGATTACTCGCCGCTGCTGACCGACCATGCCGGCGGATGCGTCGTCGAGCGTTACTCGCAGTATGCCGACAGCTTCGAGCAGGCTCTGCGACGCACTCTCGACGCGCTGTTCGATACGGAGGAGCCTTTCGTGCAGTGCGATGATGCCGACACATGCCGCTATTGCGACTTCAAGAACATTTGCAAACGATGATACGAGCCAAGATACTCAATGCGAGCGCCGGCTCGGGAAAGACATACCAGCTGGCATACAAATATATACGCGACGTCGTGGAGCGTCCCGAACTCTATCGCGCGATTCTGGCCGTGACGTTTACCAACAAGGCCACCGAAGAGATGAAGTCGCGCATACTGCGCGAACTGCATGCCCTCTCCGACGGCAGCCCGAGCGGCTATCTCGCCGATCTGTGCCGCGAGCTCGGTATGGACGAGCGGAGCGTGCGCAAGCGCGCCTCGGAGGCTCAGACACGCATACTGCACGACTACTCGCGCTTCACGGTGCTGACTATCGACCGCTTCTTCCAGCGCATAGTGCGCGCATTCATCAAGGAGCTGGGCATAGACCTCGACTACAACATCGAGCTGGAAACCGACTCCATACTGGCTCGCAGCGCCGATGCCCTGATAGAGGAGATACTCGAAGACAAGCAGCTCGAACGCTGGCTGATGAACTACGTCGAGGAGCGCTTCGACGAGGGCAGCCGCTGGAACGTGCGCGAAGACATTCTTTCGCTCGGCGCCGAGATATTCCGCGAGCGCAGCAAGGATATGATACAGCTGCGGCAGACCAAAGAGGAGCTGCAACGCACCGTGAGCGCGATGCTCGCCCGCAGCCAACAGACCAAACGGCAGCTTGCCGAATGCGCCGCCGACATGCGCGAGAGGATAGCCTCGGCAGGCGTCGACCCCTCGGATTTCAAGGGCAAGGGGCGCAGTTTCGTCTACTCGGCTCTGCGCTACGCCGACGGCCGCATCGTAGAGCCGACGGCCACCATGCGCAAGGCTGCGGCGGATATCGACGCATGGTGCGGCAAGGAGTCGCCCGCGGCGGCCAAGGCGCTCGCCCCCGAGTTGCGCGAGCGGCTCGAAGAGATATGCCGCCTCTACGACGACAACATATCGCATTGGAATTCGACAGAGCTCATCCGCGAGAACTACCGCAGCTTCGCGCTGCTGTCGGATCTCTACCGCAAGGTAACCGAACTGTGCCGCGCGGAGAACATCATGGTGCTCAACGAGACCAAATACGTGCTGTCGCGCTTCATCAACGGCGACAACACGCCGTTCATATACGAGAAGATCGGCAACCGCTACGAGAGATTCATGATCGACGAGTTTCAGGACACGTCGGTCAAGGAGTGGGAGAACTTTCTGCCGCTGCTGCAAAACGCCATGGCGCAGAGCGCCGACATATCGGTGCTGCTCGTAGGCGACATCAAGCAGTCTATCTACCGTTGGAGGGGCGGCGACTGGCGGTTGTTGCAGAGCCGCGCGGCCGAGTCGCTCGGACGCGACAACACGCAGATCGTACCCCTCACGTCCAACTACCGCAGCCTCGCTGCGGTGGTCGAGTTCAACAACCGCATCATAAGGCGCATCGTCGATCTCGACAACCGCCACCTCAACGCCCTGCTCGACAAGGCTCACGCCGACGAAGCGATAAACGGGGAGACCTTCGCCGCCCTGCGCGACACGCTCCGAACGGCATACGAGGGACACGAACAGACGCCCCGCAAGAACGATCCGCGCCCGGGCTTCGTGCGTGTCGAGATATTCGACCGGGATAGCGACTCGCCCATGACGGCCGTCATCGAGGATGCGATAGCGCGAGGCTACCGTTACAGCGACATACTCGTGCTGGTGCGCGACGCCAAGGACGGCATAAGGGCTGCACGGCAGCTATTCGAATACAAGCATGCGCGGTTCGGCGACAAGGACGGGGCGGGCTTCAACGTCATGACGCAGGATGCGCTGACCATAAGCCGCTCGCGTGCCGTATCGTTCGTCGTCGCCGTACTGCGGTTGTCGATAGACCGCCGGCTGTCGATCGAGCGCGCCATATACAACCGCTATCTCGGACGCGACACGGCACAGGAGCTGCCGGCGGAGGAGCTGGATTTCCTCGCAGGAGCGTCGCAACTCTCGCCCGAAGAGGCGTTCGAGAGCATCGTAATGCGATTCTCGCTGCATGAGCAGAGGGATCAGATAGCCTATCTGCAAGCCATGCACGAGCAGATCATATCGTTCTGCACAAACCGCATAGCCGACATACAGCTGTATCTCAAATGGTGGGACGAGAGGGGATCGGACGAGCGCCTGCGCGTCGAAAAGAGCGACAACACCATAGAGATCACAACGATCCACAAGGCCAAAGGCTTGGAGAAGCCGGTGGTAATAATACCCTACTGCAACTGGAAAACGATACCCGAAACCAGCAAGAACCCGATAGTGTGGGCGGAGTCTGGCAGCAACAGTCCGGCCGACGAGATAGGAGCCTTTCCCGTAGCATACGGCAAGGCGATGCAGCGCTCGGCATTCTCGAACGAATACTACACGGAGCTCGTATACAGCCATGTCGACGCCGTTAATCTGCTGTACGTCGCTCTTACGCGCGCAGCCGACGAGTTGTATATATTCCTGCCCGAGAAGACAGACAGGCGCACCGCCTCGTCGGAGAGCATAACGGCCGTCGTGCCGCTCGTGGTCGCGGCACTGCCCGAGGTCGAGGGGATGACGGCGAGCGCCGACGGCATGGTATTTACAGCCGGTCAGCGCTCGCAGGCGCCCGCCGCCACCGCAAAGGACGAGACGGAGGAGACGCTTCTGACCGAATACCCCACTTCGCTGCCGCGTCCGTCGATCAGCCGCCGCAACGAGCGCTACTTCGAGCAGGCTGAGCAGGCCGAGCTCGCACCGCGCAACTACGGAATACTGATGCACCGCATATTCGAAAACGCCGCAGGAAGCGACGACATCGTCTCGGCAATCGAACACATGCGCCTCGACGGCACCTTAACAGCCGCCCAAAGCATCGAGCTGCAAGAGAAGATCTCCGCGGCGCTCGACAATCCGCTCTCGCGCGAGTGGTTCGAACACGACTGGGAGACGGTGCGCAACGAGAGCGACATCGTAATACCGGGCAAGTCGCACCTGCGCCGTCCCGACAGAGTGATGATCGACGGCCGCAGAGCCGTGGTCGTCGACTACAAGTTCGGCTCGAAACGCCGCAAGCAGCACACGGCCCAGGTGGCCGAGTACGTGTCGCTGCTCGAAGCGATGAATCGTTTCGACCGCGTCGAGGGCTATATATGGTACATCGCCGAAAACGAAATAACAGAGGTGCGAGGGAAAGACGCATAAAACTTCCTATCTTTGGCTTAGCCGAAGATACTCGCAAACCGGCATAATCGAGCCGATGCTTGCTTCTGCGCTCCGGCTAATTCGGACATTGGCTATCGCCGAAGATACTCCCGCTCGGCAATGTTCAAATAAATTTGGCATTGCCCTCTCTAATTCGTACTTTGACTTCGTCGAAGATACTTCGCCTCGGAAAAAATGCAAGCGAGCTTGCTTTTTTCTCTCGGCTTATTCGTATCTTTGCCCTATGTTGAGAGAAGCCATAGAGATAATTCCGCGTTGCATGAGACGACGCGGCGCGGTTGTCGTCGCCACGATATTCGCGCGGGCGCTGCTCAACTTCGTAGGGTTGGCCGTGATCGTGCCGGTGCTCGTGCTGATTCTCGACGGCGGCAGCCATCTGTCGCCCGAAACGCCCCTCGGCCGGGCATATACGCTCTCGGGATTCGACTCCTATGCGTCGTTTACAATCGCCGTATGCGCGGCCGTAATAGCCGTGGTCGCGATAAAGTCTCTGGCCAACATCCTGCTCTGCCGCATAGAGAGCCGATATATATACGATCTGTACCGCCGGCTGTCGAGAAGCCTTTTCATCAGGTATCACGACCGAGGGCTGCAATTCGTCAAGTCGTCCAATTCGGCCGTACTCGCCAGAAACATCAACTTCGTCTGTCTGGCAGCCGTCACGGGCATACTCAAACCGCTCTCGACGATCGTCTGCGAGCTTATGCTTGTCGTGCTCATGTTCGCCGCCGTCGCACTCTACTCGCCCGCAGCCGCACTGTTGGTCGCAGCGGTATTCCTGCCGTCGGCATGGCTCTACCTGAGTGCGGTACGCAATCGTCTGGAACATTACGGCGTCGAGGAGAACGATGCACAGCGACGCAAGGCGCGCATCGTCGCCGAAGCTCTCAGAGGTTATGCCGACATGGAGGTGGGCAACGCATTCCCGCAGACGATGCGCCGCTTCGAGAACGAGACGAAGATGATAAGCGAGATGCGCGTAAGGAATACCACCCTGTCGATGCTTCCGCAGGCGTTTACCGAATTGGGCATCGTCTTCGGCATGTCGGCCATGATCGTCGCCGACATAGGCATGGACAGCGACCGGCTGAGGCTGCTTTTCGGCATACTCGCCGTGGCGGCACTTCGCCTGATGCCCTCGATACGCAACATCCTCAACAGCTGGACCTCGATCCGCTACAACCGCTATACGCTCGACATACTGCGCGAAGCGGGCATGGAAATATCTCTCCGGGAAGACGGCGTGCTCGCCCGCCGGGGGAGCGACGGCCTGCGCGGCGTGGATGTCAGCACCCGCCCGCATCCCGGTTTCCCCACGGACATGCAGGCCCAGATTATGGCCCTGCTCTGCCTTGCCGACGGTTCCAGCATGATCGACGAAACTATTTTTGAAAACCGTTTCATGCACGTTCAGGAACTGGTGCGCATGGGCGCGGACATCCGCCTGGCCGGTTCAGCCGCCATGGTGCGCGGCGTGGAGCGCATGACCGGCGCGCCGGTCATGGCTTCGGATCTTCGGGCCAGCGCCTCTCTGGTGCTGGCCGGTCTTGCCGCTCGAGGCAAAACCACCGTACAGCGCATCTACCACCTTGACCGCGGTTACGAGAGCATGGAAGTCAAACTGCAAGCCGTGGGCGCGCGCATCCGGCGCGTCTGCGCTGACGCATAAGCGCAAGGCTGCACACAACGTCAGCAGCCCCGAAAACTGCGAGCAGACCGCGGCCTTGCCGCGCCGTAGCGCAAGCGGTTTTCGTACATTTCCGTCAAGCCGCTTTGCGGCTTGGACGGCGCAAACTCCGCGAAGCACGGGTTTGTCATCAGTCTGTACAGAGCGTCTTGCGCTCTGCCGAAGGGTGTTTGCGGGGGGCGAGAAGCCCCTCAAACATTTTTTCAACCGCCTCCCGCCTTCTGCGTAAAGAGGGCCGCTTACATCTTGGCTTTATTCATGTTACGGCACAAAGAGCAAACCAATGGTTCTTCACAGGGAGCCGCGGCCTCCTTCCGACCGGGCGTGCCGCCGCTCTTTTTCTGGCAGATGTGCACTCTTGGCGTATTGATCGGGGTTATCTCCGCCCGGCACTGCCTCGCGGGTTGTGCCGCTGCCGCCATTCTGCTCTGGCTTTGTCCTGCCCCAGGCAAGGATTCTTTAAAACAGGCTTGCTCCCCCCCGGCCGCGAGACAATGTTACCTTGAACCTGCTTCAGCCCGCCGTTTTGTGCTGGTGTTGTGCATGATTGCGGGCTTTGTGCATATGCGCCATGCAGAACCGGAATACCCCGTGGACATTCCAGCCTGGTTCAAAAGCGGAGAACGCGTGGAAATCCGGGGGCAGGTCGCATCCGTGGCCGGGCTTCCGGATCGCCGCCTGCGAATCCTGCTGGAAAACGTACGCCCTGCCGCCGACGCCTCCCTTCCCCCTTTGCCGGGCAGGGTAAATTTTTCCTGGGATCAAGCGCGGTTGCCCGGTACGCCGCGCCCGCTCCCCGGTCAATATCTGATCGTGACTTCACGCATCCGCCCTGTGTCTTCCTTCACCAACATCAACGCCGGAGAAAAAGGCAGTGACATCGCCGCATACTGGGCGGCAAAAGACGTATGGTTCAACGCCTGGGCCATGTCGCGCCCCGGACGGGAACAGCCTGTAAAGGTAGACGGCAAGCCTGATCCCGGCCCAAAACTACGCGAACTTTTAAGAAGCGCCTTTGTGCGCAACCTTGGCGAAGCGGCGCCCTTGCCATCCTCGACAAACGAAGAAAACAGGAATGAGGCGGGCTCCAGCCGCTTCATGACGCAAGGGCAGGCCATGCTGCCTGCGCTGCTTTTCGGGGACCGCTATGCGCTGAATTCTTCCACCCTGAATCTGTTCACCAGAGCGAGTCTGGTGCACTCTCTCGCACTGTCCGGGCAACATCTTGCGCTGGCGCTCCTGATTGCAACAGGCTGTGCCGCCTTCACGAGTAAACTGCATCCTTGTCTTTTTCTGTATCTGCCGCGCCGCAAGCTGATTTTTACCCTGGGTCTGCCTCTCGCCCTGCTCTACCTCTGGTTGGGCGACGCCCCGCCATCTTTAATTCGGGCCGCGATTATGCTTTTTGCCGGGGCGGCTCTCTGGTTGAACGGCAGGGTACTCACCGCACTTGATGCACTGTTTTTTGCCGGGCTATGTTTTTTGGCCGTTCACCCGGCCGCTGTCTTTGATCTTTCAGTGCGCCTGTCCATGCTTTCCGTGGCGGGCATAGTTCTGGCCACGCCGCTGTTGCGCGCCGTCCCCTTTCATTCTCACGGCCTGCGCGCAAGCGCACAAATGCTCATCGTCTCTCTTGCCGCTCAGCTCGCCGCACTCCCTGTCGTGCTGCACGCATTCGGCAGAGTCAGCCTCTGTTTCATTCTCAATCTGGTCTGGCTTCCCGTATTGGGTGTAGTGGTTTTGCCCCTTGCCGCTCTGGGCTGCGCTCTGCTTCCCCTTGCCGACGGCAGGGAAGCGTTGCATGTTCTGTTGTCCGGCGCAGCTCTGCCCGGCGATCTTTTGCTGGATCTGCTGAAGCACATGGACAGTTCCGGGCTGCTTGCTGTCGCACAGGGCCTCAAACCTTCAGGGCTATCCATACTCGGCTTTGCCTGCGCACTGCCGGCCCTGGCCTGCGCGGCAGGAAACAGCGGCACGTTTTCCGCATGTCGCAAACTGCTGCTCTGCGGCGTCCTCCTGCTCCCCGTCGGATTATGGCAGAGAAGCGGCGAAACCTTGCTTGCCCGGCATGAACAGCGCATCGAACTGCGTATGCTTGATGTCGGACAGGGCCAGGCGCTTGTGCTTGAATACCCTGCGCCTTCCGGCATCGGGCGCATCCTGCTGGACGGCGGCGGCTCACTGTCTCCGCGCTTCGATACCGGCCGGGACATCGTGGCCCATGCCCTGACTTTCAATCGTGCCCCGCGGCTTGAGGCCGTTATGGCTTCCCATGCCGACATGGATCACATCCGGGGATTAATCGCCGTGACGAACAGTTTTCATATCGGAACACTGTACCATTCCGCCCTGCCGGGTGCGTTCGACAAAGGTGACGGCCCGCGTCTGGTGCAAGCGGCACGCCGGCGCGGCATTTTCGAGTCTCTACTCCAGCGCGGCGATATCATTCCCCTGTCTGACGATCTTTCCCTGGAAGTGCTGCATCCTCCCGCACGAGGCCGCTTTTCCGATAATAACAGCTCACTGGTGATCCGGCTGGTCAGAAACGGGCAAGGGTTGGCGCTGCTGTGCGGTGATGCGGAGCGTTCCGCCCTGAAGCAAATACTCCGTTCCGGTCTGCCGGTTCAGGCTTATGCATTGGTCGTGCCCCATCATGGTTCTCTTACCGGCTTTCTGCCCGAATTCTATGATGCCGTAGCGCCTGAAGTCGCTCTGATCTCCTGCGGGGCATACAACAATTTCAATTTCCCGCATCCCGGGATAGTGACCGCCCTGACCGAACGCGGCATTGCCGTGTTCAATACGGCGGAACGCGGTGAAATGCGTCTGATCTGGACAAAGAAAAACGCCGCGCCAGTTCCGCGTTTCGGCAAAACAGGAGAAAAATAGGTTTTGAAGGAAAAATGAACCTGTACCCCGCTCCCCCTCGGGCGGTACGCCGCAAATGAATTGCGGCGAACCGGACAGGGGGAGACAAGGAAGCGGCGCGGCGCTCTGAGCCGTGAGCGCGAAGCGCTTTACAGATAAGGAAAGCAGAGAAGAGTCTCCCCTTGCTCGCCCCTGCAAACACATCGTGGTATGCCGCCTGTTTTACCGCTTCTCGCTCAGCTCGACTCCGTAAAGCGCGAAAAAACGGCACCACAATTTGCAGCGCCGTTTTTCAGTTCGTTGAAGGACGAACAATACTTGAGGAGAAGAGCTATTTCAATATGCTACATCCCAGTGCCGGCATCAGCCTTTGAGATGGTTTGGAGTCTCTTGTCCAGAGCCTGCCGCACCGCGGCGCGATTGGCAGTCTCTGTATCCCGGGTGACGGGAACATCAGTGTAATAGACCGCTCCGGCATGAAGGTTCCATTTTTCCTGAGCCGCGCCGAAAGTTCTCCAGCTTTCACTCAGAGAAAGCAGGTGCGGCAGTCCCACGCAAAAAATCAGCCAGAACATGGCCCCATAAGCGGCAAGTCTGAACCAGCGTTGCATGGCGGAAGAAAAATTCATGATGACTCCAGGAAATGG
>OFFZ01001012.1_pt1 | contig 16057 bp, 7 predicted proteins | sample 1521631 | NCBI WGS metagenome assembly OFFZ01 (sample SAMEA3504102, study PRJEB24116) | mouse gut metagenome | biome: mouse gut; feature: mouse-associated habitat; material: faeces | place: Denmark | collected 2011 | reverse complement strand
TTTCTGACCCTTTTTTGATTTTCGACTACACTTCATACATAGCAAGACAAAAAGCAGCTATAAACATCTCATAATTAAAGGGGGAGAGAAAAAATGAGAAGATGCTTCAAATCTAAAAGATGGATCGCGTTTTTTCTGGCGCTTCTTCTGATAGTGACAACATGCATCAACTCTTCTGATGTATTTTTGTGGGCTACAGAAGACAACGAGGCTGTCAAAACTGAGCAGCCTGTGAGCAGTCCGGCAGAAGAAGTAGTGGTTATGGAAGTCAAGGAAGAAACGGATTCAAGTAAAGTTACGGATGAGGCTGGCGTAGAAGGGGCGGAGACAGGTGGAACCGACAATGATGCGCAGGAGAATCCGACGGAAGAACCGGAGCAGGGAACTGATCAGAGTGAATTGCAGGAGCCTGCGGAAGAAGAAGTACCGGAGGAAGTGCTGGAGGAAGAAGTACAGGAGAAGGTACCGGAGGAAGAAGTACAGGAGAAGGTACCGGAGGAAGAAGTATCGGAGGATATTTCGGAAACAGTTGGGGGGGGTAGTTACATATAACTATGCCGTTTATTATTACTATGACGGTGTAGAGGATGAAGACGCCAGAGCCGAGGGAACTGGCGCTCTTGGTGATCCTATTTTTACCTCCGCGGCGGATGAAACGGTGCATGACGGGAAAAATTATGTACTGGACCGTGTCGAAAACAAGGACGGTAAGATCGGCGAGGATGCCGGACAGAATGTGGTGAAGGTTTATTATGTTCTGAAAGAAGAAGTAGTGGAGAAACCGGCGCAGACGTTGACGGTTACAGCGGATGACGGTGCCAAGATCATCGTGGAAGCACCGGAAGGAGCATTGCCAAAGAATGCTAAAGTTACGGCGAAAGTTGTTACAATAACTTCGGAAATGCAGGAAGCGGTTAATGATGCTGCAGGAGAAAAGGCAGTAAAGATCCTGAAAGCATATGATGTTATTATTACAGATGCGGAAGGAAACGAGATCCAGCCGGATGATAGTGTTAAAGTTACTATTCAAAATGCGAATGTTAAGGGTGAAAATCTGAGCGTATACCATATAAGCGAAGAAGGAACTGAAAAGGTGGCTGAAAATACGGATGGTAATAGGACATCTTTTGAAGTAGAGCATTTCAGTGTAATGTTGTATGTTTCAGAGAACGATATTACTGCATTTGAAAGCGGCGCTGTAGTAATAAGCGTAAATGAGGAGAAAACATTAGAGGCTGATAATGCTCGGAGATATAGTTGGTCTAGTACAGATACAGAGGTTGCGTCTGTAAATAACGGGACAGTTACGGGAAAAAAAGCGGGGGCAACAACAATAACTGCCCGGGACGGTAATAGAACTGTTTATACTTATCAAGTTGAAGTAAAAGAATATGTTTATGTGTATATGCAGTTGAAAAATATGGAGAACAATCAGGCAGCTATTGAAAAGCTCGGACTGACAGTAAACGGAAGCGGGTGGGTTACATTAGGAAGAATAGATGTCTCTGGCCTTGATATTCCGGCGGCTGAATATGACGGTAACGAAACTGTTAGGCATATGGAATCTGTAAAAGGTATGCTTGGAGAGATCGAGCGATATAGAGAAGAGCCGTATATATTTGATCTGAACAGGATTGAATGGCAGGATCTGACGGCATCAGATGGTGCAGATCGCTATGTTAGTAAGGATATTTCCGGCAAACAATGGTATACATGGCATATGAACGGTATTCTGGATTTAGAGCATATGCAATATACCGTAAATTATCTGGACGAAGAGGGAAATGCGATTCATGCCCCCCTAGTTGTCCCTGATGTGCCGTTTGCAAGCGAAATAAAGGCTGCTGAGAAAGTGATAGATATAGAGGGATACTTGTATGATTATGCTGATAAAGAGATCCTGAGTGTCGAGATCAGTAATGCTGCTAATGTGATAAATCTGTATTATAAAAAAGATTTTAACGCGGTAAAAGAACTTTCGTATACAGTAGAGTATTATAAAGATGATGTCAAAACCGATGATTCCTATGTAGAAAGAAATTCCTCAATATGGATTCATTCAGATGTACTTCCTGTAGAAAATGAGATTATATATCATAATAAATACGAAGGATATACTTTGAACCGCAGTAAATCCAAAATTGTGATCGATGGAACGGAATGGCCGTTTTCAGATACAATGATCCCTGCTATGGGTGAGAATATTAAAGACGGAACGGTTATTAAGCTGTATTATGATAGGAATTCTCAGAAGTATACAGTGAGATATCTGGAAGAGGCCACAGGTAAAGAGTTGGCGCCTGAGAGGACTGTGGCGGAGAATGTGAAATTCGGCGATAGGATTACGGCAGACACAGAGGGTGTGAAGCAGACGATTACAGGATACGATTATGTGGAAACAAATCCTGCAGAGTTGCTGGTTGGAACGGATAATACAAATAATGTGCTTACCGTTTATTACAGAGTAAAGGAAATAGGATATACAGTTAATTATCATTACAGTACGGATGGCAAAAGCTTTGTATTAGGAAAGACTGTTTCCGATACTGCGGCTTATGATTCGGATATTCCCTATGATATGGAAGCAAATAAGTACTATGACGGAAAGGGTTATATTCCGACAAACGAACAAAGAGACGGGCGGAATCACATAGTTTATGGACCTTCTGAGGGAAAGGTATCGGAAGTGCCAGAACAGAATGTAGTAGATATATATTATGTTCTGGATGCAAACGATAATGGTGTTCCTGATTATCTGGAGCATAGTGTGATCTATAACGGAAACGGCGGAAAAGGTACAGTTACCGACGGTAATACCTATGCAGCCGGAGAGCCGGTTACAGTGGAGGCAAACGAATTTAGTAAAGATGATGTGAAATTTGCATATTGGCTTGCGAATGATACATCGATCGGAGCAAATGGTGTTCTCCATGAGGAAGGTACTTTCGTGATGCCGGATAAGGATATTGTATTGACTGCCCAGTGGAGAGGGTTTGATGTCCGCAAAGAGGTAGTATCTGAACTGCCGGAAGGTCAGGACGCATACCAAGCTGGCGATACGATCGAATTTGAGATCAGGGTAACGAATATTGGAGATGTGGCGTTAACTGACATTGTTGTGGAAGATACGTTGAAAGGTGCGGTGATCGACGATGGCAGCGGCTATGAATTAGTAGATGGAAAGGCAGTTATCGATTTACTTCCGGCAAAAACGGAAGGCAGCAGCGATCATATCGTGACTGTAAGTGCCCACTATGATGTGGATGAGGACGATCTGGGCAAAGAGAATTTTAGAAATACTGCAACAGTTAAAGCCGGTGAAGATGTGAAAAATAAAGAGACAGCGGATATCCCGATGGAAGACGTTGACGAACAGCTTACGGTGACAAAGAGAATCGTAAGGGAGAATATGGATGATCCGGATTCCGCACCTGTGGGAGCAAGCGGAGAGAAAGACGGTAAGCCGGCATTTACGACCGGAGATACGGTTTCGTTTGAGATCATCGTAACCAATACCGGCAATAAAACATTGGAAGATATTTCGGTAGAAGAAGCGCTTGAAAATGCGATGATTGATGAAAAGAGTGCATTTGTGAATTTCTTTACAGGATTATTCAGAGGTGTCAGGCAGATTGACGGAGAGGGAACTATAAGCAGGCTGTCACCTGGTGATAGTGAAACAATTACAGCGACATACGAGATTAAGGAGGAAGATCTCGGGAAAGTAAATTTAATAAATGTGGCGACTGCAACAGTGAATACAGAAGAAGGGCTAAAGGAATTCAGAGGGGAGTCAGAACCAATCCCCGTTGAAGATCCGGAGAGTGGATTCAATCTGAGTAAAACAGTTACGGGCAGTCCTAAAGGGGCAGAGGGGAAATATAAAGCCGGCGATGAAGTAATATATTTCATTACAGTTGGAAATACCGGAAATACTGCTCTGAATAGTTTTGAAGTAAAAGACGACATGAGGTTAGAGGAAAGCAAAGAGGCGAGTATTAGTATAACAGACCGTATCGTAAATCCGAAAGTTGTCGTAAAAGATAAGGCGGGTAAGGAAATTTCCGGGGCAACATTGAATTGGCAGAATGGTGTTTTTGAAGTGAGTGAGATTCCTGCAGGGGGAAGTGCGGAGATCAGCTATACTTATACTGTTAAGGAAGCGGATGCCGGAAAGACAATCAATAATGTGGCAACAGCAGGAGAGGGTGATAACGAACAGAAAGAAGAACCTGCAGATCCTCCGGTTGTCGAAAAGCGTTCACTTTCGGTGGTGAAAGAGGTTTCCGATATCAATGATATAGCTGTGGACGAGGACAGTTTGAAAACCAATACATATAAAGCCGGCGATGTCATTCATTATACGGTGACGATAGAAAACACGGGCAATGTGGAACTGAGGAATATTGATGTCATCGATACCATGAATGGAAATAGAGAAGCGTCGCTTAACGGGGGAGAGAGCGGCAGTATCGCGTCCCTTGCAGCAGGAACTTCTATAACATTACATTATTCATATACAGTGGATGAAAGCGACCACGGTGAGAAACTCATAAATTCCGTGTCTGTGAAGAGCGGCGAAGAAGAATTAGGCAGAGATGAGGCACCGGAGATCGAGGTAGAAAAGGCGGAACCGAAGGCAGAACTTTCCAAGAGGATTACAAGCGAAGGAACAGCTGAAGGCGGAAAGTATGCGATCGGAGAAAAGATTGCATATATGATCGAGGTTAAAAACGCCGGGAATACTACTCTGAAAAATGTGATAGTAAAAGATACCATGACAAATGCGTCAGGTCCAATCACCAATATAGAATTGAACGGAGAAGAATCTGATGGTATATGGGATTCTGGAAACGGGCAGTTTACGATTCCGAATATTGCCATTGGAAGCAGTGCGGTGATTACTTATGAGTATGAGGTGCGGGCGGAAGATGCGAAGGATGAGAAAATCGATAATACGGCATGGGTAGACAATGTAGAGACCGAGATTAAGGAAAATCCTGATAGTGCAGATGTGGAAAGAAGGTCTCTTACAGTAACGAAGAGAGTAAATAGTTCGCCGGCGGAAGAGGCGTCTTATCAGCTTTGGGAAAAGGTAGTTTTTGTTGTAACTGTGGAAAACAACGGTAATGTAAGCCTTTCCGATATTCGGGTGTCGGATGAGATGCAGAATGCGGCAGGAGAAGCAAAATATGATGCGGTTCTTACCGGAGAGAATAATGCAAATGCAGAAATTGCGTCGGATGCTAACGGGGATGTTATACTTAGAAAACTTGATGTAAATGAAAAGATAGATCTGTATTATACCTATGAAATACAGCCGGACGATATCGGGAATACTAACAGCGTTTGGAATAAGGTGAGAGTAAATGTAACTGATATTCCAGAGCAGACAGGAAGCACTGATCCGTTGCCGATCGCCGGAAAAAAACCGAGTTATGAGATAGCTAAGAGGATTATCAGCACAGGAAGTGCAGAAGACGGTAAATATGCGGCCGGCGATACGATCAGCTACGAGATCACGGTTAAAAATACAGGTAATACCATACTTTCCGGTATTGAAGTGGCAGATAATATGGAAAATGCTGCCGGAAGTATCAGTGGTTACAAAGAAGCTTTGAGGAGGATTGATGCAGAAGGAAACGTCATAACAGATGAGGCTAAAACTGCATCCTGGGATGGGAACACAAAGACCTTCAGCCTGGGTAATATTCCGATCGGCGATACGGCAGTCATTACTTATGATTATGTGGTACAGCCGGAGGATAAAGGCAAAAAGATTACAAATACAGCCCAGGCAGGAGAGCAGGAGACAGATCCGGTTATAGCCGAAGAAGTCGAGGAACGTTCTCTTACATTGGTAAAGGAAGTTCTGGATGAAAACGGAAACGTGATGACGGAGGAGCAGCTTGCACAGAGAGAATATAAGGTTGGCGAGATTGTTGACTTTACAGTAACCGTGACAAATACCGGAAATGTGACACTGGAGGACGTAGCTGTAGGCGACAGAATGTGGGCGACAAAGACACCGGGAGTAACAGAAGGTGGAAGCAGAACAGCAGAACTGATAGAAGGAGAAGAACTCTTTGATCTCGTACCGGAAGAGGCAAAAGTATTGAGATATCAATATGAGGTGACAGAAGAGGATCTGGGATACGGACTTTATAATCAGGCTACGGCGCAGGGAGAACCAGCATTTGTTGGTGATAAGGTGTCGGATACGGATATTGCAGGACCGATCAATGTGGAGGCGGCAGAACCGAAAGTATCTGTTGTAAAGACGATCACTTCCAGTCCTGATGCTGAGACCGGTATGTATAAAGTGGGGGATACCATTTCATACCAGATAGCAGTTACGAACGAAGGTAATGTGACATTGAAAGATGTGGAAGTAAAGGATACCATGAACGGTGCGAGTGATAGGATACTTGCGACCAGTGTAAAAGGTGCAGGATACAACGGTTCGGTCCTGACGGAGCAAGGCAGAGAGTATTCCTTTACGGTCGCTGAGATTCCGAGAGGGGAGACAAGAAACATTACTTACAGTTACAGGATTCAAAAAGATGATATCGGAAAGACTATCAGCAATGCGGCAGTTGTAGAAGATATCGAGAATGAGGAAGAACCTGAAAATCCTGTTCCGATAGTGATAGAGAACAGGAAGCTTGAAGTGAGCAAGACTATCATAAATGCACCAGAAGATGGAGCATCATATAAGCTTGGAGAAACTATCAGATTTAACATTACTGTTAAAAATGCAGGTAACGTGGAACTGCGGGGAATTAAGCTGACAGATATTATGGATGGCGCTTCGGGAAATGCTGTAGTCGGAACCGGTTCAAATACATTGATGGTTGGGGATTTAACTGCAGGAGAGGATAGATCATACACATTTACTTATGTGGTAAAAGAAGAAGACCTTAAACTTCCGGGAAGGGCGGATGCCATAAAGAATACTGCAACAGCAGTTGCGTCAGACGGTACAACAGGATATGATGAGACAGAATTTCTTAAGATTGGCGAGCAGAATCCTGACTTTACAATAGCTAAAAATGTTACGAGCAAAGGCGCTGCAGAGGACGGAAAATATGTAGTGGGAGATGCGATTAGCTACGAAATCATAGTGACAAATACAGGCAATACGACTTTGAGAAATATTGTCGTAAAGGATTTCATGACCGGAATAGCCGGCGAAATAAGCAAGGTTGCCGGAGCGGCGTGGAATGAGAGAATGGGAAGCTTTATTGTAAATGATCCTATTGCTGTCGGCGGCAGTGCAAAAATCACATATGACTATGTGGTGCAGCCTGAGGATGCAGGGAAGACAATCCGCAATACTGCAATAGGAAAACCGGGCTCAGATGTGGTTAGGGAAGCCGTTGTAGAAAATAAAGAACTCAGCGTTATGAAATATGCTGCAAACAAACCGGCAAACGGTACGGCGTATGTGATGGGCGAGGAGGTTCTCTTCGGCGTGACTGTAAGAAATATCGGGAATGTAAGCCTGTCAGATATCAGGATTACAGATCAGATGCAGAATGCGTCAGGGGAAGCGGTTGCAGTGAACATGAATGAGGAAGGTGAGATAACACCGGCACAGAGCGAACATACAATTGAACATCTGGCACCCGGTGAGTATACTACGGTATATTATAGTTATATCATACAGGAAGAGGATGTCGGAAAGACGGGTATCAGAAACATGGCAACGGCAGAAAGTGAAGACGGTACGGTTGGCGAAGACGAGACAAGAGACATACCGATAGATGGACGTCATACTTTGATGGTTCATTATGTATATGCTGCTAACGGGATGGCAGCTGTGGCAAGTTATTCGGCGCAACTTCCGGCAGGCAAAGATTATATGGTATATTCGCCTGTCATTCAGGGATATAACAGCAGCGCAGCGTTCGTGGCAGGAACAATGCCAGAAGAGGATATTGAATTTATCATTTACTATTCGGCACCGGCACCGGCGCCGACTTCTGGAGGAGGCGGAGGAGGAGATGACACTCCTGATACACCGCCCGTACCACAGATACAGCCGGAAGGACCGGAGCCTGTAGTTACGATTCCGCCCATACCGGTACCGGCAGGAGCAATACCGGTGGCAGTACCGGCAGGTCAGGCGCTGGCAGCAATCGATGATGAAGAAGTACCGCTGCAGGGAGCACTTATCGACGTGGATGAGGACGGTAATGTTACAATAACGCCGATCAGCGAAGAGGAAGTACCGCTAGCAGGCGGAGAAAACGATGAGCATAAATGCTGTATCCTGCATTTCCTGCTGATGCTTGCGGCACTGATCATCTACACGTGGTTTACATGCAACATGAAAAAACGTCAGAAGAAACTGGCAGAACTGGAGGATCGGCTGGCGGAAGAAACTTTAAAAAGACAATCTAACAGATAAGGGCGCGCAGGCGGGAAGGAGATAATGATATGTGGATGAATTTATATAATTTTACACACAGCAGTCTGGGAATGCATTTCTGGGATCTGCCGGCGCTTGTTGCAGGAGCAGTCATACTGATAGAACTGATCGTGCATAGCCGGAACCAGAAAAAACGGGAAAATGAGTTTGACAAGGAGCGGACAGAAAGACTGGAAGCCATGCAGAAGTAAGCAGTGGGAAGAATGCGGCTTCGGATAAACGAGAAGGAGGAATAAATTATGTCATATGTTTTGGAACATACGGTACTCGGCTTCTGCTGGTGGGATCTGCCGGCGCTGATCGTCCTGATCGTGGTGGCGGCAGCGTTTGTCTGGAAACACCATGATATGAAGAAACAGGAAAAAGATCTGGAGGATCAGATAGCGGAACTACGTAAAGGAAAGGTAGTACCCATGTAAGGAACCGGGGTATAAACCGGAACGGTAAAAATAAAAACTAAAGAATGAAATAAGGAAAAAAGGAGCGGCAAAAGACAGCTGTTCCTTTTTCCGTGCTGAAAATAAAAATCTGACTTTTTGTGACCCTTTTTTAGTTTTCAAATCCACTTCATATATAAAGAAACAATAAAATCTCATTACTAAAGGAGGGAGAAAAAGAATGAAAAAGATCTTTAAATCCAAAAGATGGATAGCGTTTTTTCTGGCGCTTCTTCTGATAGTAACAACATGCATCAATTCTTCGGATGTATTTTTGTGGGCTACAGGAGAAGACGAGACATCTGTATCTGAGCAGACTGATAGCGGTCCGGCGGAAGATATAGTGGAAATGGAAGTCGAAGAAGCGGAAGAAGAAACGGATTCAAGTGAAACCACGGAAGAAGCCGATACGGAAGAAACTGATACGGAAGAAACCGGTACGGACGAAGCGGTAGCGGAAGAAACCGATGGCGGGGAAACGCAGGATTCGACACAGGATGCGGAGCAGGAAGCCGGCGAGAATGAAGGGCAGGTTCCTGAGGAAACTGACGTTCCGGAAGATGGAATTACAGAAGATGAAATTACGGAAGAAGTTCCGGAAATTGTTGAAGAAGCAGTTACATATGGCTATGCCGTTTATTATTACTATGACGGTGTAGAGGATAAGGGTGCAAGAGTTGAAAAAGAGGGCGCGCTTGGCGATTCCATTTTTACCTCTGATGCGGAAAAAGAAGTAGAGCATAATGGAAACAATTATGTCCTTGATAAAGTTGAGAATAAGGACGGCAAGGTAACAGAAGATGCCGGAAAGAATGTGGTAAAGGTTTACTATGTTCTTAAAAAAGAAGAAGTGGCAAAACCGGCACAGACACTGACAGCCAGAGCAAGCGACGGTGCAAAAGTTACTGTTGAGGCTCCCGAAGGAGCTCTGCCTGAGGGATCTAAGGTTACGATCTCGGTTGTGAAAGATGGGGATGTATTAAAGAAGTTTGAAGAGGCGGCAAAAGAAAGAGGCACAGAAAATAACGAGCGGAAAGTATATGATATTACGATCTGGGACGCAGAGGGCAATGAGATACAGCCTGATAAAAGCGTTTCAGTTGCAATCTCAAATACAGGATTAGAAGGCGATGGTGCAACTGTATATCATGCTGATGATAAAGATGCGCCTGTTAATAAAATCGCAGAGACAGATGATGCGAATAATGCTGAATTTGAAGCAAGGCATTTTTCTTTTTGGGAACTAGAAGGGCGGAGTAATGGAAATAATATTTATAGATATGAGAAAGTAATAATTTCTGGGAATACTCAAAAAACGATGCTTAACGATCATATGGAGAATCAAGCATTGCGGGGTGAAGAATTTGAATGGGAAGTGAGTCAGAATGAAGATCCGGTCATTGACGTAACAGAAGTAGACTGGGTATCGTTAGTAGAGGTATCAGGGTTAAGGATAGGAGAAGCAACTGTTACAGGAAGAAATGATAAAAACACGATAATCTACCATATAACAGTAAAATTATCTACATTAACCAATCCCGTTTATGTTTATGTAAAACTGGATGGCATGCTGGGGGAAAATCAAGACAAACTTTCAAGCGAAACTATAGCTAAGTTGAATGCTTTGGGACTGGAAGTTAATGGGCATGGCTGGTGTACCGTGGGAAAGATTGAGGATGCTCAAATTGATAATCCGGCAGATGGTGTAGATGTGTCGGCAGCTATAGAAAACGAAATTATAAGGCAAGCAAAGTCAGGTGAGATAGAACGTTTCGATAAAGGAAAGCTGGATTTATCTGCTGTAGAGTGGAATAAGGCGGATACACCAGATGATAAGTTTGGAGTTATATTTGTTAGCAGTGGAGCAGATGATTATGTTGATTATGTAAATACCTGGCATTTGAATGGATATATTGATGTAAGCAATATAGAGTACACTGTAAAATATGTGGATCAGGACACTAGAGTAGAGATAGAAGAGCCAAAGACCATAACAGTTTCTGGAACCGAACTTGGAACAACGATCAAGTTAAAAGGGGAATACATAAAGACTATACCAGAGTATGATTATGTGAAATCAGAGCCGGAAGACGAGAGCCTGACGCTTCTTCCGAATAATAATGTGATTACATTATATTATAAAAAACAGGCAACGCCATCCGTTAAAATCTCAAAAGAAGCTGATAAAAAAATTGCTAAAGCAAGAGAAACGATTACATATACTATTAGAGTTGAAAATACGACACCAGGTGGTTCGGATCTGTCAAACGTAGTTATTAAAGATGAGATGATAAATGCATCCGGTGTTATTACAGGGGTGAATGGTGCAAAATGGAACAGTGAAGAAAAAACATTTACTATTGAAAAAATTCCGTCAGCAACGGCAGTAGAAATTACTTATCAGTATGAAATTCCGGATGAAGATATGGGCAAAACCATTGAAAATGTTGTGAAGGTAGCAGATCCTGAAATAATTAAGATGGAAAATGGGCCGGAAGTAAAAGTAAGTGTACCGATAGAAAAAGGTATATTAACCATAAAAGGGGCTAGCTTTGAAAGGCTCTATACCGGAAAAGAGCAAATTGCGAAAGACTTATTTGATGCAGTAGATAGTTCGGATGTAGCTGACGGCATTCCGGTCAAAGATGAATATGGTAATCAATATTATGTAACCGGTGTTTCTGCGGAAGCTAAAGGAACAGATGTAGGAAAATATGATAATGTGGTTGCAGTAGAAGGTTGCAAAGTATATAAAGTAAATGAAGACAGGAGAAAAGAGGATGTAACGGAGCGGTTTAAGGTAGAACCGGAAGACGGAAATTTCGAGATTACACCCAGAAAAATAGAATTAGTATCTGCATCCCTGAAAAAAGAATACGATGGAACGCCTCTGAAGAACGAGAATGCAGGAGATGAGAATGTAACAGTATTTTATTTGGATAATGGGAAAGAAATAAAAGTAGATGCAGCGTCATTACAGAATGGTCTTCTGAAAGTGGAAGGTGACGGCTGGGCAGAGGGTGAAGAAGCTGCTTATGAGTTTACAGAGAGTGTAGAAGCTCCGGGTGAGAACACAAATAATAAATTTGAAATTGTCTGGAATGAAAATGCAGCTGAGAAGAATTATGAAATTATCCGGCAGTATGGAACTTTGTCAATTAGTAACCGTAATGCACGATTTGAAGTCGAAGTAAGAGCAAATAGCGAGACGATTACATATGATGGAGAGATGCATACGGTAACAGGGTTTGAGAATGAGACAGAAAAGGGAATTAAAGTAAATAAGAACGGAAAAACATTTTACGTAACCGGGCTGAAAGCTTCCGGGCAGGGAGTGAATGCCTATGAAGGAGGATATCCGGTAAACCCTGAAGGACAGGCGAAAGTAATTGATAAAAACGGAAATGATGTCAGCAATCAATTTAATGTAACCATAAAGCCGGGACAGTTGACGATTGATGAACGCCTAATAACCATAGAAGCTGATAGTTCCCTTAACAATAAGTATACAGGCGAAGTATTTACTGTAGAGGGATCAAAGATAGTAGATAAAGATGACGGACTTGTTGACGGACAGTTCTATAAAGCTGAGGTTTCGGGAAGCCGGAAGTGGGTTGGCGAAAGCGAGACAAAGGTTGAAAGGGTCTGGATTTATGATGAAAACGAGAATGATGTAACCTCCAATTATAAAATCACTTATCTGCCGGGCAAGATCGAAGTAACTGACGGCACGCCGGAGGATGAAGTTGATGACGAACTGGTAATCAACAAAGATGCCGATGGAACCAAAGCATACGAAGTCGGAGATGTTGTTGAATTCACGATCTCTGTCACGAATATTTTTGATGAAGAAAAGACGATAACCCTGACAGAACAGCCGGGTGTGTCATTTAAAGAGACAGATGGTGTGGATACGGCAAACTGGCTTATGAGAATATGGCATAAGGCTAAGGATGCAGTTTCTTCGGCAAATACGAAAACTATTACTGTTGGAGCAAAAGAAACAGTAGTAGTGACCGCATTTTATCAGATTACACAGGATGATATTTTAAGGGGCAGTTTTACCAACAAGGTAACGGTAATGCTGAACAATAAATCGTATGATGCGGAAAAAGAAGTTAAAACAGAAGAGCCAAGCAGTAAGATTACAGTGACAAAGAGTGTCACTTCCATAACGACAGCTGATGGATATCCGACTGTAAAACCGGATCTTGGAGATGTCATTGAGTATACGATCGAGGTTAAGAATGAGGGCAACCTTATCATGAAGGATGTAGTTCTCAAAGATGAACTGGAAGGTGTCGAATTCACAGACTTCGATGATGGAAAGTACAATGAAGAGGATGGTACAATAACTTTTGAGACACTGAGAATGAACGATCATAGGAAGGTCACGGCTGCCTATACCGTAACGGAAGAAGATATTGCACGCGGCAGTGTGGCGAATGTGGCAACTGCAACCGCAAAAGGACCGGATGACGAGAATCCGGAAGTTTATGATAAGGATGAGGTAACCACAGAGACGGAAGAAGCAAAGGGATATATTAAGCTGACCAAGGAAGTGATAGATCCGAAGACGGAATATGCTCTCGGTGCTGTGGTTGAGTATGAGATCAAGGCGTTTAATGATGGAAATGTTCCCGTGAAAAATCTGATAGTGGAAGATGAACTTACCGGAAATACGGAGGGAAATAATCCGCTCAGATACGATGGGGTGATCGAACCGAATGAAACAGTAACGCTCGGAAAGGTTTCCTATACTGTAACGGAAGCCGATATTAAAAACACACAGAGCAAGGTAAAGAATATCGTTACCGGAAAGGGCGTAATAGAAGTTATAGACCCGGATACCGGCAAACCTGAAGAAAAACCTGCGACTGTGATCGATGGTGAAGCAGACATAACTATCGAAAAGGACAGACCGAGCCTCAGCATCATCAAGACGGCAGATATGACATCGGATGTGAAACCGGGAGATGTAATCACTTACACGATCACAGTGACAAACAATGGTAACGTGACGATCAACAATGTAATGGCAGAGGATGCGCTGCTTGGAAAGACCGGAACGAATGCATTGATCTATCAGGGGACACTTGCTCCCGGAGAATCAAAAACCTTTACGGAAACTTACACAGTCACGGAAAAAGATATCCTGGCAGGAAAAGTTGTAAATACGGCGACAGTTAAAGGAGAAAACAGTGCCGGCGGAGATGATCCGGAGGACGAAACTGTGGTTGAAACTCCTGCAGCGGAGATCGTTGTAAATTACATGGTAGAGAAGTTCGTGGAAGGTCCGGAGGATGAGCCACAGGCTGAGTATAAGGTAGGCGAGACGATTCCTTACCTGATCATGGTGAAGAATCTGGGGAATGTAACGCTTGAAAACGTGGTAGTCAGCGATCAGCTGAGCAACGCAGCGGGAGAGGTTACATTTACAAGAGTAAACGACAGGCCTATAGAAGATCAGGATTCCCTTGCACCGGGAACCAGAGTTACATTAAATGATGATAATACGGTAACTATAGCGGCAATTGCGCCGGGAGAAGAAGTGAGGCTGAATTGTGAATATACCGTGACAAGAGCAGATGCGGGAAATACAATTCAGAATAAAGCGGTTGTAACAGCAGATCCGGTTAAGCCGGATGACGGGGACCCGATCGATCCGGGCAGTGAGGAAACACCGGAAGTACCTGTCAACGTGGAAAATATTTATAACCTGACCATCCATTATGTATATGCGGACGGGACGATGGCAGCGGCAGACTATACGGGACAATATCTGGCAGGTGAAATGTACGGCCCGATCTATTCGCCGACTGTTAACGGCTATATCAGCAGTACACCGTTTATCAGCAGCAGTGAAAAGGGAATGCCGGCGAGCGATGTTGAACTTACAGTTATCTATCTGGCACAGACGACGCCGGGAGGAGGCGGAGACGGCGGGGATGATACGCCTGATACGCCGCCGACACCTGAGACACCTGATACACCGCCGACATTACCGGTTAACCCGAATCCGGCTATAACGATTCCGCCGACACCGGTACCGGCAGGTGGAACACCGGTTGTAACGGTAGGTGGTCCCGCGCTGGCAGCACTGGATGACGAAGCGGTACCTCTGGGAGCACTCATCGATGTAGATGAGGACGGCAATGTTACGGTAATACCAATTAGTGAAGAAGAAATTCCGTTGGCAGGCGGAAGTAATGATGACCATAAGTGCTGTATTCTGCACTTCCTGCTGATGCTGGCAGCATTGATCATCTACACATGGTATACACACAGCATGAAGAAACATCAGAAAAAGCTGGCAGAGATGAAAGATGAGCTGGCGGAAGAAACTTTAAAAAAACAGCCCGGCATCACAGATGGCCGACAGGCTGAAATGTAAGGACGCGCAGGCGGGAAGGAGGTAATGATATGTGGATGAATTTATATAATTTTACACACAGCAGTCTGGGAATGCACTTCTGGGATCTGCCGGCGCTCCTTGCCGGAGTGATCATTCTGGTGGAACTGATTGTGCACAGCCGCAATCAGAAGAAGCGGGAAGAAGAGTTTGATGAAGAGAGAACGGAAAGACTGGAAACCATGCAGAAGGGAGTTGCGGGGACACCGTAATCTCTAAAAGTGAGAAGGAGGAAAAAATATGTCATACGTTTTGGAACATACTACGCTTGGCTTCTGCTGGTGGGATTTGCCGGCAGCAATCATCCTGATCGTGGTGATCGTGGCTTTTGCCTGGAAACATCATGATATGAAAAAGCAGGAGAAGGATTTGGAGGACCGGATCGCGGAACTGTATGCAAATGATGCAGTGCCTGTGGATGGGAACTAGATTATGCCGGAAGTATAAATAGGGTTTGCAATAACCGGATATAAAGGTAAAAACGAAAAGGAGCAATGGGAAACTGTTGCTCCTTTTTATGAAAATATTTTGCAAAATGATTAGAGCTTTGATAAAGTATTTATAAATCACACTGATTCTTTCAGTGGAAGTTTCTATTTTAATATTATCAAATCTTGCTAATCTTGAAAGTTCAGGCAAGTATTCCAACAACAAAAATTTAATAAAGCGGGTGTGGTATTTGGCAGTATGCCTAAGAATAAAATTGTTTTCTGATATAGAAGTCTGCCTGTATGCCATACCGGAAAGGAAGGCATTTAAATGGCAAAAGATCAA
>OFFZ01001011.1_pt1 | contig 16063 bp, 17 predicted proteins | sample 1521631 | NCBI WGS metagenome assembly OFFZ01 (sample SAMEA3504102, study PRJEB24116) | mouse gut metagenome | biome: mouse gut; feature: mouse-associated habitat; material: faeces | place: Denmark | collected 2011 | reverse complement strand
TCATGCAAATCATAGCTTTCCATGTAATCTTCACCTTCCTTCTTCTGCAATATGAGTCAGTCCCCTTGCCAGTTCCTCAAAATCGATATGTTGGTTGACCTGTTTAAATTGATCCATCAATTCCGGTTTTATACCTTCGCATCCATTGAATGCTCCTGCTATCATCCCGGCTGCACAGGCAAAGGTATCTGGGTCTCCGCCTATGTTGGCACATCCTTCCAGGGTTTTCATAGTATCGCCGTCTGCTGCTGCAAACATCCCCAGTACCAGTGCCACAGTCATCTGAACTGAATAATTATCGCAGCCTAGTACACTCTGCAGCCGGCGTTCTGCCTCGTCCTGAGAATCAGCTGACAAGACTGCTTTCATGGCTTGTTCAATTTTGTAAGCTACATCCGGCCCCTGCGTGGTACGGCCATGCTTTTCTCCATAGTGTTGTCCATAACGGGCACCATATACGCCTGCCTTCAACACCGACCACACCGTAGAATGTTCTGTTACCGCCTCCGCCACTGCACAGGCAGCCGCACAGGCCCCAGCAAGCCGCTGGGAGGAATCTGCATATAACTTGACAGCCCGTCCTGGATCCTGTGGACCAGCGTATTGCAGACTTCCACCTCAATCAGATTGCTGCCCGCCCTGGCTGCTTCGGAGATATCCCATCGGTAAGGCGGACAGATGCGCATGCCAAGGTCTCTGCCATTGACTGTCAGTTTTGCCGTGACGCCCACACGCCCCAGATCAAGTGCCACATTGGCGTCATTCCCCAGACGAAGCTGCGTCCTATACCGCATTCTTCCCGAAAAACGGGGCCAGCCTTCCTTGCCGGTGATGGAGAACAGTTCCGACTGTTCCTTTACCTTCCGGAAAAGCTCTTCCTTCCCCTGCTCCAGCAGTTCGATGTCCCAGACAAGCGCGGGAGCGTCCAGTTCCTTCCATTCTGTCCGGGGCGAAAATCCCTCCAGAACGGTCTCCGGAAAGGCATCAAACAGCAGCAGCTCAGACCGATACGGCACAAGCCGCACCTGTACCCGTCCGTCCACCGTGAAACCTCTGCTGATTTTCCCATGCAGCAGATTCAGCCTTAAGAAATCTCCCTTACAGGGCAGCTCAATCACCTCGTCCACTTCCCCCTGGATAGCGTCCGCCACTCCGGCTGCATTGTCGTATTTTTGCTGCTCCTGCTTTTTGCTACTATCCTCTCTGTTTCTGGGGCTTTAAAGTCCCAGCGGTCTTGCCCTTACGGCTCAAACCATCCCGCCGCGGCCACATTCCCATCCTGCGGCGTCCGCTTCCCGTCCTCCGTACAGCCATGGCCGGCACAGCTTATACCGTCACAGCTCCGCGGGGCCGTCTCCGATCTCCACCACATAAAAGTCTGCAGCGTAACCGATCTTGGCCCGGTATGCCTCCCCTACCTGCTTGATAAATGCATCAATTGCACCGTCCTCAACAATGCTCACCGTACACCCGCCGAAGCCTGCCCCTGTCATGCGGGAGCCAATAACGCCCTCTACCTTCCAGGCTTCCTCAACCAGCGTGTCAAGCTCTATGCCTGTAACCTCATAATCATCCCGCAAAGATACATGGGAAGCATTCATCATCTGCCCAAACTGCGCAATGTCATTTGCTTTAAGGGCTTCCACTGCCTTGATGGTACGCTGGTTTTCATAAACCGCATGTTTCGCCCTGCGGATCCTTACCGGGTCTTTGATGGCAGACTTGTATTCTTCAAACTGCTCTTCGCTTAAATCCCCAAGCCCCCCGATCTCCACAACTTTCTGCAGCTCTGCAAGGGCTGTCTCGCACTCGCTCCTTCTCTCATTGTACTTGGAATCCCCCAGTCCCCGCTTTTTGTTGCTGCTGGCGATGACAATCTTGGCGCCCTTCAGGGCAATGGGCGCATACGTATAGGACAGATCCGCCGTATCCAGGAAAATAGCGTTGTCCTTTCTGCCCATGGCTATGGCAAACTGGTCCATAATGCCGCAGTTTACCTTGTTGTATTGGTTCTCGGAATACTGGCCGATCAGCGCCAGGCCCTGGTTGTCTACCTCAAAGCCGAAAAAGTCCCTCAGTATGTATCCTGTGAGCACCTCCACAGAAGCGGAGGAGGACAGCCCGGATCCGTTGGGAATGTTTCCATAGAGTAACAGATCCATGCCCTCTGTCACCTCCATGCCCTTCTGACCAAAAGCCCACATAACCCCCTTGGGATAATTGGTCCAGCCTGCCTCTTTGGAGGGAACCAGATCCTCCAGGGAAGACTCCAGCACTCCCAGCTTTTCAAAATTCATGGAGTAAAAGCGCAGCTTCTTATCCTGCCTCCTGCGGGCCGCCGCGTAGGTGCCGATGGTCAATGCACAGGGAAACACATGTCCCCCGTTATAGTCCGTGTGCTCCCCGATGAGATTCACCCGCCCAGGGGCAAAGAAAGTCTTCACTCCCTCCGTGTCCCCGTATACTTCTTTAAACTTCCTCAAAATGGTATCCTTCATGTCCTCTCCAATCCGGCCCGGGCCGCTCCGCCCTGGGGCCTTTTCCTATACTTCTATTAAATCACATCCTTGGGGCCGCCGCCACAAAAAATTGCGGTCACAGGACAAATTCCTTCCTGTCCATATCCTCCTGTACCTTCTCCAGATCCTGCCGGATGTGCAGCTTCTGGGGACAGAGCCCTTCGCACTTGCCGCATTTGACACATTTTCCGGCCTGTTTGCCTTCTCCCTGAAACTTCTCCCAGCTGCCCTTGACCATATTGTAATTCTGGTACATATGGTAAGTGTTCCACACCCGGAAATTGCCCGGGATATCCACTCCCGCAGGGCAGGGCATGCAGTAGCCGCATCCCGTGCAGCCGTTCTGCACCCGGCTTCTGATCAGGGCCACAATCTCGTCAATTCCCCTGGACTCCTCAGAAGAAAGGGGACGGAAAGAGGTGAATGTCTTCAAATTGTCCTCCACCTGCTCCATGGAAGACATGCCGCTGAGAATCACCTTCACATTGGGCAGACTTCCCACCCAGCGCAGGGCAAAGGATGCGGTGGAAGCCTCCGGATCCATGGCGCGGAATTTTTCTGTGATATCCCCTGCAAAAGCCGCCAGGGATCCGCCCTTTACAGGCTCCATCACCACCAGGGGCACCCCTCTCTCTTCTGCCAGGCGGCAGCCCTTCATCCCCGCCTGCTCCTGGGCGTCCATATAGTTAATCTGGATCTGGCAGAAATCCCAGTCCCTGCTGCAGAGAATCTCCTCAAAAGCCTCATAACCGTCATGGAAGGAAAATCCCAGATACCGGATCTTTCCCTGAGCCTTCATCTTCTCCAGTTTTTCCACCACGCCCAACCCAGCCATTTTCCGGAAACTCTCCCTGTTCAGGGCGTGCATCAGGTAAAAATCTACGTGATCCGTGCGCAGTTTCTGAAGCTGCTCCTGGAATATTCTGTCCACATCCTCCAGAGCGTTCACATTCCAGCAGGGCAGTTTTGTGGCCAGGTAATAAGAATCTCTGGGGTACTTCTCCAGCACCTTTCCCACAAAAGTCTCGCTCTCCCCGCCGTGGTAGGGATAGGCTGTGTCTATGTAGTTTACTCCTGCGGCCAGTGCCGCATCCATCATCTTCTCCGCCTGGATCTCATCAATTTTTCCCTCCGCTGTCACGGGAAACCGCATGCACCCGAATCCCAGAAGGGAAGTCTCAATCCCCAGTTTCTCCAGCGTTCTCATCTCCATATCTTTTTTCCTCCTAAATTTAGTCCTGCATCTGCCCTTCAAGCACCAAATATCCTTCTTTGTCAAACTGTATGCCAAAATCCTGGCTGTATGCGTTGATCCTGTCCAGGATTCTCCCCGCTTCCTCCCCCTGGGCCGGAGTGGGTTTGTAGTCATTCTTGCCCGCAGCCGAGCTGATGGAGCAGGGGATGGCACGGATCTGTCTGTCTTCCTGCTTTACTCCGTCCAGAAAGGTAAAGGTCTGCTGAAAGATCATGCAGTCCTTGTCCTTGGGGTTGCGGTTGGCCCCAAAGCAGAAATTTCCCAGGCTGTAGAGAATAAATTTTCCCTGGTACTCCTCCACTCCCTGAAGCACATGGGGATGATGCCCAATCACCAGATCGGCGCCCCAGTCAATGCATTTTCTTCCCAGTGTCTTCTGGTATTCTTCCGGCGTATTCTCCCGCTCTCTGCCCCAGTGGCAGCATGCCACCACCAGATCTGCCCCTTCCTGCCGCAGCTGCCCGATACCCTGCTCCAATACCTTTTCCACGACACTGCCCTGGGAGACTTCATTTACGGACACAATGCCAATGCGGATCCCTTTGGTCTCGTACACGCCGTATACACTTTCATAGGCGTAAGTGATCCCCGCTCCCTCCAATGCCGCCACAGTGTCGGCACTGCCCTGTTCCTTATAGTCAAGGCGGTGGTTGTTGCCCATGGCCGCCGCCTCCACGCTGCCCTCCGTGAGAATGCCCACGTACCCCGGGTCCCCGGAAATACTGTAGATCTGGCCATCTCTGGCATCTGTAGCCAGGGTCAGAGGACCTTCCAGATTCACCAGGGTCATATCGTCCTCCCGGAAAATGTCCACCACATTCTCAAAAAAGTAGCTGTCTCCCACCCCCTGGTCGTAGGTTTGACGGAAAGACCCCTCATAGCCCTGTCCCAGATAATTTCCCAGCGTCACGTCCCCGGTGGCGGAGATGGTGATCCGAATCTCCTCAGGTCCACTGTCTTCCAGGCTTTCCTGACTGTCGCCGCCGGCTCCTCCGGCGCTCTCCTGTGCCCTCATCTGTGCCATCACTTCAGTCATATCCACCGGAGCCACGGCAGAGCCTCTTTTTTCTTCCCCTCCTGAACCCGCCTCCGAAAAAGATGCCACAGGATCCGCTTCTGCACAAGAAGCCAGCAGACACGCCCCCAGGGCCAGGGTTCCCAGAATTCCCCTTCTTTTTTTCTTCATCCCTGCAGCTTACTCTCCTTCTTCCGTCTCTCCATAGATTTTTTCTTTCAGGTATCTGATATTGGCCTCAAAATCTACCTCCAGCACTGCCATCTTGCGAATGGTGACATCTTTGTATGTTCCAGGCTGGGGGATGCTGTCGGACACAATCTCATAGGTGAGCAGTTTCCCCGCCATAAGGCTCAGCTGAAAGCATTCATTCTGGGTCAAATTGGTGGTAAGGTTGGGCAGCACTTTATCCATCAGGCCTTCCGCATCATTCAGCAGGGCGGAGGGAAGCTTTTCCACCGCCGCCGTCAGCACTTTCCTCTGCCGTTCCGTTCTGCCAAAATCCGTGCCGATATACCGGTTTCTGCTGTAGGCAAGGGCCTGGGGGCCGTTCAGGTGTACCATACCGCTGGCAGCAGGATCCATATTGTCCGTCCCCTGCTCCCTTCCCGTGAGCATGTTGTACTCCACCAGGTATCCGTTGACATACTCTATCTCCTGGGAACTCAGCTCCAGGTCCACGCCGCCCACTGCGTCGATAAGATTGGCAAAAGCCTCAAAGTTCACAGACACATAGCGGTTTACCGAAATGTCAAAGTTTTTCTCAATGGTTTCCATGAGAAGTTCAGGTCCGCCAAAAGAATAAGCCGCGTTGAGCCGATTTCCCTCCCGTCCAGGAATATCCACATAGATGTCCCTGAGAATCGACGTCATATAGATGGTCTTGGTTCTGTTGCTGATGGACAACAGTATCATGGCGTCAGACCGTCCATCAGTCCCGTTCTTGCGGGAATCATTGCCGATGAGAAGAATGTTCACCACACCGTCCTCCTCCATGGGCTGGGCTGCCACTGCCTCGATTTCTTCAAATGTCATTTTCCCATGCACAGAGCCAACCACATGGTACAGGCCAAAACCCAGCAGGGCAACGATGACACAGCATATAATCAAAAGCCGTAACAGCAGAGACTTCTTCCTGCGGGGCTTTTTCATTGAAGATTTTTGCGATTTAGTTGTCTTTTTTGCCATTGGGGTCTCCTTCTGCTCTGCTCCCTGCCCTTTTTGGACGGGACTGCTCTCTCCGACAGGACCATTCTTTTTAGCCTGGCGCTTTTTGCCGGAAGAACTGTTCTCTGCCCCGGAGGTCTTTTCCCTGGCTGGACGCTTTACGGCGGATGAGCTGTTCTCTCCTTCGGGGCTCTTTTCCCGGAGGGGACGTTTTACGCCGGATGGACTGCCACCCCCGGGAGACTGATCCCGGACAGCTCTCTCCCTGGGAGATCTTCCCTGCTCTCTGGAAACTCTTTCTTGGGAATGCCAATCCTCCTGGGAGATCTCTTCTTCAGGATACCAGTTCTCCTGGGAGCTTCCTTTTTCAGAATACCAGTCCTCCTGGGAGCTTCCTTCTTCAGAATACCACTCCTCCTGGGTACTTTCTTCTTCAGGATACCAGTCCTCCTGGGTACTTCCTTCTTCAGGATACCAGTCCTTCTGGGTACTTCCTTCTTCAGAATACCAGTCCTCCTGGGTACTTCCTTCTTCGGGATACCAGTTTTCCCGGGAACTTCCTTCTTCAGGATACCAGTCCTTGCGGGAGCTGTCTTCCCCTGGATTCCATTCCCTGGATTCCCTGTCCCCTTTCCCTGGATACACAGGCCTGCCGGGAACACGTTCTTCCCCCCGGCTGTACTTCTCCCCTCCTGAACTTCCATTCCCAGGCCTGGGCGGCATCCCCTCCGGCCTTCCATTCCCAGGCCTGGACGGCATCCCCTCTGACCTTCCATTCCCAGACGGCATCCCCTCCGGCTTTCCTGCCCCCTGGCCCGCCCTCTGAAGCCGAGTCCTATCTGAGAGCCGTTCTCCGCCCTGACCGATTACCTGAAGTCCACCCTTTTTATAAGGCTTACCGACCTTTTTCTCCTCCAGCAATCCGCCTATCCTCTGGTATTCCTCCAGAAAATCCTCACCTTCCTGCCCTTCAGCCCCCTTGTCACTCTTCAGTTCTTTTTCCAGAAAAGCCTCCAGTCCCCGCTGGATCTGTTCTATTTCACTATTGTCTTTTAATCCCATTAAATCACACCCTTCCAAATATCAGACTCCTGAACTATACCACAATCCACAGCCTTCGTCACGAAAGGAATTATTAATTTTAATAAAAGCTTCTTCCATTTTATAGCAGCACGCCCTTAATTTCAATATCTCTGGCAAATATCCACCCCTGACGGGCAAACTTCTTTTACTTTCTGTGCTTGCACTCTTTCAGCTGTTCCTGAGACATACATTGCAATCTGCCCTGTTATCACGGGTTTCCTGTACTTTGTTATCCACACCAGATGGTATTTAATGTCATATGTGCAATGGACAGATTTCCTGTAGTTTTCCATTTTTATCACCTCAAGTTTAGTATCTCTGCTTTACATCATCCTAAACTTGGGGGAATGGGGTTGACCTAAAGCGCTGTCTGGGATACGGAGCGTCCCGTCCTTTTCCAATGTGCAGTCACCGATTTTATAGGCCAAGCTCGGCGCTTTCTAGTAGCATGGGACTGTGTGCAGCGCCGTGGCGATCTCTTCCGCCAGCTTCGGCCTTTGTTTTGGCTTCAGTTCAAATTTAATATCCCTCTGCATATGTATGCCTTCTTTGATTTTGGTAGGTACATATTCGCTCCAACCGCACAGAATAGCAAACCAAACTTTGCAGAATGCTGGACAATCATCTGCCTGGATGTTTGTGCAGTTTATGGGTCGGAATCCGCTTGCTGTTATCCCGAACCAAATTTAACATGTCCGTAACAAAAGAAAAGGAGACAGTTTATGCAGACAAAGAAAATGAAAGTACAGTATTCCTCACGCGCAAGGCAGGGTAAAAACCATTACTTCGACAGCAGATACATCGAAACGCCAAAAATCCAGATGGAGGGGAAATGGCTGGAGGTACTCGGCTTTCACATCGGGGATGCCATCCAGGTAGCTTATGAAGAAGGCTCCATCCACATCTCTCTTGCAGCCCCGATACAATCCGAAGCCGCTATGGTCTGCGATGCAGAGACCAGGTACGCATCAAAATAATTCCCACAGAGAGCCAGAAAGGCCAAGGGCAAAATACACACTGGCACCATTGCCAGCCAGCTAATGCCCTTGGTCTTTTTATCATGGCAATCATTTTCCTATTCCTCAAATTTTAATCAATATACACTAACGCATTGCATTTCTCACTTTTCCGTGATACACTAAAAAAGTCAAAAAATGGAGGTTCATAATGGCTGTTAATTATAAAAAACTCTTTCATTTAATGATAGAAAAGAATCTGTCTAACTCTGACTTACAGCGTAAGGCTGGATTTTCCGGCAATATACTTACACGGCTCAAGCGCAACTGTTATATTTCATTAGAGAGCATAGAAAGCATCTGCCGTGTGCTGGAATGCGGCATTGATGATATCCTGGAATTTGTTCCGGAGGAGGAAACTGAAAATGGATAAAAAGAAGATCGAACAGATCCGCCAGCAATACGATCTGATCATCCACAATATTGAGAACGCAGACATAGAATTCTGGTATGCCCGCGAACTGATGCCCCTGCTGGGCTATGGCCGTTGGGAAAACTTTGATAAAACCATCTGCCGTGCGATGGAATCTTGTGAAACTTCTGGAATTGCGGTGTCTGATCATTTTCGTGAGGTCACGAAAATGATCACTGTCGGCAAGGGTGGCCAGAGGCCAGTAAAAGATTACATGCTCACCCGCTATGCCTGTTATCTGATCGCACAAAACGGCGATACTAAAAAAGAAGAAATTGCTTTTGCACAAAGCTATTTTGCCATACAGACAAGGAAGCAGGAACTTATTGAAGAACGCATTGCATTGATTGAGCGCACGGAAGCTCGCGGCAGGCTGCGCGAATCTGAAAAACGCCTTTCCCAGAATATTTATGAACGCGGCGTGGATGACGCAGGGTTTGGCCGTATCCGCTCCAAAGGCGACCAAGCTTTATTCGGCGGCTATACGACACAGGAAATGAAAAACCGCCTTGGCGTAAAAGGCAGCCGCCCGCTGGCTGATTTTTTGCCCACCCTCACCATCGCCGCGAAGAACCTCGCAACGGAAATGACAAACTACAATGTGGAAGAAAAAGACCTGCAGGGAGAAAACTCCATTACCGGGGAGCATATTCAGAATAACCGTTCTGTACGCGATATGCTTGGGCAACGTGGCATCAAACCTGAAAACCTGCCTCCGTCTGAAGACATCAAAAAACTGGAACGGCGCGTAAAATCACAGGAAAAGAAAATCGCTGCACAAGCAGGGAAACTGCCGGATGTGGATAATAATGCGGAGGAGAAAAACAATGGCTAACCTATCTCCACAGAAACGGCAGCGGATGCTGGATTTTTTGCAGACTATCCGTAAGGAACACAATGATGACGACAATACGCTGATTGCATTCTGCAAAATTATTGCTTTCCGATGAAGGAATAATTCTCATAAGTATCGATGATACAGAATATGCAAATCTGAAACTATTATGTGCGATAACTTTAAACAGCACCTATAACTCTCGACAAAATACCCTTTACTCCAGTTAAGGTTTTCTTTATGAAACCATCCAGCTTAGTCCAAACTTCGCTCCTACAGCATTGAGATAAACATCCAATCCCACAAAGCCTAAGTTGATCAAACACCACATAGAGCACCGGGACTAAGCCTTCCTCCACACCATTTTGTTCACTATACCTGTGTAACTCTGGATTATTTTTATAACCTTTGTACTGATATTGGTATCTGTATATGCTGGAACATCAAGACCTTCATCACCATTCTCGTGCATGGAAACAGCCAGATCCACCGCCTGCAGTACCTGCTCTGAGTTAATATTTCCTATGATGAATACACCTTTATCCATCGCCTCCGGACGCTCCGTGCTTGTCCTGATTGAAACAGCAGCAAATTTAAAGTATGCACCTTCCTCCGGAATGGTTCCGGAATCGGATACCACACAATATGCATTTTGCTGAAGCTTATTAAAATCATAAAAACCTAATGGTTTATGCTGCATTACTCTCTTGTCAAACTCAAAATTTCTTAACCTGATATACTTCTCGCTCCTCGGATGACATGAATAAAGAATTGGCATATCATATATTTTTGCCAGCTCATTTACTGCACTCATCAGGGAAATGAAATTGTCTTCGTTATCTATATTTTCCTCACGATGTGCTGACAGGAGAATATATCTACCTGATTCCAAACCAAGTTCATGTAAAATATCACTGTTATCAATCTGTGTTCTGTACTTATCCAGTAATTCCGCCATAGGACTTCCGACTACAAAAGTATATTCAGGCCTTACTCCTGTACTCAGAATGTGCTGTTTCGCATGGTCTGAATAACATAAGTTCACATCACTTGTCACGTCAACTATGCGTCTGATGACCTCCTCTGGCAAATTTTCATCCTTACACCTATTTCCGGCCTCCATATGAAAAACAGGTATCTTTAATCTTTTAGCGCTGATAACGCAAAGACAGCTGTTAGTATCTCCAAGCACTATCAAAGCGTCAGGCATTATCTGCTGCATTAAGTCATAAGATTTCGCTATGACATTTCCCATGGTCTGCCCCAGACTTTCTCCAACTACATCAAGATAATAATCTGGCTCACGGATTCCCAAATCGTCAAAAAAGACCTTATTCAGTTCATAATCATAATTTTGGCCAGTGTGTACAAGGATTTGTTTAAAATATTTGTCTGCCTTTTTGATGATCTCAGACATTTTAATGATTTCCGGCCTTGTACCTACAATAGTCATTAGCCTAAGTTTTCTTGTATTCATATTATCTGCCTTATTCCTCTCCATTCATTCTGACTTTTCAGACCCTGATGATACAATCTTTACAGGTCATATTGTGGATACATTTCCTTATGCTCCCTCATCCATTCTCCTAATTCTTTAATTTGCTGTTCATATCCTGGTATTTTGTAGTCGAATACCCCATAGTTAGTTCTTTTCAGACTCTTATCAACCTTGAAATTCTCCTCTGGAATGATCTTTATGGGTTCACTTCTCAAATATTTATTAAAAAGTATCAGCATATCATACTTGCTTATCTTTTCTTCCGGAACCATATTGTATAATCCATGTATGTATTGCATGGCTGCTCTTTCTATCGTTTTTGCAAGCTGAAGTGTTGTCTGCCCTGTCCACATAGCGTTTTTATACCCTTTTACAGGCTTCCTCTGTTGCATAAACCAGTTAATAAGGCCAATGCCATCTCTGTCTATGTCCGGTCCAATAATTGACATACGAAAAGTCACATCTTTTTTATTTACCAGTTCCCCCAATGCTTTGGAACGGTCATAAAATAACTTGCCATCTGGTAAATCGGTTTCTACATACTCTCCCTTGCTTCCGCTGAATACACAGTCTGTGCTGATGTGAATGACCTGCGTATTCATGCCCTCTGTTACCTTTGCCAGGAACTGTGGTAGATAAGAGTTTAAATAAACCGCTGACTCATGGTCTTTTTCTGCAAATGTATTCAGTATTCCTATACAGTTTACAATTGCCCGATAATTATTTTCTTTTATAATCTTATTCAGCTTGTTTATATCTCTGGCATCACCGACTATGGTCTTTATATATGGCGATACACTCCTGGCAAAGCCCTCTACCTCGTATCCCTGCTCCTTTAGGTACAGGCCTATCATGTGACCTGCCATTCCATTACAGCCTAAAATCAAGAACTTCATTTTAATGCTTCCCTCACATAATCTGTTGTCAGCAGCTTTTTAACAGTGCCCTCCACATCCAGCCTGTTTGTGTTATGGCTTGTATAAGCCTCATCAGCCTGTGTATGTACCTCACCTTTCACAAAATACTTGTCATAGTTTAAATCCCTGTTGTCAGCTGATATACGGAAATACCGCCCCATGTCTTCCGATCGGAGCCTCTCCTCTGCCGTGAGCAATGTTTCATACAACTTTTCTCCATGCCGTGTACCGATTATTCGTGTCCCGGTATCCCCAAAGAGCTGCTGTACCGCCTTTGCAAGGTCTCCTATTGTGCCTGCGTCAGCCTTCTGGACAAACAGATCTCCGGGATTTGCATTTTCAAAAGCAAATTCCACCAAATCCACTGCCTCATCCAGATTCATAAGAAATCTTGTCATATCAGGATTGGTGATTGTAATGGGTGCGCCGCTTTTTATCTGCTCAATGAAAAGAGGGATCACAGAACCCCGGCTGCACATCACGTTTCCATATCTCGTACAGCTGATTATTGTACTGCCACGCTCTGCAGCCACCCTGGCATTCGCAGTAATCACATGCTCCATCATTGCTTTAGATGTTCCCATTGCATTCACAGGATACGCCGCTTTGTCCGTGCTCAGGCACACGACACGCTTTACTCCTGCATCAATTGCCGCATGAAGAACATGATCTGTTCCTTCCACATTGGTTCTGACTGCTTCCATCGGGAAGAACTCACAGGATGGCACCTGTTTCAATGCCGCCGCGTGGAATATATAATCTACTCCCGGCATGGCATCCCGAACTGTCTGGAGGTTTCTTACATCTCCGATATAGAACTTAACCTTTTCATAATAGTCAGGATATTTGCGCTGCAGCTCATGGCGCATCCGATCCTGTTTTTCTTCATCCCTGGAAAAGATACGAATCTGTCCTATATCCGTAGTAATAAAATGCTTGAGAACCGCATTTCCAAAACTTCCTGTTCCGCCTGTTATTAGTAGTGTTGACTCTTTAAACTTCGACAAAATGAGTACCCCCTGTTATCATATTTTTATGTTTTAGGCGTATTCCAAAAACTGTGTGATATAGCCCCTTTGCCCATGGTATTAATTTTGTTCGATTCCACTTCCATGGAGAAACCTTGACGAAATCTGCTTCCACACAGCTGTTTGTCACATATTTTCAAAATCTGAAAGCATCCTTTATTCCTGGCCATTTCTGATCTTTATCCGAAAGTTTCAAAGCAGCTCCGTCCACCATGTACCCCTGGGCTGATGCAGTACCTTGATAGGAGCCTGACAGCAACGGCCATTCAATGCCAATCTCCGGATCGTTCCAAGCCATCCCGCCTTCATCATTGGCATGATAAAAATCATCACATTTATAGCAAAACTCCGCTGTATCAGAAAGAACAAGAAATCCATGGGCAAAACCACGTGGAATTAAAAACTGCTTCCTATTCGCTTCTGTCAGTTCAAGGCCATACCATCTTCCATATGTCTCAGACTTTTTTCTCAAATCTACTGCCACATCAAATACAGCCCCCTTTATAACGCGTACAAGTTTTGCCTGTGGATAGTTCCTCTGAAAATGCAGGCCGCGCAGAACCCCCTTTGAACTCGACGATTGATTGTCCTGAACAAAAGTTATATTTATTCCCTCATCTTCCATATCACATTGGCTGTAGGTTTCCATAAAATATCCACGGTCATCCCCATGAACAAGAGGTGTGATAATACACAATCCTTCAATTCCTGCCAGATTCTTTTCAACTGTTATCTGTCCCATTTTCCCTACTCCTTATCGCTTTTCTTCGCTCAAATACCTGTTTTTTGACAGTTAGCATGATACTTTGTATACTGTTTATAACCATACACCCCCAGCACAATCAACAGGGCCACGCCCATTCCCCAGCGAAACCACCATTGTGCCGCCAATAATTCCGTAATAACCATGACAATCATTACTATCATTACAGGGACAAAATACATATTGGGCTTTAACAACTCTTTTCTAATACTTTTCACTGTAAAATAATGTAGCAAAAACAACATGAAATATGAACTCAATGTCGTAAATGTCGCCGCAATAGCACCATACTTTGGTATGAATAAAAAGTTTAATACAATATTTATCAACGCAACAATTGCTGAGTTTGCTGCCACTGATCTGGTGTTTTTCTCAAAATATTCCACATCAACAGAAATAGTTGCCAAGAACAAGAAAAATGTGGCGGCAATGATAGGACTAATCAGAAAAATCGCATCATAATAATCCTCAACCGTCATTATCTTTAATATTTCCGGAGAGATTAACATTATTTCTGCGCATAAAACAGCCACCAACAGTATATAATGTTCTACCATTTGATTTATCAGCTGATATTTCTTTTCATGCATCATTTTTGTAAGCCAAGGAACCCAAATATTTTCACAAGTGGTGACAATAACCTGCGGTAAACTGCCAAATTGATAAGCCAAAAATCCCTGCCTCGGAACTACTTCTCAAAGATAATATCATTGTCCTATCAGCCTGTGCCAAGATCACGGAAGAGATAGTGTGAAAAATAACTGGCAGAGAAAAATTCAGCGCATATTTCCAATACTTCATTGATACAAAACATTTTCCCCGGTAAAAATAAAACAGCAGATATGCCAGCGTTATGATAAACAGGATGAACACATTTGGTATAATTCGTCCCAGATACTTTTCATTTGGAAAATGTCTAATTAGAATTATGGATATAATAACAATCAATAAATTAGGAATGCTCTGCAGCAGTGTACGACTAACATATTTAACCTCCATTACATACTGCCATTGCACCGCTGTTATAATGCTCACTGCATATGAGTGAGCACAGCATAACAAAACAACAGTGGGTGTAAAGCCAAAATCAAAAAGATACGACCCTATATATAATATTCCTGTAATAACCAGGGCCGATATGGTACCCAAGCTTATTATTGAGGACATAAAAGAATCTTTGTCATTACTGTACTCAACAACCCCATTCCTTGCAGACTCCCCTAATGAAAGAGTAATCACAACCGACAGAACACTTACCCAGGATAAATATGTTGATGTAATTCCGTAATCCGCAGTTGAGAGAAGCCTTGTGAAAATAGGCACTGTGATAAATGCTATTGCTTTATCAAAAATATTTCCTATGAAATAGAAAACACTTGCTCTAATACTTTTACCTCTCAATGAAGTTCCATCCTATCACTTAAAATGTAATTCTCACAAAAAAACTCAGGCGTAGCATCTAAATACACACTTTTTATTTCACTGAATTCTATATCCGTATAACTATTACTGTGCAAGAATTGTTTTAAAGAACAAGATTCCTTTTCCGAAAACTTTCTCAGAACAAATAGATTAGGGTAGTTCTTTAAAAAATCAACATTCAAATCAAAATCACTTTGAGAGTAATATAATATCCGCTTTCCTGTTGATAAATAGTCAAAAGTTTTTCCTGCTACCTGGTTCCCATTTGGAGTGCCAATCATTAACAGCACACTTGCACCTGCTATCGCTGCAAACGCCTCTTTTTGTGATACAGTTCCATGGTTAAAAACCTTGTCCGGGTATTTTTCAGACAAAGATTGTATCTCAGAGCCACAGTCTCCTCTATGGTAAATATGCAGTTCAATCTCCTCATCATTCTTTACCAGAAAATCTATTAGTGCGCGTGGATCTCTTTCTCTTTTGTTTAAGGTCCCTGTATATACCAGGACAGTCTTCTCACCATGATGCTCTAAAGCATGATAATTTTCTTTAATTAATGGCAGCTGAGCACTTTGTATTTTTTCAGTTCCTTCTGCTCTTTTGACAGGAGGTATCATCAATACCTGTGAAATTCTGCACATATCACTCAGCAATGATTCCCTGTTCTTTTTTCTTCTATCCTGAAATATACCAGGCAGCCCTCTATCCTGCAGAGTTGTCCAAAAGTCTACCTGATACAAAATACTTTTTATATCAGGATTTAATTTCTTATATTCGTAATTGGCCGCCTGAAATTCAAATGGCGCCGCAATAGACAAAACAATGTCTATGGTTTTAGAAGCATTCATTTCCTTTAACACTTGAACTATCTCATCCACTGTCTTTTTATTAATTCCCATTGAACTACAGTTTCTTAAAACATTAGAAAAGACTTTCTTGGCAAAATAGAGAGATTTATTGTAAAGAGAATTATTGATCCGAAGTTTGTCAGCTAAAATTTTTTCATAATAAAACGACCAATTAAATATATACCTGACTTCTATGTTTTTAATCTCTCTAAAATTGCATTTATCATATTTATAGGCTACTATTCTGACATCATGTCCTTTATCAACCAATTCATCCGCAATCTT
>OFFZ01001008.1_pt1 | contig 16070 bp, 11 predicted proteins | sample 1521631 | NCBI WGS metagenome assembly OFFZ01 (sample SAMEA3504102, study PRJEB24116) | mouse gut metagenome | biome: mouse gut; feature: mouse-associated habitat; material: faeces | place: Denmark | collected 2011 | reverse complement strand
TCTTCCACACGGTGTCAAACATCAGATACTGATACTGCCCCAGCACCATGGTCAGCGCCGCCCCCAGGCACACCATCATATAGGTGCGGAAGCCTGCCGGACGCCGTTTATGCTCCCGGTTCACCCCGATCAGCAGCTGCTGGCACAGGGGGTCCGCAAAGCGTCCCGCCGCGAACTCCCGGGACCGCAGGGCCTCCTCCAGCCGCTGGACGTGGTTGGCCCAGCCCGGGCCGAATACGTCCATGGGCTTGTTGACAGACAGGGACAAATGCAGATCGCCGATTGCGTAGAGGGCCATAGGCGGACTCCTTTTTCGTGGAAAAGTTGGGGGCGGCAGTCCGGGGGTCAGATCACTTCAGAAAATCCAGCACCACAGCGTTAAACAATTCCGGCCTGGCACGGAACACGCCGTGTGCACCGGGTATAACCGCAAGCTCGGCCTGCGGCAGATCACGGCAAAGACGCAACGCGCCTTCCGGGCGGAAAAACTGATCCCGATCTCCCAGAAATACCAGCACCGGAATTTTTACATTTTGCAATTGTTCGAGCGTATAGCTATATGCCTGAGGGGTGTTCCATGCCTCCCACACGTCCTGCATCAGCGTACGCCAATAATCGGAACGCCCGGGTTTGGCATGCATTTTCGCCACGGCATCCCATGCCTCCGGGGCAGCGTCATACATGGCGTCAAGGTCGGCCTCGGTCAGCGCCGTGCGCTTTGTGACCGGAGCGTAAAATTCTTTCATCCCGGCAAAATAATGATCAAAATCCGCCTGTTCTCTCGGGGGAACCAGGCCGCCCAGGATCAGAGCCTTTGCAAAATCGGGATGGAACACGCCCACGCTCAGGGCAACTGCCCCACCATCACTGTAGCCCATCAGAACAGGCTTCTCCACGCCAAGGGCACGGCAAAAAGCAACGACATCATCGGCCAGCAGCCGGTAACTGAATTCATGACCCGGATTATCGGTTTTCCCGTGGCCCCGCGTATCCGGGGCAATTACCCTGTATTCTTTCTCCAGAGCGGGAATTTGTTTTGCCCACATTGCGGCACTAGGGCCGCCGCCGTGCAGGAGCACGACGGCCCGCCCGGAGCCATGCTCCGTGTAGGCGACGCGCAAACCGTTGGCCTCAACAAATTTCACACCTGCCCCGCCGGACTGCGGGGAAGGAACTTCCGCCCCGGCAACACCTGCCGCACACAAAAAAACAGCCACTGCGGCGACAGCCCGGCATATGCGTGCACAAGCCCCCATAACACCTTCCTTTATGCTTGGAGGAACTTTTGCTGAAAAATATTTCTCACGGAACATGGCCCGGCGGACGCGGGCACACGCCCGCCAGGCGCTCCAGGAACGCGTTTTACTGCGCCATAGTCCCTTCCGCCCCTGCGGATGCGGGGTCATCCTCGGAAAGCTCGTCGCCAAGGTCCACCACACGGCCCTGCATCCAGAACGCAAGATCCACTTCATCGCCCTCTTTCGGCTCATATCCGTTGCAGATACGCTCGGGGGCGAACATGATGAGGTTCAGCCACTTGTCATCCTTGCCGAAGCTCGCGCTGAAGCAGTAAATCTTCTCTTCCGCGCCTTCCGGCCCGAAATTGAAGCTTTCCACCTTGCCGAGAGTCATGCGGCCCTCATATTCGGAACAGCGCGCCGCAGGCTGAAGCAGATTACTGCCCCGCAGGGGGATTTTGAGCGGCGGCACATCCAACCGCCCCTTCCCGGGGTTGGCGTCCAGCCACTTCTTCGCCCAGGCTTCATATACCGGCCCCTGCGTCACGGTAAGCTCGTCCAGCAGGGCGCGGCGGATACCGTAACACAGCCCGGACAGATAAAACACCTGCGTCACGCCGGGAGTGAGATCCACCTTGGCGTCACGGTAAAACAGCGGGTCAAAGAACCAAATCGGCGCGCCGTCGTCGTCGGGCTGAGCCAGAACTTCGCCCACCCGGCCCCGCATGCCCGTCTTGCCCTGCTTCCAGGGGTGGGTTTCCACCACGGTCAGTGAGTTGGCAAAGCCTTCCAGAAAAGGGAACACGCCCGCGGGCTCCAGCTGCGCGTTCTTCGGGCCGGTAAACACCACGCCCGCGCGCAGCAGCGACTCCTTGGGCCAGGCCATGAGGAAGGTTTCCCGCTCGCCCTCTTCAATACGCCAGATCGGACGAGTGCCGCCCTCCGCCACCGTGGTGCCGATGACGCCGGGGATCAGATCGGGAGATTTCAGCAGGGTGAACCACTTGTCGCCCATGCTTTCAAGATGTTGACTCATAGAGGCATCCCTTTTTCTCAAACGGTTGACAACGAGGCTGTAGGCAAAGGCAGCAGCCTCACAAAAATCAGGATCAGGTTGTGAAGGCTCTCTCCTGTTTGCGCTTGAACGGCGAATCCACAGAAGTTCCGCACGCCCAGGCTGGGGGCAACAGATATTCACGGCCGGCGGCTCTACGCCCGTGAAGCCGCGCTTCCCCCTGCTCCGTTCCGCGAAGCATGAAGCCGTCCCCGCCCCCCGGATGCCGCCTACAGGCGGCGGGAGCTGACAGAACCTAGCACAAAGAGCCGGCGGGGTCCATGCGCGCGCCAGAGGCCGTTCCGGCATTCCGCGCGACATCCTTGCGGAACCGCCAAGCCGGTCACTTCCCGCCCTTTCCGGAGCTGTCGGGATGTTCCCGCACCGATTCTGAAGCAACGCCGGCACCTTCCTCTTCGTTTTCAAAAAAAGAAGGATCGGGCATACAGTCCACGCCCTTGCCCAGGCCGCAACGCCAGGTATTCACAATACGCAGGCTGACCAGAAGCAGCCCCAGCACGTTGAGCGCCACAAAAAGCCGCAAATCCAGCCGCATTCCCTGCAAAAAAGGTTCCGCCATGTCCGGGCCGGCTCCATGTGTGCCAAGATAGCTGGTCATGGTTGCGGAGACAACGATCAGGCTGATCAGCATGCCCAGCGTGCGCATGGTATTGGCCAGCCCCGAGGCTTCCGGCGTGTGGGAAGCGTCCACGCTCCGCACAATGGACAGGGTATTCGGCCCGGCGAAAAACGCCAGGCCAACCCCGATGATACACTGGGTCAGGCCCACAAAATACAGGGAAGACTGCATATCCAGACGGGTGGAGAGCAAGATGCCCGCGCCGGAAAAGGCCAGCCCTATGGCGGACACCGGGTCCGGCCCGATGCGGTCGCTCAGCTTGCCCGCCAGAGGAGAAAGCAAAGATTGCGTCACGCTCTGCAAGGCCACGAAAGCGCCGGCTTCCAGCGGAGTAAGGAAACGCAGCTGCTGAAGATACAACATGAAATAATACAGCAGACCGTTGATGGAACCGAAATTCACCAGCGCGGCGAACAGGCCGAGAATCAGCGAAGGGTGCGCGGCAATGAAGCGCACGTCCACCACCGGACGCACCACATGAAGCTCCACAAAGACGAACAGGACAAGGACAACGCCCCCGCCGGCAAGAAACCAGCTTGCGAAGTCATAGCGCCCCACGCAGCTTGCCCCTATGGTCAGCAGCACAAAACCAGCCCCCATCACGCCGATGCCCGGCAAATCGAGTCTGGTCGGCACAGGAACCGGCTGCACCTTGACCGTGCGGAACATGGCGAACCATGCAAGCAGCCCCAAAGGAAGCAGCACAACAAAAAGCCAACGCCAGCCCATCATTGTGGCAATGCCGCCTCCAACCAGGGGCCCCAGAGCGATGCCTACATAGGTGGAAGCCGTCAGCAGCCCCATGAGCCGCCCCTGCATACTGCGCGGAGCAATGCTGATGAGCAGCGTAACCGATGAGGTCGCCACCATGGCCGCGCCCGCGCCCTGGACGAAGCGCTGCCCCCATACCAGCTCCACTGTGGGAGAAAAGGCCAGACTCAGGCACATGACCAGAAAGACGGCAAAACCGTAAAGGAACACCCTGCGCTGCCCCATGATCGCAATAAGCTGAGCCGCAACAATGTTGAAAATGACCAGAGAAAGAACATACACGGCGCTGATCAGGCTGAGCTCACCCGCACTTGCGTGCAGATCACTGCCTATGGAGGGCAGACAGGCCCCCACGCCGGACACCATAAACGCCACCATAAAGTTGCACATCGACAGCGCAATCATGGAAGAGCGCAAACCGGACTCGCTCATATGCCCCTCAAGAGTTTTTTGGCGACGCGACGCCCCACCATTCCGCCCTGTTTCCGGAAACAGCCGCACTTCACCTGCGGCATTGCCGCCCGCCGGGCGGCCAGCGGAGCGTCCAGGCCGAAGGCAGGGCAGACTCCGGCTTCCGGCATGAAACCTGCGGGTCAGAACTCAGGCTCTGGCCGACAGATACTTTCAAGTACAAAACGCTTTATCCTCAGCGTTTTCTTTTATTCCTCCCCAAGCTCCTTGATGTACGCATCTTCTTCCAACCGGGCGGAGAGTTCCGCTTCCCTCTTGAGCTTGGCCTCGCGCTGCATCCGGGCCTTCTGAAGGCGCGCCCGCTGCATGGCTTCGCGCTGAGCCCGGGCTTCTTCCAGCATTTTATCCCGCTGTTTCTCAAAGGTCAGCGTAGAGCGCAAGGACGCCACGCCCAAAGCGGCTATGCTGATGATGATCAAAAGTACCTTCTGAAGCTCCCAGAAGTTGAACTTGATAATACGCTGAAGCCAGACCAGATTAAGGCTGTCGCCAAAAAAGAGCAAGACGCCCATGATGAGCATGCACAGCACAATGCTCACGGCTTCAATCCAGACAAAGCTGCGCAGGAGAATCAGCACGAACAGCGTGGCGTCACGCACCATGCGCAGAACCCGGAGCCTCCTTTCAAGCTGCGTCAGTTTTTCATCCAGCAGGGGCTGGGAAGCCTGGGCCCGGCGGAATGCCTCCGGAGAGTGAAAGTCAGAGGTGAAGGCCTGGTTCAAAATACTCGCGCAGGCGTTGAAATCCCGGTTGAACTCCACCAGCGCGCGCTGGAAGGGAAACCAGGAAGCTTCGTCCCGTATCACTTCCAGAACTCCCAGGTACGCCTTGAACCGCTCCTGCAGGCGCTTGATCTCCTGCTGGATGAAGGCGTTCATCTCCTCTTCCACTTTGGGGCGTGTCCTGCACACGTTCAGACAGGCCAGATAGTTTTCAATTTCGCTTTCCCGCCGCAATACATGGAGTTTTTCTCTAAACTTCGCGGCGTTTTCGTGTTCCGGCGAAAACCACTTTTCCAGTTCCCTGCCCAATCGTTCAAGCTCGGTTCGCTCGGCAACACATTTCTTGCGCGCATCTTTCCAGAGGGGATAAATAGCCGTCATCAAGGCTACATGGCCGCGCTCCAGCTCGGGATCGACCAGCAGGCGGTTGAACAAGGCCGGGTCGGAGCGAATCTGATCCGTAAACTGCCCATGTATCACCTCGCCAAAGCCCATCTTCACCCGGCAAACCAGTTTGCGGTATTCCGGCAAGTTCCACTGGGGCAAAAGGCGGCGCGCAGTTTCATACTTCTCGCCCGCATCGCTGAAACGGCCCTGGATTTCGAAAAGACGCGCCTGAAGATAGGTGTGCCATGCCTGGTGCAACACTGAACTGCACAGAGATTCCGCCTCCTGCCAGAGTGTCGCGGCCGCCTTCAGGTCGCCTCTTTCCAGCGCGATAAAGCCCCTCAGGCTGCGCAGCCGCCAGTCGCGCGAAGCTGTGGCGCGTATGGTCTGAACATCTTTGTCCAACCCCGCCAACTCGTTGGGCGCGGCACGGCGAAAACGATCCAGCAGCTTCCAGACAGGGCTTTCATCCGCAGGAGAATGCTCTTCATCCGGTTCCGCATGAATATCCTTGCCGGAAAGTCGCCATATCCGTTCGATAGAACGCGGCTGGATCACATCCTCCACCGCGAACAGCGCGGAAAGCACACGCTCGGGCGGCCCTCCCTTTTCCATCAGCCTGGCATACGCCGCCGGGCCCTTACGGTTCAGCTCCAGTTCGATGCTTCGGTAGGCCGCATTGATGTCATCGAGCGAGAGGTCGGAGAACTCCTCCCAAAAATCTTTCGGAACCGGGTCAAGCTTGCGGCTGGGGCAATGAGCGGGATCATGAGTGCCTATGCCGCAGTAAAAACAGGGAGTGCGGCCCCCGAGAAGCTGTCCGGCCATGAGCAGCGGCAGGGCCTCGCCCCGGCTGTCTCCATCCGCAAGGCGGACGGTGCACCAGGTATCCATGGTGCTGTTCGCGCAGGAAAAGCTCAAATCCTGAATGGCGAAGCCTTCACCCAGCAGGTAGGCGTTACGGTAGCTCATATACGGATAATCCGACATGAGCCCGTCCCAGTCGATATTGACTTTGTGCGGCAGTTCGTTGTTGAAATTCAGCCCGCGCCTGTCCACCACGGCACTGACGCAGGGCCAGTAATGAGAAGGGTCAAACTGCCGTATGCCGGAAAGCACCGACAGAAGTTCATGTACCCACACGCGCATTTTACTGAGGTTTTCCAGCGGCACCATGAGGTAGTATTCGCTCAGGCTGTATTTCAGTTTCTGCTCGTGCAGAATGCCTTCCAGTTTTTCAAAAAGAACACGCCAGCCGGCCTGAAACTGCTTGTCCAGTGGGTTGCCCAGCGGACGCAGCAGAGCATACCAGCCCTGAGACGACACATAGGGCAGCCGCGGGTTGGCCCCGAGTCTGGCCCAGTGCAAATCGGCCATGCCCTCAAGCGGAGGAGCGGCCGTATAACTGAGGCCGGGCATATTGGAGCCTATCTCCTGCAAACGGGGGTGAACCCACACTTGCAGTTCCGTCACCGCACTGCTGATGTCCTGGCGCGCCAGAACGCCTTCCATAGCGACAGACAGGTTCTGCCCCACTCCTACCTGGAGGGAGCCGGGAAAGGTTTGCACCAATACAGGTATAGGGTTATATTTACCCCACACTACAAGCTTTGCCAGAGCCAACAGCGCATCGGCGGAGAAAAAGAACCACAACGACTGATTTTCAACGCTGGTGACGCACAGGCCGCCGTAATCCTGGAGGGTTTGCCCCACGCTGGGGTCCAAGGTTCCTTCCCAGGCCAGCCAGATGACGTACCCATCGGAAGAGACGTTAACTTCCTGGAATGAAGGTTGTTTTTCAAGCAGACTGGATATAGACGGCATGGACTTTTCCGTATTTGCAAGGAGTGAACAGGATGGACATCAATAAAACGCTTATGAAACTCAAGCAAGAGCCCGGCTTCACCGACAATGTGGGCATGATGCTTGTACACAACGGCGTGGTGCGCGGCTGGTCCCGCAAGGATCACGCCCCCGTGGGCCGAATCCGGGTCACACCGGACAGGGCGCGCATGGAGGAAATCCGCGCCGAAATGGAACAACGCCCCGGCATTTTCAAAATCGTGGTCGATGCTGCCGAAGGCGAACTGAACCCCGGAGATGATCTGCTCTTTCTCGTGGTCGCGGGTGATATCCGCGAACACGTTAAAGACACTTTTGCCGAACTGCTCGACAGAATCAAGTCCGAAGCTGTCGTCAAGCAGGAATACGCGGAATAACGCGGACTCCAAACGCCGACAAAAGCTCTATCGGCATTTTGAACAAAAGCATTATGGCGAACAGCAGGACGTCAAGTCACAGGCGGGCAGTACGCCCCCGCCGTCACGTCCGGGGGAAATGACGGGCAAGCGAGGCTGCTGACGAAGTCCGCAGTCTCGCCCATGTGGAACATGGGCGAAAGGCATGTATCCACGGCCGGCTCGCTTGCGCCTTTGTGCGGCTTCGCCGCCCAGAGGCTCCGCTCCGCGAAGCGGGGGTTGTCATCACTCCGCGGCTGAATAACATCGCTATTGCCAAAAACGCTCCACCTTGGCGGGCGGCAGGTTGCGGGGAATGAAGCGGTGCATGTCCCTCCGGAAGCCGTGCCGCGTATAGGGCGATTCTCCCAGCAAGGCATACGTGAACTGGATGACGCATCCGTGCGATCCGATCACGCTTCGCACCTGCGCAAGAATCGCCTCACGCAGAGAGGCGGGAAAATTCATCAGCGGCAGGGACGACACCACAGCCAGCACCTGATCCGATTCCGGCATATACGAAGACAACATGGCGGCATCGCCCTGCACAATGTTCAAACCCGGGAATTTTCCGCGCAGAATGCGGCAGAATTCAGCGGAGCGCTCAAGCACCAGCAGGCGGGACGGAGCAATACCGCTTGCCAGAATAGCCCTGGTCACGGAGCCGGTTCCCGCGCCGATTTCGACCACCAGCCCCTCGCCGTCCGGGATACAAGCGGCCATACAAGACGCCAGTTGCACGCCGCTGGGGCAAATGGCCCCCACAGTTCGCGGATGGCGTACAAGTTCGGCTGCAAAGCGGGGCACATTCTGCCCCCTGTGCCAGACCGCGCGCCCGTTGTGCAGAACGCGAAGACCAATCCGGCGTATGTTTCCGGGAAGCTGTACGGGAATGCCCGATTTCTTGCGGCCGCGGGGGACTTCATTCCACTTCTCGAAGCGCCCCCTGAAGCCTTCCATCACAGGGTTTAAGCGAACCAATATTCCCAAACCGCTTAACCAGCGTGTTTTCATGGAGTCTCCGAATATCGAAGTTTTTCCTGCTCTGTTGGAGCCATTCTGTGCGGGATATCTCAATCCACAGCCGCCCCATCCGCCGACTGACTCACCAGCCGACGGATACGGGGCGTACAAAAAAAGATTTCAGCGGCTCCGTTGTTTTGTCAAGCTCACTTTTCCCATTGCTCTGTAGTAGATCTGTAAGGATAGTTGAGCCTTTCCCGCCGCGCTGCGGCAGTTTTCAAACATTGAACGCTCTACGATGTCACAATGCGCGGGCAGGAGCACTTCAGCGTCTCGGCGGAAAGACGGGCTTCCATATATAATGATAGTACGGAAATGGCCCGGTCGCACACCGCAAAGGTCGGAATGTCCCGCTCCTTGAGCGCCCGGCGCAACGGCTCGAACAATTCCCCGCCATCCACGACCGCCACCAGAGGCTTGGCGCTGCCCTTCCTCACTTTGCCGAGGCGGGCCGCAATGCCCTCCGGCGCGTCCATACTGAAATTCTCGCGGGAATCGCCGGCATCACTGCCCGCCAGGGTATGCGTCACCGGTGAAAGAGGATCCAGGCCGATGACCACCGCATCAATGTTGTCATCTTCCAGCATGAGCTCAGCCATGCGGGCATGCATTTCATCATCCGCAGCGGGAGTGATATCCAGAGGGTTACTGATTGTCACCAGCCGATCCAGATGTTCGGCCGCGACAAGTTCGCTCATGGCCGCTCGCGTGGCGTCGCAAAAACGGCCCAGCGTCATGCTGTACTCATCGGCCTGGATGGAATCCGCCATGCCCACAGCCTCAAAGCCCGCCCCGCTGACCACGCCAATCCGCTTGCCCCGGATATGCGCCTTGCTGAAACTTTCCGCCAGCAAAATGAGATCCTGAAATTCAGTGAAGTTACGGGCCATGATGGCCCCGGCCTGCCGGATGCAGTTTTCACACACCATATAATCGCCGGCCAGCGACGCCGTATGGCCGCTGGTGGCGCTTTTGCCCTCCGGCGTGCGCCCAGCCTTGTAAAAAATCACCTGCTTGCCCGCGCACACGGCATCACGCACAGCCCGTGCAAAAAACAGGCCGTCCAAATCCTTGAATCCCTCAGCGTATACGGCGATGACGTCCACTTCAGAGGAGCGGCTGAAATGGCGCATCATGTCCCCAAGGGTAAGATCCGTCTGGTTCCCCATGGAGATCAGATACGCGGGCCGCATTTCCGGAGCCTGGCTGAAACGGTTGAGCAGAAAGGCTCCGCTCTGGCTGACCACGGCCACGCGGCGGGGCGTATCGTTTTTGTCCCGCGGCAGTTTGGCAGAGGGGATGAACCAGGTGTCGTAACATCCGGGGCGGGAAATAACCCCCATGCAGTTGGCCCCCAGAAACACCGGGCCGCCATCGCCGCGCCTGTGGGCGGCGGTAATACGCTCCGCCATGCGGGCGGCCATTTCCCTGCTGTCTTCCGTTTCTCCCATGCCGCCGGGGATCAGCATGACGCTGTGCGCCGCGTTTCTTTCGATGATTTCATTCACCACAGCAGGAACCCGGGGCGCGCTGATCGCCACGATGAACAGATCCAGCGGCTCAGACAGTGCCGACAGATCCGGCACGCAACGCACGCCTTCGGCATCAGAGCCGCCTTCCCGCACAATACGCACCTGTTTCGGGTCAAACCCCGAAGCCAGAATATTTTCCAGAATAATACGCCCGAAGTTCCGCCGGGTGGCGGAAACGCCCACAATTCCGATGCTGCGCGGGTGCAGCAGCCTGTCTATTGCGGCTATGGGGCGGCCCGGCGCGCTCTCTCCCGGCAGGGAGAAACGGCACATGCCGTCCAGCGGAACCATCAGATAATCGGTGAAGGTGAAAGGATTGATTTCCAGCTCATCAATCACAAAAGGAGCATCAGGATTACAGGGGGAAAAATGATTGCCCAGCCGGATAAACGATTCAAAACATTCGATGAGCTGGTCATCCGTGACGATCCGGCGCTGCCCCCGTGTAAGCCCGGCCAGCTTGCGGTAGGAAACCGTTTTGCGAAACAGTTCAAAAAACGCGTGTCCGTCCGTCATTTCCGTGAGAGAGGCCACTATGGCCTGCCCCTTGCGGAAGCGTTCGGCATACAATTCCGTATCCGTTCCCCCCAGCCCCGCGCTGATCACCATGCCGAACTCGCGGGTACGGCGCAGGCCCACAATCAGTTCGTTGCCAAAGGCCGAAGAATCCGGCGGCATGAACTGCACCTGGAGCACCCCCTGCAAATCGCCCGCCACGGCATTCCGCAGCGCCGCGCCTTCCAGCCCCCGGTATGCCGCAGGCGCGGCGTCCTGATGACGCTCGATCCATTCGGCGTAACGCTCGGGCACTTCAGACAGCATACGCCGGACAGCGGAACGGATCTTGTCCGGTGTTTTCGGCACAATGCGCACTCCGCCCACTTCCGTCTTGTGGACAATGGAAGGCGACACGATCTTGAGCACGGCCATATCTCCCGGCAGCGCCATGACCTCTTCCTCCACCGGGCGGGCGTTTTTGGGCAGAAATATGCTTTTGGGCGGAGTTTCCGACCCCGAAAGCGCCAGCAAATTGTATACCTCATACTCATACAGGAAATTGCGCCCTTCCTGGCGGGCGTTGCGAAACATTTCCGCTATGGGCTGGTATTCTATAGTCAGATCCATGAAGACTCACCTTTCTGAAGAGACATCGTGCACGTCAAATCGCTGAAAACAGATCAGCCGGCTTTTCCCGAAATTTAACGGGAAAAGCCGGCCGTCTCATCACAGCTTCCGAAGACTCTTCCCCCCAGCTAGGCCATCTGCTGAATGCCGTCCAGACGCCAGGAATTGTCGCCATGCCTGCTGCGCACAAAGTGCCACAATTCGCGCACCTGTTCCGGGTTGGCCTGCTCGGGGTCTTCACGCATCAGCACATCAAAGAACACCGAAACCCGCTGTTCGTCGCCCTCTTCACGCACTTCCACTACCGAAGCATCCACCTTGAGCACCTGAGTCACGCCAGGATTGGGATCTTCCTCGTACTGGGCGCGCAGCTCACGCAGCACAGGAGGCGTTGCAAACTGGGCAATATCGTCCAGATCCCGGCGATCCCAGGATTCCTGAAGGCGGTTGTAGGCCATTTTCGCCCCAAGCAGAAATTCCTCCTGATTAAAATCAGCGGGAATAGCCGAGGCCTGACGCATATCGTAGGTCTGCCCGGAACCGGAGACGGCATCTTTCAGGCTGTCCCACGCGGAACCGCCTGAAAAGGCCCCGGATTGGGAGTCTGTCCGATGGTAGGCGGACTCTGTTCCGTTCTGCTGGTTCGCCTTGAACCGACGGAACAGCTTAATGCCGAAATAGACCAGCAGACCGATCAAAATCAGATCCAGCAGGCCACCGCCGGCACCGGCTCCGAGGCCACCCCCAACGCCATCGTGGCCGTGCCGGAGAAGCAGCTGAAAGTGGGCATCGTCAACACCGAGATGATCGCGGACTATGTGATTCTGGACGCGGTGATGATTAAAAAGCTGCCCCGGAAGATCGCCGCCGCCACCGGTGTGGACGCCCTGGCCCACGCTATCGAGTGCTTCACCAGCAACAAGGCCAACCCCTTCAGCGACGTGTTCGCCCTCCAGGCCCTGGATATGATCCTGAACAACATCCAGCGGGCCTGCGACGACCCCGAGGCCATGGACGCCAAGAACACCATGCTCCTGGCCAGCTTCTACGCCGGCGTCGCCATCACCGCCTCCGGCACCACCGCCGTCCACGCGCTGAGCTATCCCTTGGGCGGCAAGTACCACATCGCCCACGGCGTGTCCAACGCCATTTTGCTGGCTCCCGTCATGCGGTTCAACGAGCCCGCCTGCCGGCCCCTGCTGGCCAGGGCCTACGACCGCTGCCTCCGGGGAGACGCGAAGACCGAGGAGGAGAAGAGCGCCGCCGTCATCACCCGGCTGGAGGAGATCGTCAAGCACCTGGACATTCCCACCAGCCTCACCGAGTTCGGCGTGCCCAAGGAGGACCTGGAGGCGCTGGTGGCCTCCGGCATGGAGGTAACCCGCCTGCTGGTGAACAACATGCGGGAAGTCACCCCCGACGACGCCCGGAAGATCTACCGGGAAGTTCTGTGATTCCTTTTCTGAGAGAAGGGACCGAGAGAGCGCATCAGGCGATCACCTTTGAAATAGAATCAAATCCCTGCGACGGCAGCGAAGAACATCCTGAAATTGTGTATAGGAGAGTGCGAACATGAAGCAGGTTGAGATCAAAGGCATCATTCCACCGGTAGTCACCCCCATGAACCCCGCGGACGAGAGCGTCAACATCCCCGAGCTCCGCAACCAGATCGAGCGGCAGATCGCCGGCGGCGTCCACGGAATCTTCCCCTTTGGCACCAACGGCGAGGCATACATCCTCAGCATGAAGGAGAAGGAGGAGATCCTGGAGGCCACTGTGGACCAGGTGAGGGGCCGCATCCCCGTTTACGCCGGCACCGGCTGCATCTCCACCCGGGACACCGTGTACCTCAGCAAGCGGGCCGAGGAGATGGGCGCGGACGTGCTGTCCATCATCACCCCCAGCTTTGCCCTGGCCAGCCAGAAGGAGCTCTACGACCACTACTGCGAGGTGGCAAAGCACGTGAACATCCCCATTGTGCTCTACAACATTCCCGCCCGCACCGGCAACAAGCTGCTGCCGGAGACCGTGGCGAAGCTCGCCAGAGACGTGGACGTCATCATGGGCGCCAAGGACTCCAGCGGCGACCTGGATAACCTCAAGGCGTACATCGATCTCACCCGGGACGCCGGCAAGGATTTCGCCGTCCTGGCCGGCAACGACGGCAACATCCTCCCCTGCCTCAAGGCCGGCGGCGCCGGCGGCGTGGCGGGTCGGGCCAACCTGTGGCCCGGGACCATCGCCTCCATCTATGACCATTTCGTCTCCGGCGACCTGGAGAAGGCCCAGGCGGCCCAGGACGCCATTGTGGCCCTCCAGCGGGTGTTCAAATTCGGCAACCCCAACACCATCATCAAAAAAGGCGTTGCCATGATGGGCTACCCCGTGGGCGAGTGCCGCAGGCCCTTCAGCTACCTCTGCGACGAGGGCGTGGAGGAGCTGAAAAAGGTTCTGGAAGAGACCAAGAATCTGTGCTGATCAAACATAAGGAGGAGTACATATGAGCAAGCCAATCTTAGGCATTACCATGGGCGATCCCTTCGGCAACGGCCCGGAGATCACCGTCAAGGCTCTGGCGGATAAGACGGTCTATGACCGCTGCCGCCCCTTGGTCATCGGCGACATCAGCGCCATGGAGTACGCCGCCGCCGTGGCCAAGAAGGTCTCCGGCATCGATATGAAGGTCCGGGCCATCAAGGCCGTCGGCGAGGCGAAGTACGAGTACGGCGTCATCGACGTGTACGACATGGGGATTGTGAAGGCGTCCGACATCCCCAATGATCCCGAGAGTCCCAAGCCCTTCGGCCTGGGCGCCACGGCCCTGGGCGGCGAGGCGGCTTTCCAGTATGTGAAGAAGGTCATCGAGCTGGCCATGAGCGGCGAGGTGGACGCCACCATCACCAACGCCCTGAGCAAGGAAGCCATCAACATGGCGGACCACCATTACAGCGGCCATACCGAGATCTACGCCGACTACACCAACACCTCCAAATACACCATGATGCTGGCCCATGAGGAGCTGCGGGTAGTCCACGTCTCCACCCACGTCTCCCTCCGGGAGGCCTGCGACCGGGTGAAGAAGGACCGGGTGCTGGATGTCATCCGCATCGCCAACGAGGGCTGCAAGGCCATCGGCATCAAGGAGCCCAAAATCGCCGTGGCCGGCCTGAACCCCCACTGCGGCGAAAACGGCATGTTCGGCCGGGAGGAGATCGAGGAGATCCAGCCCGCCATCGACGCCGCCATGGCCGAGGGCATCATCATCCCCGAGAAGAAGCCCACCCCGCCGGACACCGTGTTCTCCAAGGCGCTGGGCGGCTGGTATGACATCGTTGTCGTCATGTACCACGACCAGGGGCACATCCCCCTGAAGGTGAAGGGGTTCGTCTACAACAAGGAGGAGAAGCACTGGGAGGCGGTGGCCGGGGTCAATGTGACCTTGGGACTGCCCATTATCCGGGCCAGTGTGGACCACGGCACCGGCTTCGGCCACGCCGGAGACGGCCGCGCCAACGAGCTCAGCCTGGTGAACGCCATGGACTACGGCATCCGCATGGCCAACGCCAAGGGCTGATTCCCCCGTCTTTAACCGGCAGAGCCGGAGAAGAATAACGTCTGAAACAAATTTTTGAAAGGAAGAAATACCATGAAAAAAGTATTTGCTCTGATCCTGACCCTGGCGATGGTGCTGAGCCTGGCCGCCTGCGGCGGCAGCAGCCAGCCCGCCAACACCGATGCCCCCGCCAACACCGATGCTCCCGCCGACAGCGGCGAGCAGAGCACCGACCTCCCCAGCAAAGTGGACCTGACCTTCGCGGCCCAGGAAGTCGGCACCGCGGCCTACAACTACGCCGCCGCCATTCAGACCGCCATTGTCAAGGAGATCCCCGGCGCCAACATCAGCATCACCACCACCTCCCCCGGCGGTGTGGGCGCGCCCGTCATCGTCAACGGCGGCGCCCAGTGCGACATCGTCATGTCCAACTCCGCCCCCGCCAAGTGGAGCATGGAGGAGGGCATCCTGGGCAACGCCCCCACCCCCGACATCTGCGCCATTGCCGGCGGCCTGGGCCATGATTTCGTCAACGTCATGTTCACCCAGAAGTTCGTGGACGCCACCGGCATCACCACCGTGGAGGAGCTGGTGGCCCAGAAGTACCCCGTGAAGCTGGTCATCAAGACCAACGGCACCTTCGGTGAGCTGGCCGCGGAGAAGGTCTTTGAGGCCCTGGGCGTGACCCTGGAGGACGTTGCCTCCTGGGGCGGCGTGGTTGAGAAGACCGGCGGCGACGCCATCAAGAGCGGCCTGCAGGACGACCTGTACGACATGACCATCGACCACATCGGCGCCGGCCAGGCCAACACCTCCGAGCTGTGCCTGACTCACGACATGTACGACGTGCAGCTGGGCGAGGAGACCATGGCCAAGCTGGTGGAGATGGGCGCCGAGGTGGAGGAGGAGGGGGATTCCCTCATTGTCCGCCGCCATGGGCCCCTCCAGCGCACCAACGTGAAGACCATGTTCTATCCCGGCTTCCCCACCGATATGCACCCCCAGATCGCCGCCGTGCTGTGCCTGGCCAACGGCACCAGCGTCATCACCGAGGGCGTGTGGGACAACCGCTACCGCTATACCGAGGAGTTCCGGCGGCTGGGGGCCAGGATCCAGGTGGACGGGAAGATTGCCATTATCGAGGGCGTGGAGAAGCTGACGGGCGCGCCGATGGAGGCCTGCGACCTGCGGGCGGGGGCGGCCATGATCATCGCGGGGCTGGCTGCTCAGGGCACCAGCGAGATCTCCAATGTGAAGCATATTGAGCGGGGCTATGAGGATATTATTGGGAAGCTGTCCGGGATTGGGGCCGATATC